>SMUY01208528.1_pt1 | contig 12301 bp, 9 predicted proteins | sample 2456441 | NCBI WGS metagenome assembly SMUY01 (sample SAMN11095931, study PRJNA526329) | marine sediment metagenome | biome: Marine sediment; feature: Surficial sediment; material: Deep marine sediment; isolation source: Hadal surficial sediment | place: Pacific Ocean | collected 2014-11 | depth 0-1...
CAACTTCTAAGGAATGTGACCTAATTCATCTCGCCGTGAGCCAAGAAACGTAGAAGATGGTTCTGATCCTGGGCTTCGCACTGAAGGAACTGCACAGCCACTGAGTTAATGACATGCCCATTACGCTCGATTGGAGTTGCTCGTAGGATCCAGCCGACGACATCAATCTTATTGGTAGCACTGAAATGGATTCTCATCGCCAGTCGATCTCCCGTATCGAGGGGAAGACGGGTTTCAAACGCCAACCCTCCTACACTGATATCCTTGGTTTTGCACTTAAATTCCTCGCCGACAAGATTGCGTTCGGCAGCATCGATGACGGTGCAAGCCAGGCGAATTTGGGTGCGCACCCGGTAAGACTTCCTGCGCTGTACGGTGATCCCTCCCCCGCGCAATTTCGCCACGACGCTTCGTTTGCTGGCCTTGAGAATCTTGGCCTCCCAGAAGTAGGCAATCGTCCCTTCATCCCAGTATTTGATCCGAACTTGAGATCCCTTTCGGAAGGGAAGCGGCCAGACCGGTCTGGCAAGTTCCAGGCAGACTTCGTTGGGAGAGCTGTGGGTCACCATGGCCGGGACCTCTCCCTTGGATTTCACATGGATGGATATGGCTGATCCTGTTCTTGGGTAAGTACCAGGACTCCTCGTGGATGTTTTACGCTCTTCATCCAATGACTGAGGATGCTCATTAGACACACTTTGATCTCCTAGATTCATACTTGTCCTCCCTTGCTCTTTTATCAAGCAAGAAAGGATCCAGTTCTCATGAAATAAGTTAAGTTACTGAAATATTGTAGCTTATGGGATTCCAGGAAAAGCTTTAGGAGAGTTTTTATGACAATTCTTGCTACCTTTGTCAACTTCGGTTGACAATTTTGGTGATCTTTCGGGAGAGGCAGGTGATGCAGGAGAGAAGGCTTGGACACCGTGGCCGCAGGGTGCGGCCACGGTGCTCAGTCGATTAGAAGTTGTTGGCGCTCTCGTTCCCGCTTACTACTGAGTCCAAAGCTGCGGATTCCAGGCCTTTATTGACGAGTATGCGAATCTCAACTCGTCGATTCTGTTGGCGGCCCTGGGCACTGGAGTTCTCAGCCACTGGGGACAACTCCCCATATCCGTGGGGCGTGATAATCCGTCGTAATGAAATCTGGTGATTCTCGATCAAGTAGCGCACCACTGTTTCTGCTCGGCGCTGGCTGAGGAGAGCGTTATATTTATCGTCTCCATCTGATGAAGCAAATCCTTTCACTTCAATCAGATAACCCTTCACATTGTTGGTTAGACGGGCCAGTCCGTCGAGTTGAGTTCGGGCATCTCCCGATAGGCTGGAACTGTTGAAGGTAAACGCGATGAGGAGCATGTGGGCTTCCTGATACTCATCCAGGGCGGAAACTCGCTTGTCGGTCATATCGGCACGGGCAATGGCGCGATCGGCAGTGCGTTGAGCCTGCCGGGCTTCACTACGTGTTACACCGAAGGCCTCATTCAATTCCGTGATCTGTCCGGACATGATTTCCGTGCGCTCTTCGAGACGATCCTGGCGGTTGTGCGCTTCCTCGACGCGCATTTCCACTGGCGATACTCTTGACGAGATAATCTGGGCAACCCTGAGATCGTCCTGAGTGAATTTGATCTCCTGAGCCACGAGTTCTCCCGAAGAGGTGCCATGTCCTTTCACCTGGAGCTTAAGGCCAAGCAGGAGGTGTTGAGGTGTATAGCTGATGGCTTTACGAAAAAAGTTCCTTTTCTGCTCTTTAATGACGGTCTCGTCGGTCACGGCGATGCTCATTTCAGAGCCTCGCTCATCCCGTAAGGTAAAGCCATCAGTTGAGCGCTCGACGACGACACCTTGGGTCTTCATGACGCCCAAAGGCGCCTGAGTTTGAGGCTCGCTGGGGGTGTCCTGCGCGGCGAGCATGCCCAGGGTGGCGAAAAAGACCGCTAGGGGAGCAATAATCGAATGACGTGTAATCCATTTCATAACAATTCCCTCCTTTTCTAAAAAAGGTTCAAATCGACCATGATCAATTTTATAAAAGTTCTCTGACGGTATACCGATATCCTGGAGACGGTGGGGTTTCCAACCCGCGGCCTCCTGAGCGCGCCGGAGCCCGATGATCTCCGATTCCTTTCCTTAGATGCTCGTTTCTCAAAATTGTTCCCTGAAATCCTATTCAAAAGTAACACACGGGCGTCCACCTGTGGAAAATTCCGAAAGGGAAAAATCGGTATAAATTGTTGATTATATTGATGGTAAAGAATATTTTCTCGGGTTGATTCAGAGAGTCCTATCCGAACCACAACTAGTGAAATGAACGAAGGGCACGATGTTACAAATGTTACGAAGAGGCAAAAGCCGCTCATTGCCGCATTTTGACATGACATTTCTTGGCTTTTCTTTTTGGACTTGTCGGCAAACCAGTGCAGGGTGCCATCTGTTTGAGGCTCAACCGAACTGTAAACCAAGATTATCTCAACAAACATCGCCTGGTTTGTGGATGCTGAGGCTCGCGTCTCTGTAACCCTCTGATTATTTGGGATTTATGCTTTTCCGAATCACTTGCCTTGGCTAGGCCCTCAGCCTTGGCATTCCATTTGCTTCAAATGTCATTCAGCGCTCCGAAGGGAGTGATTGATAATATGGAGGTATGAGTGATTCGGAGATTCAATGAAGGTCTCCCAGCAAGCAGTTGAAGCGATCCGATGAATAATCTCGATTACCGTAAAGTGGCTTTATTAGTCATCTTGATCTTGGTGGTCGGTCTTTGCCTGTACCGATACCGAAACCTCTGGCCCTTTGGCACGGATAGCCCGAAGTCCTCCGTCATCGTGGTAGAAGATAGAACAGCCTCCCTGTCTCTGGATGAAGAGACCAAGGCTGAGATTGTCGACTACTTTAAGGGGGTCAGGATTCCCCCGGAGGAGAACAATTTAGACTTTGCCAGAAGTTTGGATTCTATCGGTCGGACCCAGTTATCCGAGGGAAATGATGTGGAAGCCCACAGCACCTATCAAAAGGTTCTGGCTATCAGTTATCAGCAGGGCAGTCTGAAGGGGATAGGTACTGCTCTACTGGCTCTATCCGAGGTCGCAGAGCGAGGAGATCATCAGGTGGAAGCTCTCCGTGCTGTAATGCTCCTCTCCAAAATGGCTGAGGCAATGGGCAGCCAGGAGAAGGAGGTCATGGAGCTCAGACTTGCCAGACTGCTGGAGCAGCAGGACGGCATCGAGATGCAGATGACGGGCATCCCGGAGGAAGGAACGGAAGAGGGTCCTGAGCTGATCACCCTTGCCAGTGAATCCGAAGCTGCAACATCACTGAGGAGTGACTCAACGGATGGAGAGTCCGAAGCGGCGACACCACCCGCCAATGATTCGACAGACAGAGCAACCCCGCCAGCGAGTCCGGCTCCAAAGAACCCCAGAAGCGGGCGGGTTCTATCAAATCCCCGAATCCTTCAGTTGGCTGATCAAATCGAAATCCAAGTGAGCAGGTTCCGAGGACTCCCAGTTGGCCAACCCATTGTCAAGACCTTTGCCAAGCGAGAAGAGATCGAAAAACGGTTGCTCGAGTTAGCCAATGAATCGCATTCTCCCGCCCAAGTGGAACTGGAGAAGAAAGTACTGGTGAAACTCGGGTTGATTCCCCGGAGTTTCGCCCTCGACGAGTTCCTTCGCAAGCCTTCACTGCTTTACACGGTCAGTTTCTATGACCCTAGAACGAAGACTCTGTATATTGCCGATTCCCTTACGGAAATGGAGAAGGGTGAAGTAGAGGATGAAGTGGTGGTGAGCCTGGTCATGAACCTGGTTCATGCTCTACAGGACCGGCACTTCAACCTAACCCCTTATACCATCAAGGTTGAAGGCAACTACGACGCTTCAATGGCCCGGTTGGCCCTCGTTCTGGGAGACGCTCTAGCCGTCTTGGTAGACTACAGTGTGAGCTCCCAGTTACTTAGCCCTGCACAGGTAAGCGATGTTGATTTGTCTTTTCGTCAAGAAATCGAGAGCCAACTAGGTGAAGACGTTCCCGAGGCTCTAAGGGAAATCAATGTTTTCCCGGCCGTTGCCGGTTTCAAGTTCATGCGGTCCTTTCGGAAGTGGCACAGTCTGGAAGATGCAACCAGGCTCTATACTGACTTCCCCCGCTCAACGGAACAGTTCATGCACCCGGAAAAGTATCTTGCTCAGAGGGATGATCCGACAATCGTTGAATGGCAGCCCCCTCCTATGGTGCTCTCTGTTCCCTGGAAAAACATCTACACCAATGTCCTTGGTGAGCTCTCCTTATTCCTCGTTCTGAATAGGTTTATCGAAAAGCACAAAGCTGTGCGGGCTTCTCAAGGCTGGGACGGCGACCGCCTTGAATTGTTCGAGCATCCAAACGGAAACCTGGCGTTCGTTCTTCGCTCGGTGTGGGATACCGAAGAAGATGCCAGAGAGTTCGCAACGGCCTACTCGGACGTTGTCCAAAAGAAATATCCCGGCGCTCAACTGGTCAACGCAGGGGTTAGTGGACGAACTGAAGACAAGGAACTGCAGTGGGAATCCGACGGTCACCGCATCATTCTGCGCGTTAACGGAACTCAGGTAGAGATCATTGAAGTTGAACCCAGCTAATCGGCGAAAGGCCGGCTGATGCGATTCTGGTAAAACTTCTGAAGAAGCCGAGTGACAGTGGAGGGTTTTATTTGTGGAGACGAAGGGATTCGACTGACCTCTTTGTTTTCGCTGCGATCACGCCAAATGAGTGGGTCAATGCGGGGGTATCATTAATCTTTTAGACAGGCTTCACCTATTGTATCCCTGAGTAGGCGTGTCAGGTCCTCGTTGTCGTATCTCATGCCGCCCACAATTTTCTTAGCCCGTGATGAGAGTCGTTGATAGCCCCACGCACAACGGCTCTTGGTTTCCACGCGGCCTTCGCGTTGGTAGTACAAAGGCATGTTCACCTCAAAGAAGGAAATACTATCGGCATCTTTGAGCAGGTCAGAACGCGGATCACCTCCAACCTCATGAAGTGTCACCAACCGGCAAGCCTCGTCAGCCGTCGCTTTGGTAACACGGCACTCATCCAGGATCGCTCCCAGAACATCAGCCCCATGACGCGCATGAGCAGCCTTGAAGGCGTCATAATTGTCATAATCAGAGCGACGCACCTTTCCTGCTGTGACGGCTCGCTCAATATCATGGGCGAGAGCGGCAACTTGCAACGCTTCATCACTTTCGGGGGCGAGTCTTAACAGCCACTCAAGAGTATTTTCGGCATGGTGAGGGTCTTCCGGCACCTCGGAGCCTGCAATAATCGCTTTGATTCTTATTTTTGCGCATTCCATGCTATCCACGATCGCGGCAAACGATGACCCGGCGGATGGTTTCAAAGTTCATCGCTATGGCAAGTACAAGGAGCGTCAAATAAGGCTGGTTGAATAGGGCACCTAAAAATATCAGCAAGAGACGGAGATCGCGGCCCACACGAAGTCCCTTGCCCCAACGGCCGCGCATGCGTTTGTCGTATTTGTCCGCGGTATAGCTCACCATGAAGGAACCGGTAATGGCCAGAAATCCAGTCAATAGGATGAGGCCATCCATATCGTTTGCATAGGCGTGCCAGGTGAGGCCAAAAAGAAGGGCTGCGTCGGCATAACGGTCCAGGACCGCATCGAGCCAGCCTCCGTAATTGCTGTTTTGGAACTTGAGCCGCGCTACTTCTCCGTCGCATCCGTCGATCACCGAGGCGAACTGGGCCAGCAAACCGCCCAGCAAAAGCGTGGCATAACTCCCCACAGAAAACAGACCAGCGGCCAGCACCGAACACATGAAGGAAAACAGGGAGATTTGATTGGGGGTGATCGGGTAGTTCACCAATAGGCGGGAAATCCCCACCGATAACGGTCGGTTGAAGTGACGCGAGATAGGCCCATCGCTGGGCTTGTCCCGCAGATTAGCCAACAGCGCGTTCTCTGCCCGCCTAAAGGCCGAGGGATCATCTACGTCAATCACGAAGTAACCGCTAACATCACAAGTTTTAACCCGATCCTCGCCGGCCAGGACACGCACCGCTGCGGAGAGACTCGTATCGCCATATTCCTTTGCACAATACTCCAGCGCACGGAAAATGGAAGGAGTGCAGAGGAAAATACCCGTGTCAAAGCCATTGAAGTCCGTCAAGCCCTTGCCAATGTCACGTAAATTGTCCCCTTCCGACTTGACTCGGGTGACATCCTGCATATCGATGAGGGAATTGCCCATATTCCCGTCTACGCCCAGGATGATTTCGCCATCGGTTCGAGGAAATCTCATCAACTCGCGGGCAATGGTTGGATCAAAGAGATGATCCGCCATCAGCAACAGAAAGGATCCATGCAGATACTTCCGTGCCTTGAGCACCGAAAGGCCATTTTCTTTTTTCCAGTCCTCGTTAACAATAGAGGTGATAGGAACTCCCAGACGGTCGCTCAGACGGTTCAGAAAGTCGTGAACACGCCTCCCCTGGTATCCGGTAACGACATAAAAGTCATCCACTCCGGCCTCCAGCCCTGAGCGGATGACCCTTTCAATCAAGGGAACCCCTAAAATGGGCGTGAGCGGTTTACAACTACCGTTTTGCCGTAGCCGGCTTCCCTCCCCAGCCGCGATAATGAGACACTGCGTCCTCACCGACTCAGTCGTTTGTGGCGCCCTAAGCATGACCGGTCGCCCAGCGTAATCAGCTGGCATCGGTTTTCGTTCATCTGTGACAATCCCTGGCGTTGGGCTCCCTTGGAAAGCTATCGAGTCCCGGCCCGGCTTAAAACCGCCAGGCGGTGCCAGACCCGTGTCTGTCGCTACCGCTAAGACCCTCCGAGTGTTAGAGGTGGCGGAACGAATCATGTGCAGCAGTGAAGTCCACATATTAGTTTTCTGAACGCACTCGTACTCCTGTTGCAGTGTGGCCGAGGCAATCCATCTAATCGACTACGGTTTCGGACTTGGCTACTCGACACACCTGGTTTTGAGCTGCCTCTGTGTCTTCTGGTTTGCCGTGCCTAAGAAGTATGAAGAAGAGGGACAAGCTCTTGCGGTCTCTTCGGTGTGGAAGAGAGGTTCTTCAACCGCCCTTATCCTTACCCGAAATTACGGCCATGTCAAGGGTGAAGCGCTTTTCCGCTGATTCCTCCTGCCTGTAGCTCTTCAGCAATCAGCAGCAGCTGTTGTATGCAATGCGTGGCGAGGTGCTATCGCTGCGATGCGCGAACTTGGTTGGCGGCCTCAGACAGAAGAGGAGATTGTGCGTTCAATGGCAGCTATGCGAGCATACGTAGAGCTTAGGAATGAATGGACAACATCCACGTTTTGCTGGAAGATGCTCAGTCGGGTGACCCTCAGAAGGTAACAAATTCGGTATATACGTTGATCGCAATCGGCAATGCGGAAGGGGTCTCGGCGCTAATAGAAACTTTAGAATCGTTTGGGGACATACCGATGGCCGAAACCTTTCTTAATTCGGGAAATGAGGCGTTAGCAAGCGCTGCCGGTGGACCCGTAGGCGCGGCCTTGCGCCACGTACGACTTATTCTGGCGGGAATTCACCTGTCAGGTGGGGCGGCAGATAATACTCACAACTGAGGAGGTTCTAAACGGCCAATTTATGTAAAGGGAGAACGAAGTATAAGCCCCCGTTTCGTTGAATCCTTCAGTTTCAATTGCAACCCAAAACCCTGCCGTAATCAGCCTGGTCCAGTTCTATATTTAAGCCTAAAGAAGTTCGGGACGATTCTACCCACTATGGCTCACATCAAAATTCATCCACCTCTGGAGAAGAAACTGGCCAGGCCTTGTCTGGGTATGTGCTATTCTGCTGACACATCAGAGGGCAAAGATGCCTGCTTTGGATAAAATCGCAAACACAACGCAGGTATAGCCACCATATTCAAGAAAGTGGAAGACAACAGCCCCCCCAGCACTACTATTGCCAACGGAGATTGAATCTCATTCCCAGGTTCATGGCCAGCTAGCGCTAGCGGTATCAGTGCTAAGCCAGTCGTCAAGGCCGTCATCAAGATCGGGCTCAATCTCTCCATCGACCCCAGGTAGATCGCATCTGTCAAGGACTTTCCCTCCGTCAACAGGGTGTGGTAGCGTGAGACCAAAAGAATTCCATTACGGGTGGCGATTCCGAGAAGAGTCACAAAACCCACCATCGAGGCAATGCTTAACACGCCCCCTCCCGCAAAGACAGCCACGATCCCGCCGATCAAAGCCAGAGGAAGATTGGCCATCATCAAAGTAGCTAACCGCACACTCCCAAAGGCCATAAAGAGAATACAAAAGACCCCCAGAACCGCGATCACCGAGAGGACACCGATCACTCTTGAGGCTTTCTGCTCACTCTCAAACTGCCCACCATAGACCACGTAGTAACCTTCAGGAAGCTTAACCCTGTTCTCGACAGCCGTCCGAATATCATTGACCGTGCTGCGTAAATCTCGCCCGGCAACATTGGCTTGGATGACGATCTTCCGCTGTACATTCTCGCGGCTAATAAAGTTCGGTCCAGAGTCAAGGTCTATATCGGCCACTAGCATCAAGGGGATGGCGGTCCCGGAAGGGGTATTGATCTTGGCTTGTCGAATTTGCTCTAAATTGGACCGATGGTCCTTGTTAAAGCGGACGAGCAGTTCAAATGCCTTCTGTTCTTCCATGATCAAACCTACAACCTCACCGGCAAGCCCCACATCAACAGCGCGAGCCACATCATCGATGGAAAGCCCGTACTTGCCTAGAGCTTCCCGATTGAAGTGGATCCGAGTCTGAGGAATATGGATTTGCTGTTCGACCTGCAGGTCCACGACTCCCTCAATCGGTTCCATGGCCTGACGAATCTGCTCTGCTAAGCTGCGAAGACGAAGCAGGTCGGGACCAAACAACTTGACAGCAATGGCAGCACGTGTGCCCGAAAGCATGTGATCGATTCGGTGACTGAGAGGTTGGCCAATACTCACCTGCGTTCCTGGCAAAAGAGCTGCCTGGTTGCGTATATCAGACAGAAAGGTTTCCCGGTCTCGATCTTTCAGTTCAAAACGGACATCCATTTCGGCGGCGTTGACTTCCTGAGCATGCTCATCCAGTTCTGCTCGCCCAGTGCGACGTGCCGTTGAGATGATTTCCGGATTCGACAGCAAAAGTTCTTCCGCTACCCTCCCCAAACGGTCTGAGGCCTGCAGCGACGTTCCCGGAGCAGTCACCATATTGATCGTCAGCGAGCCCTCGTTAAACTCCGGCAAAAAGGTCCTACCCATAAAAGGAACGCATGCCAGCGCTGCCAACAGCATGACCAAGCACAGCATCACCACCGCCATCGGCCGATGGATCGAATAGCGGAGGATCGGATCATAGAGGGCCTTCAGCTTTCGAACGACCCAACTCTCTTCCTCCCTTTCCAATACCCGTGAGTTGGGAAGCAAATAAACACACATGGCCGGGGTAATCGTGATCGCCACCAACAGGGACGCGAATATCGAAATGATGTAGGAGATGCCAAGGGGACTCAGCATTCTGCCCTCAAGGCCGCTGAGAGCAAACAGAGGCACAAATACGACAATCACAATGAAAGTAGCAAATAGAATGGGACGGCGTACTTCGCAGGATGCCTCAAAGATCACATCTATGGCCGCTTTGCGATGTTCCTGTGGCTTTTGACGATTTTCGCGAAGTCGCCGAAACACATTCTCGACACCAATGATGGCGTCATCGACCAGAACCCCAATGGCGATCGCCAGTCCACCCAGGGTCATCGTATTGATAGTTGCTCCCAACAAGTACAGTACCAAAACGGTAAAGATCAACGATAACGGAATCGCCACCAGGGAAATAAAGGTGGTCCTGAAATTCAAAAGAAAGACAAACAGAATTATCGCGACCAGGATTCCTCCATCCCTTAAGGCCTCCAGGACGTTTTCGATCGCTACCTCGATGAAGTCTGACTGGCGGAATATGAATCGATTGATTTTGATGTCGGCGGGAAGAATTCTTTCGATATCATCGAGAACTTCATCGATGCGTTCCGTCAAGTCCAGAGTGTTGGCATCCGGCTGTTTTTGAATGGAAAGAATGACAGCCTCTTGAGCGTTAACAGAAGCAGCGCCGCGCCTTACCTTGGGCCCAATTCGGACCTCCGCCACTTGAGTGAGTCGTATCGGAACATTGTCGTGCATTGCTACCGGAGTTAGTTTTAGTTCTTCCAAACTATGGACTCGTCCCACTCCTCTGATCAGGTACTCCTTGTCTGACTGAACGTAGAAGCCTCCGGACGAATTGTGGCTGGAAGCTTCGACGGCTGTGACCGCCTGATCGATCGTTACTCCGTAGTGTCGCATCAACTCGGGATCAAGAAGAACCTGATATTGACGGACTTCTCCCCCGATGGGAATCACCTGCGATACTCCAGACACAGCCAGCAGCCGACGACGAATGGTCCAGTCGGCCAGGGTCCGCATCTCCATCAATCGATCGGCAGGGCCAGTCACTCCGACCAGCATGATTTCTCCCATGATGGAAGTGATTGGGGCCATCACTGGTCCTACGATTCCAGAGGGCAGAGTGTTGGAAACGAGCTGGAGCTTTTCGGACACAATCTGTCGCGCCCGGTAGATGTCCGTACCCCACTCAAATTCAGCCCACACGATTGATATTCCAATACCCGAGGCAGATCGAACACGGCGAACACCCGTTGCACCATTAAGGGTTGTTTCGATGGGAAAGGTGACCAGTAGTTCGATTTCCTCAGGAGCCATGGAGTGGGCTTCGGACAAGACTGTCACAGTCGGTGCGGTCAAGTCGGGAAAGACATCAACGGGGAGTTCCAGCGCTACGTAAACTCCAATCAATAGTGTGACGAGCGCTACGGCTAAAACAACAGAGCGGTTATCTATAGACAAACGGATGATTCGGTTGAACATTTAGGGAAGAGTTTTCAGTTAATGCTCAATGAACGTGCCCCTCAGCCGGCAGACCCGAAGAGCGAGCCGCCAGGGCAACCTCATATCCACCCTCGACAACAACTCGTTCTCCAAGTGACAAACCGCTCAGGATCTGTACTAAACCTCTGTCCTCTATTCCAGTCTGGACAATACGACGATCGAAGGTTTCCCCAGCAGCATGCACATAGACGACCGACTTATTGTCTTCTTGGAAGATTGCAGACCCTGGAACTGCCAGAGTCCTGACTTGCTCGCCGGTTCGGATATGAACTCGCACCAACATTCCTATTTTCAGAAGACGATCTGGATTAGCAAGTTCCCAGATGACCGGGATCGTTCTCGTCTGCGGATCAACAACTTCACCGATGGTTAGCAAGCGTCCGCTTTGCTCGGTGATCTCCAACGGAGGCAAGCCGGGCACTTCCATACTAGCTCCCGTGATCTCTCTGACCCTAGGAAGAACCGTTTCAAAAATATCCGCTCTGATCCAGATCCGGGACAGATCGATGATGCGAAAAAGAGTCTGCGTGGACTCCACATGGGCCCCTGACGTGGCATTGACCTCGACCACGGTCCCGGAAATAGGAGATCTCAAAGCAATACGGTGATCTAGCTGCCCCACTGCCTCACCTTGTTTATTGACCTGGTCCTTCACCGCACTCAGACTTTCGACTGATTTTCTTGCCGCTTCGAGAGCCGCGTCACGAATAACCAGCTCGTTTTTGGCGAGCTCCACACGCCGCTCCGGAACTGCTTGAATTGCGCGAAGTCTGCTGACACGCTCGTTCTCCTGGCGAGCCAACTCGAGTTTGGACTGTGCTTCAGCGAAGCCAGCTTCCGCCTGAGCGATCCTCCCTTCAAGCTGGGCTAGTGAGAGCCCGGTCTGTACCTGAGCACTCCCTATGGCCGCCTGTTCGCTGGCCGGTATGGGATGTTCGATCCATCCTAAAAGTTGTCTTGTATCCACATTCTGCCCCAGAACCGGCAGACCATTTGCTGGTGGCGAGAAGCGGCCCGCAATCGGCGGTACAATCAAAGCGTCCCAATTCGGCTTCGATAGAATTCGACCGCTAGCAGAGATGGAATCCACCAGAAGGTGTTCAGCGACCGGCTCAGCCCGAAAGGGTAGCATCCACTGCTGTTCCTTTAGGTAGGTGATCGGATCCCCCTGAAACTCGGGTTCTGCAACTGGCGGAAGTTCGGTATCCAGAGGGTAGACAATGATGGGTTTGACTTCAATAAATCCCTCAGAGGATGAGTCTTGGACGTGCACCTTAAGGGTCATTTCCCCGGGAGTCTCGAAGGTCACTTCTGGAACAAAAATGCCGGGTCGAATGG
>SMUY01403540.1_pt1 | contig 12291 bp, 12 predicted proteins | sample 2456441 | NCBI WGS metagenome assembly SMUY01 (sample SAMN11095931, study PRJNA526329) | marine sediment metagenome | biome: Marine sediment; feature: Surficial sediment; material: Deep marine sediment; isolation source: Hadal surficial sediment | place: Pacific Ocean | collected 2014-11 | depth...
AAATTTATATGAAATTTAATAACAATTAGAATGTGCCCATTATTTCTATTTCCCTAAATGATGAAATTTTAACAGAACTTAATAATCTCCAAAAATCTATGGGGTTTTCTGGCAGGTCTGAAGCAATACGGGCTGGCATCAGAAGTTTTATTGCAGAAGAAAAACAAAATGCAGAACTTTCTGGAAATGTTCATGCTATTTTGTTAGTCATTCACAAAGATGAGTTTGATGATATTGTTTCTGGAATAAAACATAATTTTGAGGATCTAATAACGACACATCTTCACAGTAAAATTGAAGGAGAGAAATGCATGGAGCTTTTTGTAATTGATGGAGAAGCAGATAGAGTGAGTACAATTACAAGAGATTTTCAAACTAATAAAAAAATGGACACTGTAAAACTTGTAACTTTATGAAAATTACCAATTAGAAAATAAAGGTTTTTTCTTTATAATTAGAATTGAAGATGCTACACTCAGGACAAGAACCATAGTTACAATTGACTGAAATTCAGGTACTACCACAAATCCAAATTCAGTAGCCATGCCCGTACCTCTAATATTTTCAAATCGGATAATAGTAGGACCTGTTTGCCTCTCTGAAAATGTGAATTCCTCAAATGAACCACCAATAACTGCGTTTCCGGATGTTTTGTGTATTTCTTTTCCATTCTGTATTATTACAAAATCATAGGAAGATTGTCTTAAATTATTTCCAGTAGCTCCATCTCTAATAGTGAATATGAACATTGCATTTTTTCCTGGTTCAATATCTATTGGATCCCAAGAAAGATCAACTTGAATTTCTTCATTCTTAGTCATAGCAATCATCGGAAACACTACGTCCTCATCTGTAGTTATTGTAAACACCATGTTATTTGATAACTTCATTCCAGATTTTTTTTGTTCATTTTTTAAAAATTTAAGATGGTCTGAAAGTAAAACAAAATGTATTATTCTTTCATTCTCTTCTGTATAATCATCGATTGTTACTGATGATTTGAAAAGATTAATACCGTTAACTTTTCCAACATAACTTGGGCTGAAAAATTCAGCAAAATCTTTTGGAAAATGTACTTCTTCGTGAACAACTGGAATATGAGCGATTGTTTTTTCGCTCCAATCAAAAGGCAGTGAAAAGGTTAATATTTTTTCCTCAGAATTATACTCAAAATTTGAAATCTTATCAAAATAGGATATCATACGAAAATTAACATCACTACCCTCTTGATCCTGTTGAATGTAACTGGTTGTTTCTGCAACACTAACATCTGCAGTGTATACTCCTAAATCTTCAATAATGTTAGTTGGTTCATCAATTGTTCTAATTTCAATTTCAAAATGGAATAACCCTCCAGATTCAAAAACCGGTCCAGTTAATTCGATTGGTTGGGATTCTGTTGCATGCCACGCTCCAAGGAATGAATCTTGTTCGCCAAGAATTCGTACTTTGCCTTCATCACTTGGATTAACATTGATCTGTAAGCGTCCTTCGGGTGCAAAGAAATAATTTCGAAAAATCATTTTATTTTCGTGAAATAATCCAATAAGAAAAGTCACATTGTTTGCTTTTTCTTTTGTTTCTTCATCAATGGCAGTAACTGTTATTTGTTTTTCTGATTCTGTAAAGTACATAGGCATTTCAATGCTTATAGAAATTTTCTTTCCTGCAACATCAATCAAAGAAATCGTATCAAGACCAAGACCATGACCGTAAACACTTTCAAAAGGAATAGAAAAAAATCCTAAAGTTATCAAAACGAATAACGTAGAAAAATAAATTTTTGTTTTCAACCTGCTTCATTGAGAATTAATCGGTGATATTTGAGTTTTAAGGTGTTATTACTCACTTCATTTTCTGGTTAACAGTTCGTATCAAATGTAAATGAAAAAAATTTAGAAACCATTTTCATTGAGAATTAATCCCATCAAAGCTGCTCTAGTGTATTTTCCATATTCAGCTTGCTCAAAATATCTAGCTTGTTTTGTTTTATCTACATCTGTGGATATTTCATCTAGTCGTGGTAATGGATGCAATATGATTACATCATCTTTCATTTTTTGAAGCAAATCTAAACCAATGATATAACTACCCTTTACTTTGAGATATTCTTCCTCGTCTGGAAATCTTTCTTTTTGTATTCTAGTTACATAAAGCACATCTAAATCGCTGATATATTCCTCAATGTTTGTGGATTCAGTAAAGGATAAACTATTTTTAATTTCATAGATTGAATCGGGTCTTATTTTCAAAACCTCCGGAGATGTCAAATGTACTTCAACATCATAATTTGCTAGAGCGTACAAAAGTGAGTAAACAGTTCGGCCATATTTTAGATCTCCAACTATACCAATTTTTAATCCATCAATCTTTTTCTTTTCTTTTCTAATTGTAAACAGATCCTGAATTGCTTGTGTAGGATGTTCTTCTGTTCCACTTCCTGCATTGATAACTGGTTTTGATGAAACTTCAGCAGCAAATCTACTAGAACCATCAAGAGTGTGTCTTAAGACTAGAATATCTGAATAAATTGACATGATTTTTACTGTGTCAGCAAGACTCTCACCTTTTTTTGCTGAAGACGAGGCAATATCTGCTATTCCCAAAGAAGTTCCTCCTAATAATGCAATTGCAGCTTGAAAACTCAAACGAGTTCTAGTACTTGGTTCAAAAAACAAATAACCCAAAGTTTTTCCTCTAGCAATTTCTTGTCTTTCATTGGGATCTAATTTAATAATTTTTTCTGCTGCGTCAAAAATAGTTTCAAGTTCTTGTTTATCTAAATCTCGTACAGAAATAATATCTCTTTGAAAAAACTTGTTCATGTCATTCAATGATATATAGAGGCGATATACATATTATCCTGATGCAAGACTCTGATCTCCTTGTACGTAGAATTAGAGAAGGAACTGTAATTGATCACATAGATGGAGGTAAAGGACTTCGAGTTTTAGATGCTCTAGGAATAGATGGAAGAGATGGAGACCTTATAACAATAGCTCTTAATGTTCCCAGTGGGAAATATAAAAAAAAAGACATCATAAAAGTAGAAAATAGGTTTCTAAAAGAGGATGACACCAATAAGCTAGCCGTTATAGCTCCAACAGCTACAGTAAATATTATAAAAAATTTCAAATTGATTGAAAAAAGGCGAGTTTCCTTACCCAATGAGATAGATAGAATTTTTCGTTGCTCAAATCTAGAATGTATCACAAACAGTACTGAACACATTGAATCTATAATGGATGTAATTGACAAAGAGGCACTTGTACTAAAATGTCGATATTGTGGAAGAATTCTAGATGTTAATAAACTCAAGTATTATTAGTTCTAGAATGAGAATTTAGAAAGAATTTGTGACTGGTTTATTGTCCCAGTATGATAAACATCATCACTATGCCATAGATAGCAATTGACTCTACCATTCCAATAAAGATGAAAACCTTTGATTGTAATGCTGGGTTCTCACTTATTACTGCTAGACCGGCTGAGCCTACAAAACCCAATCCAACACCTGCACCTAATGCTGCAAGACCAAATGCTAGGCCTGCACCAATTAATTTTCCATCAGATGGGCCTCCAGATGATTCTGCTTCTTGAGCAAATGCAACGGTAGTTAATCCAAACACAGAAATGATTAATGTCAAAGTTAGTAAAATAATAATAGGTCTCATTTTCGAGGTTACCTCATTTCGTTCCTTATTTAAATCATGATATAATAAAAATTAAATTTTATCCAGTGTGATCCTTTTGAAGTTTTGTAGATCGTCTTTAATTGTTTTTACAAAACTTTCATGGTTTTGTTCAATTATTTTTTTAGAGTTTTCCAATAATTTTTTTATTTCATCATTTGCCATTGTTTTTTCCTCTCCATTGCTGCTTTCACTTTCTTTAATTTTACGAATTCATCTCTTTCCCTTTCTTCTAATGTAGCAAGAATGTATTTGATTCGTTGTTGATATTGGGGAATAATTACATTTTCAAGAGCGTTTAACAATTTTTGAGTTTTTTCTAGTGCTTTTGCTAAACTGAAAATAGAGTTTTCATATTCTGCAGCTTTGCAAATTTTTGGAAGCATTTCCTTGATTTGTTTTGCTGCTCTATCAATTGATGAGTTGGTATCTGCAAGACCATAAGGCATGGTTTTTGTTTCTTTTTCAGTAACATTTAGTGTGGGAATTTTTACGTCAACTACTCGCTTGAGGTTTACATCAACTTCCATTACAGCTGGTGCGGATTCTGCAACAGATTCAACGGTATTAGTACCTAATGCCAAATAAGCTTCATTAACTGATTTATACACGTCTTGAAGGGGTTCCCAGATTCCTCCTCTTGCTTTAGTGGCTTCGGTGATCATTTCTTCAATGTTTTTCAGCAAAACTTTTCTTTTATCATCAAGAATTTTTTGAACCATAGTAGCAACTTGGCTTGAACGTTTGTATTTGATAAGTTCAATTTTGGTTGCAGTGACATTTTGTCCAAATGACATTTCTACTGTTCCTTGTAGTATTGTTCTACATACTTATCCTTCACTTTTATTAATTCATTTTTAGGTAAAAGAGAAACTGACTTCCAAAGTGTACCTAGAGTTTCTTCGATAGTTCTATTTTCATCAATGTCTTGAGATAAAAAATTATTCTCAAAATCATCTCCAAAGTCAAGATATTTAAGATCAATATCAGCAAGGCCAGCTTTTCCAACTATTCCTGCTAAGGCTCGTACTTCTTGTGCTCTTGAATATGCATCATAATTTTGATTAGAAATTTCTTGATGATCAGCCCTTGTTTGTCCTTCACCAATACCGTCCTTCATGATTCTGCTCAGACTCATCAAAATGTTGACTGGTGGATAAATTCCCTTTCGGAATAGATCTCTACCCAATACAATTTGACCTTCTGTAATGTATCCAGTTAGATCTGGAATTGGATGTGTAATGTCGTCTGATGGCATTGTTAGAATGGCCATTTGTGTTACGCTGCCTTTTTTTCCTTTCAATCTACCAGCTCTTTCATAAATAGTTGATAGGTCAGTATACAAATAACCTGGATAGCCTTTCCTTCCAGGCACTTCTTCTCTGGCAGCGCTAATTTCACGAAGAGCTTCAGCATAATTTGTCATGTCGGTAAGAATTACAAGCACATGCATTCCAACATCATATGCCAGATATTCAGCAACTGTAAGTGCAACACGAGGAGTGATAATTCTCTCAATTGCAGGATCGTCTGCAAGATTAAGAAATAGAACGCTTCTTTTCAAGGCTCCAGATTCTTCAAGGCTTCTTCGGAAGTATTCTGCTTCACTATATTGTACTCCAATTGCTGCAAAAACCACAGCAAATTCATCGTCGGTACCAACAACAGATGCTTGTCGTGCAATTTGTGCAGCCAAAATGTTGTGAGACATTCCAGAACCAGAAAAGATTGGAAGTTTTTGACCTCGTACCAAAGTTAACATTCCATCAATAACAGAAACCCCTGTTTGAATAAATTCACGTGGATATTCTCTTTGTTCTGGGTTCATGGGAGCTCCATTGATATCTAGAAATTTGTCAACAATTGGATCTGGTAATCCATCTTTTGGTCTTCCTAATCCATCAAATACTCTACCAAGAACTTGCTTTGATACTGGCATTTCCATAACTTTTCCAACAAATTTAGCTTTAGTGCCAGCAATTGATAATCCGGTTGTTCCTTCAAAGACTTGGATAATAGCTTTTCCGTGTCCTACTTCAAGGACTTTTCCTAACCTTTTTTCTCCTGATGTAGTTTCAATTTCAACTAATTCATCAAATGCAGCATTTTCAACATCATCAACAACTACTAGTGGTCCTTTGATCTCAGCAATCTTACTGTATTGAACTCCGCCCTTGGATGTCATGTTGTTACTTTGATTCCTACGATGCTTTTGAATTGGTTTGCCATAGTATTGCTTATTTGATCTAACTTTTCAATTTCATCATCTTTGATTTCCATTTTTGCTTTAAGTAAAGTGCTAATTACAGACATCGCACGAATATCTACCAAAGATGCGCCATCCTTAAGTGCTTGTTGACCAGTGTTGTAAAAATCAACTAGTAACTTCATTAATTTGAATTGTTTTTTTGGACTACAATATGTGTCAACTTCATCAAAGGAGTTTTGTTGCAAGATTCCAATTTTTATCATCCTCGCAACTTCAAGGATCAATTTTTCTTCATCAGGCAATGCTTCTGGACCCAGAAGTCTTACAATTTCTTTTAGTGTGTCTTCTCTTTGTAAAATTGCGTAGGCTTGGCTTCTTATATTTAACCAATCCTCACTAATGTTTTCAGTCCACCATTTTGCAACATCAGAAAGATAACCAGAATAACTATTCATCCAATTAATTGATGGGTAGTGTCTTGAGTAGGCAAGTTTTGCATCTAAAGCCCAAAATGTTTTGATAAATCTCATTGTATGAGTGGTTACGGGTTCTGTAAAGTCTCCTCCAGAGGGAGAAACCGCGCCAATCAAAGTAACTGAACCATCTCTTTCTGGACTACCCAATGCCAAAACCCTACCAGCTCTTTCATAAAACTCTGCTAATCTAGAAGCAAGATAGGATGGGTACCCTTCCTCAGCTGGCATTTCTTCTAATCTCCCACTCATCTCTCTCAGAGCTTCTGCCCAACGACTTGTAGAGTCTGCTACTAAAACAACATCTTTTCCCATGTCTCTATAGTATTCTGCAATAGTTACGCCAGTGTAGATACTTGCTTCTCTTGCAGCAACGGGCATATTACTTGTGTTTGCTACTAGAACCGTTCTTTCCATCAATGGCTTTCCTGTTCGAGGATCTTTAAGCTTAGGAAATTCAACCAGTACTTCAGTCATTTCGTTTCCTCGTTCACCACACCCAATGTAGACAACAACCTGAGAATCAGCCCATTTTGCAATTTGGTGTAATGTTACAGTTTTTCCTGTTCCAAAAGCCCCTGGAATAGAACCTGTTCCTCCCTTTGCTAGTGGGAAGAAGGTATCAAGTATTCTTTGGCCAGTTAACAATGGAATTGTTGGATCATGTCGTTTTTGGTATGGGCGTGGTTTTCTAACAGGCCATCTATGATACATTTTTAGTGTTGAAGAACTGCCATCCTTTTCAACCGTAGCTATTTCTGTTTCAAGATTATATTCACCTTCACTAACAATATTTGTAATTTTTCCTCCTTTGTGATCAGGTGGCACCATAATACTGTGATCAATTAATTCAGATTCCTTTACAGTACCAATTACATCTCCATGGTGGATTTCATCACCAACTTTTACAGTTGGTATGAAATGATATTTCTTTGTCATATCAACCGGACTGGTGGTAATTCCTCTACCAATAAAGGAACCAGACTTTTTAGAAAGTTCTTTTAGAGGTCTTTGAATACCATCATAAATTTGACCAATGATTCCAGGTCCCAATAAAACACTAAGCGGGTTTCCGGTTCCAATAACAGGCTCTCCTGGTTTTAATCCACTGGTTGATTCATAAACTTGAATGAATGCTTCATCCCCAGTAAGACGAATGACTTCACCAATGAGTTTGTCCTTTCCAACGGAGACGGTTTCATACATTTTTGCCTCTGACATTCCATCGGCTCTAACCGCAGGTCCACTTATCCAAGTAATTTTTCCTTGTGCTACCATATCACTTCCCTAATCCGAATTTCGTGGCAATTTCCTTCCTAATTAAAGGCTTCATACGATCAAGTCTTGCATCAATTGTGTTGTTAAAAGACATAGAACCGTCTTTTGATTTTATCTCTATGCCGCCTAAACATTCAATTGTTTCAGAGACCAATTCTGCTCCTGAAAATTTTGATAATAATGAATTTACAATGTCCTTATCTGCCGAATTTGTATAAACAATAACATCCTTAGTTCCTAAAGTTTCTGTAGCCTCTTCAAGAAGTGTGTTAATTAATTTAGAATAATTATCATCACGTTCTATTGTTTTAATTTTTTCTATTGCTTTGCTGAAAACATTTTGAACAGAATCGTCCACAATTTTAAGTTGTTTGTTTCTGGATTCCAACTCAGAACTACCAATTATCTGTTTTTGAACCTTATCAGCCTCTTTTTTTCCTTCATTAACAATTCGATCATATTCCTGTTCAAGTTTAGATTGGGATTTTGACAAAGTTTCTTGAGTTTCATCAAGGGATGATTTTAAACTTGATAATATTTCTGTCCCTGTTTGATTTAGAATTTTATCAATGGTTGTTTCCAATTTAGAGTTTGAAGCCAATAACGAGCCGATCTATAGATATTGGATTTGAATGTTTGGACAAATAAAAAGTTACAGACTTGGATCAGTTTTTTGTTTTTCAGAATAATTTTAGAAAGATTTTAAACATCCAGTAAATCGTTGGTAATTATTGGCTATAGCTGAACTTTTGGTAGGAAGTGTTATCCTCCCAAGAACAGAATCTCCACAAGCTGTTTCGCGTCTTGCAGAATTTGAGTGGTTCCACAAGATAGAAACAGAAAATGAGACTATTACACCAGAATTAGATGACCTTCTTCTTAGATCCCAAAAAATCTACCAAACCATTGAAGAGGTGGTAAAAGGGTTAAATGTACCCCCAATAGTTGGCATGATGGAAATTCTCTTCAAGGGAACACAGATTAAACAAAAAAAGTATGAACTCAAAGAACTCGAATCCATTATTGAGGATGTAAAGAAGAAAACTCCATTAGTTATTGGAGATGCTACAAAGCTTTTGGAAGAAGATGCTAACACAAGAAAAAGTCTTGAAGAATACACTTCTCTAAAAGAAACTTTGCAATTGGTAAAAAAATTGAACATTGATATTGGCGATTTTGGTTTGATGAAATATTTTTTCATAAATTTTTTTGTCATTAAAACTTCTGACTATGATGAAATTGTAAGAACGTTAGAAGGGATTGCCATTTACAAATATGAATTAGAATCAAAGGAAAATTCTGCACTTGTTATTATTTCTGATGTAAAAGATGCAGATAAGGTAACCAGGGTGATGAGAAGTCTAAATGCTAATCCATTTTCTATTCCTCAGGGATTTCCACAGGTTCCAAGCAAAGCATATGCACTTGCTGAATCAAAAATTAAAGAATTGACTGTGAAACAAAAATCAATTACAAAACAGCTTTCTATGATGAGAAAAAAATTACGTGTAGAAATATTGACACTGCAAGAAGATGCACGTGTAGCAAAAGACATTTTTGAAACCCTACGAAAGCCAGGAGGAACAAAACATTTTGCACTGATTCAAGGATACATTCCGAAAAAAATGGAAAAGAGATTCAAGGATATAACAGGTCAGTGGACATCTACAACTGAAGAAATTAAAGATCCTAAAACTCTTGAAGAATTACCTGTACTGTTACGTAATCCACGTTGGGTAAGAACATTTGAAGTTATCACAAATAGCCAGGGGATTCCAAAACGTGGTGAACCAGATCCAACATGGATGATTGCACTTATGTGGCCAATTTTCTATGGTATAATGTTTGCAGATTTGGGTCATGCATTATTACTGATGGGTTTTGGTCTTTTGTTCAAGGTCAAAGGACAAGGTACGCTATCTAGGTGGGGAATGTTAATTGCCATATCGGGATTTTCAGCTGCCATTGCAGGCTTGTTTACTGGTGAGATGTTTGGTTTTCATTTAGATCAAATTGCTCCCATAGCGTTTTTGATAGAAGAAGGCGGACCCTTACATTTCATGGCTGGTTTCATTGGTTTACTCAGCGTAGCAGAACTCACCTTCGAGCAAGTAATCATGATTCTAAAGGTTTCAATCTTTTTAGGGATTATACATCTGGTTTGGGCATTTCTTTTACGAATTAAAAGATACTATAGAGAAGGAAGGAAAGTCGCATTATACTTTGAAGCTATTCCAAACTTCATAATGTATTTTGGAATCGTCGCAGTGATGATGTCTGCTATAGGATCTGGATATGATGTAATGGGCATGTATTCCAAAATTCACACAGAACCCGTTCCTTGGATTACAATTCTTGTAGGAGATTGGGCAGTAGTTTGGCTAGTAGTTAGAATTGCAATAATTACTGTGATTGGATGTATTATAGTGATGATTGTTGGTGGCATTATACATAACAAAAAACATCCTGAAGAAGGAGGCGACATGGCAAGTATAGTTATGGAAACGTTACTTGGAAAAACAGTAGAATGTTTATCACATACTATCAGCTATTCTCGAATTGGCATCATGTTACTTGTTCATGCTGCTCTTCTACTTACTGTAAATAACGCATACGTACAGCTAGGCGGAATCGGATCTCTCGGGGCCTTAGCAATAATTATTGGTGGAAACCTTGGAATAATGATAATTGAAGGATTGATAGTATACATTCAATCTTTGAGGCTTCATCTATACGAGTTCTTTACAAAATGGTATGATGGTGGTGCTACCCCATTCAAAAAACTTGTTCCAGAAATGATTTACAATAAACTTGTGTGGAAAGAATAATCACTCAACAGGTAAATCTAATTTATTTCCCCATTCTCCCCAAGAACCTAAATAAACGCGTATATTTGTAAATCCAATTTTTTTCAATGCAAGAAACGTGTTAGCTGCTCTATATGCACCATGACAATAAGTGACAATTTCATCATATTTTGAAAATTGGTATAACTCTGAAAGCTCTTTTTCATTTTTCAGAGTGCCATCATTTGCAATATTTTCGTTCCAATCTATGTTTTTAGAGCCTGGAATGTGTCCTGCGTTTGCCGACCTCACAATTGTTCCATCATATTCTTCCTTTGTTCTTGCATCCACAATTATGAGTTGATCAAGGTTTGCTTTGATGTATTCAAAGCCAACTATGATTTTGGAGTTTACTTTGCCCGAAAATTTTGCCGGCTTGAAAGCATTTGATTTGGTTTCGGTTGGAAAGTTTTTGTTTTTCCATTTGTTTATTCCTCCATCTAACATGAAAACTTGTGGGTGTGAAAAATAAAGTAACATCCAAACTCCTCTAGCTGCCAATATGCCTGATACATTATCATAAAACACTACTTTTTTTTCATTAGTTACACCAACAAATGAAAAAAGTTCCTTAGTTTGTACGTTGAAAGACTCTATCCCTTTCTTTGTGGTATCGAACCAATGAAATGCAAAAAGATCAAGGTTTACCGCACCTGGAATATGATCTTCTGAATATTCTTTGAATGATCTAGTATCAATCAAAACAAGATTAGGATCATTTAGGATTCGATGTAGTGTGTTTGTACTAATTAACACAAATCAATTATTGAAACTGTGATGTAAATTCATTTGTTTTATGATAGAAAATAAAGAAAGATTTTCTATTCGTTTACGTAGGAACGCTCTCCATGCTGCGCTAGATCAAGACCAATCTCCTCTTCTCTTGGTGTGATTCTGATTCCGCCTGGCCATACAACATCCATTATCTTCAGTATTACAATCGTTACAGCAAAGGCATAGGATAGTGTCATTACGGCACCGATAATGTTGATTGCTTGTTGTTCAAATCCTTCTGGTGTTCCAGTCCACGCACCGATACCATCACCGGTATCCCAAATGTGAGGACTGGCAAGTGTACCTGTTAGAATTGCACCTGTAAGACCACCAATTCCGTGTACTCCCCATACATCAAGTGCGTCATCCCATTTGCGTGCGTTCTTGAATGCAACTGCACCATAACAAACAGTTCCAGCTGCAATACCAATGATTATTGATGCCATGGGTCCAACCCAACCAGATGCTGGTGTAATTGCTACCAATCCTGCAACTGCGCCTGTTGCAGCGCCAACGATGCTTGGTTTTCCGGTATGAGCCCAAGACATGAGTAACCATGTAACAGATGCAACACCTGCTGCAGTGTTTGTAACAACCCAAGCACTAACGGTTATACCATCAACCATTACTTCACTTCCTGCGTTAAATCCGAACCATCCAAACCAAAGTATGGATGCACCAAGTACTACCATTGGTACATTGTGTGGTTCCATTGGAACCTTACCATATCCTAGTCTTCGCCCAAGTACTAATGCTGCTGCAAGTGCGGAGAATCCTGAAGTAATGTGTACCACAGTACCACCAGCAAAGTCAAGACCATAGCTTGGTGACAAGTCTGGATCAAGGTCCAGATTTCCAATGAATCCGCCACCCCATACCCAGTGGGCAACTGGATCGTAAACGAACGTTGCCCAGAGTAGGATGAAAATTATAAGAGCGCTGAACTTCATTCTGTCAATTAATCCACCAACAATTAGTGCTGGGGTGATAATTGCGAAAGTTGCCTGGAACATTGCAAA
>SMUY01395708.1_pt1 | contig 12289 bp, 10 predicted proteins | sample 2456441 | NCBI WGS metagenome assembly SMUY01 (sample SAMN11095931, study PRJNA526329) | marine sediment metagenome | biome: Marine sediment; feature: Surficial sediment; material: Deep marine sediment; isolation source: Hadal surficial sediment | place: Pacific Ocean | collected 2014-11 | depth...
AACGAGCCGACGCCCGCGGCTGTGAACCCCATCGACCGCAGGAGCTCGCGGCGGTTCATGTAGGCGCCCTCCGGCGTTACCTCTCGCTCCGGAATTTCCCAGCCTTTCGGCTTGCGGATCAGCATGTTTCCTCCGTGAATAATTTCGTCGTATACCGCAGGTGCACCGAACACTTTGCCCGCACACCGCGACAGGTTTCAATGCCAATCGTCGAGGTCCGGCGTTGTCGCCGGTGTGTTTGGAAACAGCATACCAGCAGGCTGTTGAAGAACTCCCGGGGGTAGCGTTACCGGCGCATGGTAGTTCTTCAACACCCTGCGAGGTCAGGCGGAGGCCGCCTCGACAAGCGTTCGAGCGCGGCTGAACACCGCATCAAGCATCTCCTCGGTCAGCTTGCCGGTAAACGTATTTTGCTGACTCGGATGAAAGCTTGCCACGACGATGGGACCTGGCCGCGCGCCAGCGACCTGCAGCGCAAACTCGACGCCGTGACCGAAACGCGGTTTCGGCCTCGGGACCGCGTAGCCGGAGTCCCGGTAGATGCGAAGCACCTGGTCGTAGGCGAACTGCCCGAGCGGAACGATGGTGCGGATGCCGGGCCCCTCGGACCCGAGAAGCTCGATCTCGCGCTCGACGAAGGGTCGACAGGCGTCGCGCTCGATCGTGGTCGGTCGGTTGCCGGGCGGGGCGCAGCGAACGGCGGCGGAGATGTAAGCATCCGAGAGCTCGAGTCCGTCCCGGCGGTCGAGAGATTCGGGTTGGTTGGCAAACCCGGCGCGGTGCAGGGCGCGGTACAGCCAATCACCCGAGCGATCGCCGGTGAACATGCGACCGGTGCGGTTGGCACCGTGGGCCGCCGGCGCCAAGCCGACGATCAGCAACCTCGCGCATCGGTCGCCAAACCCGAGCACCGGCCGTCCCCAGTACTCCTCGTCCTTGAAAGCCGCCCGTTTCTCGCGTGCGATGCGCTCGCGGTGCTCGACCAACCGCGGGCAACGACGACACGCGACAACCGCCGCATTCAAGCCGTTCCACCCGGCCCTCATGCGCTGACGGCCACGGCGTCTTGCGCCCGCCACAAGTACCAGCTACCGATCGACCGGTAGGGACTCCAGGGCGCCGCGATGCGCTCCATCGTCTCGTTCCCCGGCAGGTCACCGAGCCCATATGCGTCGCGAAAACCGGATCGAATCCCGAGGTCACCCAGCGGCAACACGTCGAGGCGTCCCAGGTGGAACATCAGGAACATCTGTGCCGTCCAGCGGCCGACCCCCTTGACCTGGGTGAGCTCGTCGATCACCGCCTCGTCGTCGAGAAACCGCAGGCGGCGTAGCGACAAGGCCCCGCTGTCCATCTTTGCGGCGAGATCGATGATGTAGGCGGCCTTTTGCCGTGAGAGCCCGGCGGCGCGCAGCGCCTCGGGGTCGGCGTCGAGAATCGAGCGCGGGTTCGGCTGCCGCCGCCCGAGGGTGGCGACAAAGCGCTTGTAGATCGTTGTCGCCGCCTTGCTGGACAGTTGCTGGAAGACAATCGAGCGCGTCAGCGCTGCGAACGAAGCGTTGTGCTGGGCCTCGTCGAAGCGACACTTGCCCTCGATCTCGATCAACCGCGCCATCGTCGAATCACGCCGCCTCAGGTGCCGTACTGCCTTGTTGAGCTCCGACCGCTCGACCATCGTTCCACTGCTTTCTGCGCCGCTTGAAATGTTTCCCCGATTGCCAGTCGGCGAATGTTGCGAACCGCCGACCACCGCCTAGCAGGGCACTGAAGAACTCCCTGGTAGCAGGCAGTGGCAAAACCCACGAGCCAGACGTATCAGGGTTTTACCACGGCCTGCTAGTGTTTCACGCATGGACTGGCTCAGCGTTCAGATCACCCGCGCCGAGGTCGAACGATGGTTGATGCAGGCGCGAGACTACGCCCTCCCGCGCCTGCTTCAGACCATCGGCCAGCTCATCCTCGGCGTCATCGTCTTCGTCGTGCTGCGATGGATCCTCAACCGCGTCGAGAGCTCCTTCTCCTCGAAGACCGCCACCAAGGTCGACGATCACTTTGTCGACGCCGCCCGACGCATCGGATCGATTTCCGTCGTCGCGTGGATCTTCTGGCGCACGGCTCACATCTGGGAACTGCCCGGGCTGGCACGCTTTGCGGTCGCGGCGTCGATCGTAGCGCTGTCGCTACCGCTCGCCCGCCTCGTGTCCGAGCTCCTCACGGTGCTAGAGGAGGGGTTCGTTTCGAAGACCGAGAACACATGGGACGACACCGCCTTGCCGCTTGTCAACAAAGCCATCCGGGTCGTCATCGTCGGCGGCGGCGTCATCATCGCGCTCTCCACCATGGACATCAACATCATGCCGTTCGTCGCCGGCGCCAGCGTTCTCGGCATAGCCGTCGGTCTCGCCGCCAAAGACACGCTGTCGAACCTGATAGCCGGTGTGCTGCTGATCGTCGACCGCCCGTTCCAGGTTGGCGATCGCATCGAGCTGTGGACAACACCGACGGGGACCGGAACCTGGGGAGACGTCATCGAGATCGGCCTGCGGGCGACGAAGATCCGCAACCCCGACAACCTGATATTCGTGATTCCCAACAACGAGATCATGCGGCGGGACATCGTCAACTACACCGCGTCGGGGGACAACATCCGGCTGCGGATTCCGATCTCGATCGCCTACGACGCCGACACGAACAAGGCCAAAGAAATCGTGCGCGACGTGGCCCTGCAGGTCGACGGCGTGATGAGCTCGCCGGAGCCGCAGGTCATCATCCGCAACTTCGCAGAGTCCGCGATCGATCTCCAGTTGCGCGTGTGGATCGGTGACGCGCGCCAGAGACGTACGATTGGCGACTTGATCACAGACCGGGTCAAGCAGGAGTTCGACCGCGCCGGCGTCGAGATTCCCTACGCCAAGCGCGACCTGTACATCCGCGCCATGCCGACGCCGCCGGCAGAAGCCACGGGATCGTCGGAGCTGGCGGCCGCGCTGGTGGATTCGCCGCCCGACAACAACGACGAGAAGGCAGCGCAAACGAAGCGAGGAGAAGCCGATGAGTGACGCAGTCGCCCGAACTGGCGCATCGACCGGAACCGTGAAGAAATCCGCCGAGGTGCATGCCGAGACCCTGAACGGTGCTCGCGCCACCCGCATCCAGGTTCTCGTCGGCCCCGACGACGGGGCCCCCAACTTCGTCATGCGCCGCATTCTGATGGATGAGGTGGGCAGCGGAATGCCGGCTCACACCAACGCCGTCGAGCATGAGCAATACGTGCTACGCGGCCGCGCCCGGGTGGGCATCGCCGGCGAAGAGTTCGAGGTAGGAGCCGACGACGCGGTGTACATCCCAGCCGGAGCGCCACACTGGTACGAAGTCGTCGAAGCGCCATTCGAGTTTCTCTGTGTGGTGCCCAACACACCCGACGAGGTCCGCATCGTCGAGACCGAGGACGGCTGACACCACCATGATGGCGTGAGCTCCAACGCCGGCAGGGAACCGGCTACTCGATCCGCGACATTCTGACGATGACGATCGACGGGGTCAGGTTCTCCCGCTCGCCCGTCGGCGACTGGTGGATCTTCCGAACCACGTCCATGCCGCGAATCACATGACCGAAGGCGGCGAAACCCTGGCCGTCGTCGTTACGGTCGCCGCCGAAGTCGAGCGATGGTTGATCGTTGATGCAAATGAAGAAGCCGGAGCTTGCCGTGTCCGGCCCACCGCGCGCCATCGACAGCGTGCCGTCCAAGTGTTTCAACCCGGTGTCGCGCGTACGCTCGAGCTCGATGGGGGGAAATCCCTGTCGTCTGAACTCGGGGTTGGGACCAGCTTGAATGACTTCTATCAGCACGTCGTCACGAGCCTGGTTGTCCAACCTGACCGATCGGTTGAAACCACCGCCGTTGTAGCGACCCGCATCGAGATAGCGAAGGAAGTTCTCGGTGGTCACCGGGGCGTTCGCGGCATCGAGCTCGACTTCGATCTCGCCGAGCTCCGTTTCGATCAGCACCCGTACCAAGGAGGGGTTCTGCACCGGGACACGAGCACCGAGCGCCGCTGCCGTGCACGCCACCACGCCGGCTGCAAGCAGGGCGATCGAACGCCGGCCGCTCTGCCCCTTTTCTAGTTTCGATTGCTTCATCGTTTTCGTCGCCTCCTTTCTGTGCGTCCCCAATCCTGACCGACTCGACGCTCTGCTACCGAAACGTCGGCTGGGAGCTCACCGTAAAGGACGCGAATCAGTCCGACAACCTCGAAGCCGCCGCTGTCGAGGGCGTCACGGTGGCGACGAAAGTGGCCATAGTGCACTCTCGTCTTGTCCACAGGGGTTTTTCGAACCCTCTACGTCTCGCTCAAGAGATCGCCTTCGAACGCCGGGAGGACTGCCCGTGAAACGCCACCGCCGCGGCCTGCGCACCGCCACATGCGCCTTGATCATCTTTCTTGTGAGCGCTGTCGCCGCTTGTGCCCCGGCCACGGAATCCCCCCAGGCGCCGGTGTCGCTCGAGATCGAAGAAACCGTCTACGAGATGTTCGCGTTGGGGCAGGTCGAGCTCGTCGACCTGACCTACCCACTGAGCCCCGACTCCATTTATTGGCCGACCGGATCAGCTTTCGAGCACGAACAACTGGACTGGGGCACGAGCGAGGGCGGCTACTGGTACGCGTCGGCAGCATTCAGCTCGCCCGAACATCTGGGTACCCACCTCGACGCTCCGATTCACTTTGGCGAAAACCGCTGGACGAGTACCGACATTCCACTCGAGCGGTTGTTCGCCCGCGGCATCGTCATCGATATTACCGACAAGGCGAACACCGACGCCGATGCCACACTGGCGCCGGAAGATATCGAGGCGTGGGAACGGCGCAACGGCGCAATACCGGCGGGGAGCATGGTCATTGTCCGTAGCGGCTGGGCGTCGCGATGGCCCGACTGGAACGCCTATTACGGCTCCGAGACACCCGAAGACGTCGCTACCCTCCACTTCCCCGGCGTTTCTCCGGAAGCAGCCAGAGCGTTGTTGGATCGCGGCATCTTCGGTGTCGGCATCGATACCGCAAGCATCGACCCAGGTATCAGTTCGACGTTCGAAGCGCACCAGGTGCTGGCGGCGGCGAACATCTTCAACCTCGAGAACCTGACCAACGTCAACGGCTTGCCGGAGACCGGCTTCGGGGTCATCGCTCTGCCGATGAAGATCGAAGGTGGAACCGGGGGACCGACGCGGGTGGTCGCCGTCGTCGTTCGCTGACCCCGCTCATCCGGTACGGGGAACTTCCAGCTCCTTGAGCGGCTCGGTAAACTCGATGGCGAGCAGACTGCCGGCACCGATCATGTTGTTACTCGTCGGACCTTCGCCGGGCTCGAGGCGAAGAAGCGTTCCGGAAACCATCAACGGCCAAAGCCTTACCCCGGGCGGCAGCTCCCAAAAGCGCAACCGCACCTTCACGCCCTCGGAAACCTCCTTGTCGAGCCGCATCAACACTCCGCCGCGGCCGATGTCGATGGTGCGACCGTGCGCCTCGTAGCCGGCCTGGCTCGGCGCCGCCGGCAACACGAAAACGTGCACGTCGACCGAAAGGTTCTCGGGATAGCGGTCGTGCTCGCGCTGCTCGCTCGAACTCATCCAGACTCCAAAATCGGTCTGTGGTACGCCTCGACATTGACCTGAAACCGGCACCGGGTATCGATATCAACCGTAGACTAACCTCCGGTGACAGCGGAAGAAACCCTGGTATTGTCGGTCGTACGAAGAAGTATGTGCTCGATCCCTAGTTCCCAAGGAAGGCAGGTCACCCCGATGCGAAATCGCGCCCCGTTGCCCCGTTCCGCCGCCGTTGTGCTCGCCATCGCCGGTGTCTTCGGCGCCGTTCTCACCCCCGCCGCCGGGGCGCAAAACGCGATCACGGCGCCAGACGAGTTCTTCGGCCACCAGCTCGGCGCCGACCGCATCCTGGCCCGCTGGGACCGCATCGTCGAGTACTTCGAGCTCCTCGAGGAAGAGAGTGACCGGATCCAGGTCACCAACATGGGCCCGAGCACCGAGGGACATCCGTTCTTGCTGGTGACGATTAGCTCGCCGGAAAACCTCGCCAACCTCGACCGCATCGCCGAGATCAGCCGTACGCTGTCCGATCCGCGCGGCCTACCGGAGGCCGAGATCGAGGCCATGATCGGCGAGGGCAAAGCGGTCGTCAGCCAATCCCTCGGCCTTCATTCCACCGAGGTCGCCGGCTGCCAGACGGGGCCCGAGATCGCCTACGAGTTCGTCTCCCGCAACGACGAGGAGGCCCTGCGTATCCTCGACGAGACCGTGCTGCTGCTGTTGCCGTGCATCAATCCGGACGGCCAGGTGTGGGTCACCGATTGGTACCGCGAATGGGTCGGCACCGAGTACGAAGGCGCAGGTCTGCCGTGGCTGTACCACACCTACGCCGGCCACGACAACAACCGCGACGGCGACTTCATGAACCTGGTCGAGTCGAAGTACATCGGTAAAATCCTCTACCGCGAGTGGAAGCCGCAGGCCTACGTCGACCATCACCAGATGGGCGGCGGCGGCGCGCGAATGTATGCACCGCCGTACAGCGATCCCATCCGCCCCTACGCCGATCCGCTGATGTGGCGCGAGCTCTCCTGGTACGGCGCCCACATTGCCTACAAGCTGGAAGAAGCCGGCATGGCGGGAATCCTCAACGCCGCGCAATACCCCGGCTGGGGTCACTTCGGCTGGCACTGGATCACCCCGTTTCACAACATCGCCGGGATGTTGACCGAGTCGGCGAGCGTCAACCTGGCGACGCCGGTGTACGTCGATCCCGACCAGTTGTCCGGCGGTGCCCGGCAGCTTCCCGAGTACGAGGCTCAGTCCAACATGCCCAACCCGTGGCCGGGCGGCTGGTGGCGCCTGCGCGACATCGTCGATCAACAGAAGATCGCCGCCTGGGCGCTGCAGGACATGGCGGCGCGCAACCGCGAGACAGTACTGCGAAACCAGTACCTGAAGTCGATGCGGCAGAGCGAACGCGGAGCGACCGGCTCCATCAACGCCTATGTGATCCCGTCGACGCAGCACGATCCGCTCACGACCGTGAAGATGATCAACACGTTGATGCTCTCGGACGTGGAGATTCAGATCGCCGAGTCGCAGTTCGAGGCGGGCAATCGCCTGTACAAAGAGGGTTCGTTCGTCGTCTCGCTGGCACAGCCCAAGATGGGCTTGGTCCGCAATCTATTGGGGCAGACCTTCTACCCCGACAACGATTGGACGCGGGCGCGCGACGGCTCGCCGCTGCGGCCATACGATACGGCCACCCACACCATGGCCGAAATCATGGGCGTGCAGGTCGACCCGGTAAACGGCGCCATCACCGGTGACCTGCGGATCCTCGAGGAGCCGATCCCGGTGGCGGGCACGGTGGAAGAAAGCACGCACCACGTGCTCGACGGCCGGCTCAACGACAGCTTCCGTGCCGCCAACCTGGTACTCCAACAAGGAGGCAGCGTGCAACGGCTCACGCAGGCCAGCGGTGATCTTCGTCCCGGCGACTTCATTGTCGGCTCGACACCGTCGATCGTCGCCGCGGTGGCGCGCCAGACCGGGGTCGATTTCATCGCCGTTGACCTGCCCCCGGCCGAAATCCTGGACGACGTGTCCACGCCCCGCATCGGCATGTACCAACGCTACGGCGGTGGCAATATGGAGGAGGGCTGGACGCGGTTGGTCTTCGAGCAATTCGACTTTCCGTACACCTCCGTGATGGACGCCGAGATCCAAGCCGGCAACCTGAGCGCCACCTACGATGTCCTCGTGTTCCCGCATGATTCTTGGGGCGCGATCACCGGACTTCCGGCGGCGAATGGTGAAGAACGCGAAGGACGCGGAGGACGCGGAGGACGCGGCGGCAACACGCCGCCCGAATACCGCAGCGGTATCGGCACCGATGGTGTGCAGGCCGTACGCGACTTCGTCGAAAACGGTGGCACCGTCGTCGCCATGGGCGGAGCCACCGACTTTGCGATCCGCGCGCTCGACCTCGGGGTGCGCAACGCGCTAGCGGGGCTCGACTCGATGGAGTTCTTCTGCCCGGGCTCGACGCTGCACGTCGATGTCGACCCCAACAACCCTGTGGCCTGGGGGATGCCGACCCATGCGCTGGCGCTCTTTTGGGACAGCCCGGCTTTCGAGATCACGGCGCGCGACGCCTACAACTACGATCGCGTCGTCACCTATGCCGAGCGCAACATCCTGCAGAGCGGCTGGCTGGTCGGGGAGAAGTACTTGTCGAAGCGCGCTGCGGTGATAACGGCGAACGTCGGTGAGGGCCAGGTGGTATTGCTCGGGATTCGGGCACAGCACAGGGCGCAGACTCACGGTGGGTACAAGCTCCTCTTTAACGCCCTGATGAACCAGGACTAGCCCGGATATCTCAACGGGTCACGAAGCGAGAAGATTGAAACCGCTTCGCCCATTGCCGGCAGTAGCTTGCGGCCGCCGTCGGGGACGGCGCGGCTGGCTGGGTAGCGGGTTCATTCTTTTCTATTTCCCGCCTACCCGCCCCCGGCCTCTCGGCGCCTGCGGCGCCTTCGCTGCCCGCTTGGCGCGTAGGGGGGAGGAAGGCGCCGCCCGGGTGGTGCGGTAGGGGGTCAACAGCGTTTCCAGTAGGCGGCGCAGGTAGGTTTCGGCGTCGCCGTGGGAGCTGGCTCGGAAGTACGGCTTTGCCGACTGCGATGGGCGCGTTCCGAACTTTGGCAGGCAGCTCGAAACCGCGGTCGCCGAGAACGATTGGCTCAGAGGCGGACTCGAGCGGCAGGCGGCGTTCCTCGAACGCATGTCGACGCGAGCCCGCGGATACCTCGCGGCAGACTGAGCCCTGGCCGCTGCGAGCGGTGGGCGAAGCCTGCAACCCTACCGAATCCGCGCGCCCGAGAGCTGGGCGATCGCCCCCGTCGTCGTCTGCGCGGCGGCGAAGCCGAGCCGGAAGTCGGCGTCGGAGTAGGTCTCGTAAACGTCGCTGTTCTTGTGCCACTGCGGATCGCCGCCACGGCCGATCTCGTTGCGCCGCTCGTTCTCGCGCAGACTGATTGCGGGAACGCCGGCTTCGGCGAACGGCACCGAGTCGGTACTCTGCATGAACTGGCCGACCTCGGCCGGATAGGCAGCATAACGAGAGTTGGCGGCGAGAAAGCGCGCCGCCAGCAGGATGGCGCCACCATCGGCGGTGGCGTCAGCGTCGTATTCGATGTCAACGTCGGCGGCCTCAATCTGGTCGGCGGCGATCTCGCCGGTCTCGCGGTCCGGCATGCCGTGGTCGAACATCATCATGTCGTGCTGGATGACACCGAGCCAGTCAGGCTCCGGATAGCGCCCCGATCCCGGCGGCTCCTCGATGCCCCGCAGCTCGCTGCGCGCAGCGACGTAGCTGCGCGCCCCGACGAGGCCGATCTCTTCGGCGTTCCAGAAGGCGAAACGGATCGAAACGTCGGTCTCGAGGTCTTCCGACGCGAACACCCGCGCCAACTCGAGGACGAGGGCGGTCCCAGAGCCATCGTCGTTGGCGCCGGGGGCAAATGACTGATCCTCGCTCTGGGAGTTGAAGCTGTCCATGTGCGCCGAGACGATGTACATCCGATCGGGGTTTTCCGTCCCGACCTTGGTGACGTAGATGTTGTCGATGTCCTTCGCGTCCATGTTGCCGCGCCGCCCCGACGCCGTGAACGTCTGCCGATGGACCTCGTAGCCGTACGACTCGAGCTGCTCCTGGATCCAATCGCGGGCGCGTTCGTTGCCCTCGGTATTCCAGTAGCGGGTGCCGAACGCTGCCAGGTTGCGGACGTTGCTCTTGTAGCGTTCGAGGTCGAGGCGGGAGACAAGCGTCTCCGGGGCGTTGTTCTGAGCCGCGAAGGCGCCGATCGACGCCGGAGCGACGAGCGCCAGGATGGTCATGAGCGCGACGCCGATGAACCACCCGGCGCTGCCGATTGCGATTCGAGTCATGGGTTCCCCCGATGGATGACGGCGACGCGGCGTTGCGACCGGGACGCCGAAACGGTTCCGGAAAGCGAAGACACCCGCACTCTATCCAGCCATCGGGCCCGGCACAATTGCACTCCTCAGCCAGGCGGCTATCCCTCGCTCTTCGGCGACGATCTTGCCGCAAGCTCGGGCAGACTACTTGGTGAGGAGTTCGATGCGACGCACGCGATCGTCGATGGAAGGATGGGTAGCGAACATGCCCTTGGCCCGCGCTTCCCACTTCTTGATCGGCTGGACGATATACATATGCGCGGTGGCCCGATTGGCGACCTCGAGCACCTCTTTGTCGCCGCCCAGCCGCCGAAGAGCCGAGATCATCGCGTCAGGGTTACGGGTCAACTCAACGGCGCCGGCGTCGGCCAGGTACTCGCGCTCCCGTGACGCCGCCATCTGGATGATCTTGGCGAAGAACGGCGCGATGATGGCGAGCGCGATGGCCAGTATGAGCATCGCTGCCCCGCCGGCCCCGCCACCGCTCCGCCCTCGACCGCGCCGCCCGACGCCGCCCCAGAACACCCCTCGCATGAAGAAGTCGGTCACCAAAACCACCAACCCGACCAGCGTCGCCAACAACATCGCCAGGCGAATGTCGTAGTGCCGGACGTGGGACATCTCGTGCGCTATCACCGCCTGCAATTCGTCGCGCGTGAGCGTCTCTCGCAGCCCTCGCGTCATGGCTACTGCCGCATGCTCCGGATCGCGGCCGGTGGCGAACGCATTCATCGCCGTGTCTTCGATCAGGTAGATTGGAGGTGGGGGAACACCGGCGGCAATCGCCATCTCTTCGACGACGTTGTAGAGCTCGGGATCGTCCCCGTGCTCGATGAGCTTGGCGCCGCTCATCCGCAGGATCATCGCGGCGCCCGAGTAGTAGCTGGACAACGCCATGACGATGGCGATGACCAGCCCCAGACCGCCGAACACCAACGCCGCGGCCAAGTCTCCGCCCGCCAGGGCGGATCCCATCACCGCGACCAGGACGGCCACCAACAGCACGAAGCCGACGACCAAGAGCGCGCTGTTGCGCCGGTTCTTGGCGATCAGGTCGTGATAGGTGACGTCGGATGCGGTCATTTCTCGGCGGAGCAGGATAATTTACGATATCCAATAGTGATCTTCAATAGCGCTTCATGATCATAAATATCGGTTCGTGTCGTTCGCACCGGTTCGGCGTTCGAAAAAATCCGGCGGCCCCCGTTATCCGGTGACTCGAAGGGAGGCAGCTGTGAAGGACATCAAGAGTCTCAACTCGCCGACATTTCCCATGTTCGTCGACCCGAAGACCAATTGGTCGGGCGGTACGCACATCGACGAAGGCCCATTCTTTCGCCATCTGCCGGCGTTGACGACCGGAGACTCGTCTTCGCTCTCCGCCGACCCCGACGAGCGTCGCGGAGCTGAGCGTTGTTCCGTTCGACTCGGTATCGAGGTGTACGGATACGACGCCGATCTCAGCCTCATCCACGCCTACGGCACGACCGCAGACGTCAGCGCGTCGGGTCTCTATGCCTTCGTGGACGTCGACCTGCCGATCGGCGCGCGCACCGTGGTTGCGGTGCGACCGAGCCAGCCGGTCTTGGAACCCAGAATCCTGCGCGGCAAAGTCGTACGCTGTTCCGACAACATCCAGGGTTATGGTTTGGCGATTCATTTCGACCTCGACGTCGAGCGCTTTGCCTACGAGGCAGCCTGAACGTCCCGTCCCGGTTGCCCGCTCAGAAACTCACCTGCGGCGCCTCGCGCTGGGCGGCGTCTTCCATCTCGAAGAAGTCGCGGCGTAGGAAACTGAACATGCCGCCGACGACGTTCGAGGGAAATGTCTCGAGCGTCGAGTTGTAGCGGCTGACCGTGTCGTTGTAGTGCTGCCGCGAGAAGGCGATCTTGTTCTCGGTCGAGGAGAGCTCTTCTTGCAAACGACCGAAGTTGTCGTTCGCCTTGAGATCAGGATACGCCTCCGAGAGAGCGAACAACTGGCGCAGCGCACCAGTAATCATGTTCTCGGCCTGGGCCTGCTCGGGAACTGTCTTGGCGTTGATACCCGCCTGACGGGCCGTGATTACCGCGTCGAGGGTCTCGCGTTCGTGCTTGGCGTAGCCTTTCACGGTCTCGACGAGGTTGGGAATGAGGTCGTAGCGGCGTTTCAGCTGCACCTCGATCTGAGAAAAAGCGTTCTGGAAGCGGTTCTTCAAGGTCACCAGGCGGTTATAGATGCTGACCAGCCAAAAACCTGCCGCAACCAAGACCACGAGGAA
>SMUY01014522.1_pt1 | contig 12288 bp, 14 predicted proteins | sample 2456441 | NCBI WGS metagenome assembly SMUY01 (sample SAMN11095931, study PRJNA526329) | marine sediment metagenome | biome: Marine sediment; feature: Surficial sediment; material: Deep marine sediment; isolation source: Hadal surficial sediment | place: Pacific Ocean | collected 2014-11 | depth...
AGGAGTTTCCTATAAAACGTCATTCCCCTAAAATTGGCAATTAATTTAATTCTGAAATGATTTTACATTGTGCCAGTAATAAATAATTGCAGTGAGGAATACCAATGCACCAAACTGATGTAAAACGCCTAACAACACAGGAACCGCAAACAACAGAGCCATTACTCCTAATAAAAATTGAGCAATTACAATAATTAGTAAGAGATTGGCCCCGATCTTTATATGATAGGTGGAAATGTTCCTCGATTTTCTCCATATGATCAAAACCAGGATGAGAATAAATACAGCCAGGTAACGATGAATAAACTGTACACTGGCAAGGTTTTCCATTAAGCTGATTAATCCATCTTTTTTGTATGAGAATCCAACAGAATCAGCAATCCATTGACTACCCATTTTTGGAAATGTATTATATACTTTACCTGCCTTAAGTCCTGACATAAATGCTCCATATATAAATTGTACAAATGTTATAATTAATAATAAAACTGTGACTTTTCTCAACGGTTTGTTAACTGCGCTTGCCTGACCAGATGTTGGGAATATTAGATCGAATACCAAAACTAAAATATAACCATACAATGCCAACGCTATAATCAGATGGCTTGCTAGTCTATAGTGACTTACAGTTGGGTCCCTAACCAGTCCGCTCTTCACCATGTACCAGCCTAAAAATGCTTGTAGGCTTCCCAACGCAAACACAATCAGTAGTTTTCTTATTAATGAATTACTAAGCCTCTTTCTGAACATCAAATATCCAAATGGAATAATGAAAACCAGGCCTATGAATCTGCCAAGCATGCGGTGGATATATTCCCACCAGTAAATGGACTTGAATTCTTCCAGGCTGAAATTGTAATTAACGAGAATGAATTCAGGAGTCGATTTATACTTGTCAAATACCTCCATCCATTCTTCTTTATTTAAAGGTGGAATGCTCCCCATCAGCAGGTTCCATTCAACTATGGAAAGCCCAGAATGGGTCAATCGTGTAATTCCTCCCACTATTACCATTGCTGCAATTAAAAAACATCCAACACCTAACCAGATTATTACAGGCTTATCTTCCTTATTCATGGCTGTAAAATTATTCACAAATAATGTAAAACAAGAAGAGCGAAAATCATGGTCGAATTCAGTTAAAATAGGGTATCTTGGATCGCTTGAGCTACAAACAATGAAATAGGATTGAACATTATAAATTAGAAATTATATGAATACGTTGTAAATAAAAGAGTATCGGCGTAATTTTATGTAATAAAGAACTATTCTAAATAAGCATAATGTCGATTGAAGAGAAGCCAATAGAACTAGACAAGGTAGTGATCAGATTTGCTGGGGATTCTGGTGATGGTATGCAGCTTACTGGCTCACAATTCACATTCACTGCAGCCATTTTGGGGAACGACCTGGCCACTTTACCCGATTTTCCCGCAGAGATAAGAGCTCCTCTTGGTACCGTAGAGGGTGTATCTGGATTTCAGGTTCAAATTGGAAAATTGGATATCTATACTCCGGGCGATCAGGTGGATGTGCTTATAGCTATGAACCCAGCGGCCCTGAAAGCTAACTGCAAGCTGGTCAAGGATTCTGGAAATATAGTGGTAGATACAGACAATTTTAAAGAGAAAAACTTCGCTAAGGCTGGATATGATAAAAATCCGCTCGAAGATGGAACCCTTGATAAATTCAATGTCATTGAGGCTCCAATTACTTCTCTTACACAAACAGCGTTGAAAGGATTGGATATTGATAACAAAAGTGTACTGAGAAGCAAGAACATGTTTGCACTGGGCATGATGTACTGGCTTTTTGATCGCTCAACAAAGGAAACGGAGAAATTCCTGGAATCAAAATTTAAAAAACACCCGGAAATCATTGAAGCCAATAAAAGAGCGCTTCACGCTGGCTATAGTTACGCCGATACCATCGAAGCTTTACCTTCATCGTATAAAGTTCCAGCAGCAAAAATTGAAGCCGGCATCTACAGGCACATCTCTGGGAATACTGCACTAGCCTGGGGACTAATGGCTGCTGCTGAAAAAATGGGTAAGAAGTTGTTTTATGGATCATATCCAATTACGCCAGCTTCTGATATTTTACACGAACTTACAAAACACAAAGGTCTAGGGGTAATCACCCTTCAGGCTGAAGATGAGATCTCGGCAATTTGCTCTGCCATTGGTGCTAGTTATGCCGGTCAGATTGGGGTTACGGCTTCATCAGGCCCGGGCATTGCTTTAAAAGGTGAAGCAATTGGCCTGGCAGTTATTTCTGAATTGCCTTTGGTAGTGATAGATGTTCAAAGAGGAGGTCCATCTACGGGACTCCCAACAAAAACCGAGCAAGCTGATCTTAATATTGCAGTTTTTGGAAGAAATAGTGAATCACCTGCGGTGGTTATCGCCTCAAGTACTCCCTCAAATTGCTTCCAATTTGCATTTCAGGCCGTAAAATTAGCCGTAGAGCATATGACACCTGTATTATTGTTAAGCGATGGTTACCTGGCAAACGGATCCGAACCCTGGAAATTTCCTAAAATGTCTGACCTTCCGGAAATAAATATTCCTGTGCCAGTATCATCTAATGGAAAGCAATACCAGCCATATTTGAGAGATGAAGAAAAATTATCTCGGTTTTGGGCAATACCGGGAACCAAAGGCATGGAACACAGGATTGGCGGACTGGAGAAAGAGGATGTTACCGGAAATGTATCCTACGACCCTCAAAATCATGAAAAAATGGTAAAACTGAGGGCAGAGAAAGTTAAGAGAATTGAGAATTACATTCCTGAATTGGAAGTGTATGGGGATGGGGAATCTGATCTTTTGGTGGTTGGATGGGGTGGAACTCATGGTGCCTTATTTACGGCGGTTTCAGAGTTACAAGTGGAGGGTATAAAAGCAGATTTTGCACATTTTAATTATATTAATCCACTGCCAAAAAATACTGAAAATGTGTTAGGAAAATATAAGAAGATACTAGTGTGTGAATTGAATATGGGACAATTCATCAACTATTTAAGGGGACATTTCCCGGATTTGCATTTTGAGCAATACAATAAGATTCAGGGATTGCCCTTTACCGTAAAAGAATTGAAAGATAGGATTAAGCAATTGTTGTAATAATAGATTGATATGAGCGAAAATTTAACTGAAAGCCCTTTGACAAAAAAGGATTTTGCCAGTGACCAGATGATACGCTGGTGTCCGGGTTGTGGTGATTACTCTATTCTATCGGCCATGCAGAACACTATGGCCCAGATGAATAAAAAAACCGAAAAGTTAGTATTTATATCTGGGATTGGTTGTGCTTCCCGTTTTCCCTATTATATGAACACCTATGGTTTCCATACTATTCATGGCAGGGGTCCAGCTGTGGCAACTGGAGTTAAGTTAGCTAATCCCGACCTTGAGGTTTGGGAAATTCAGGGGGACGGGGATGCCCTGGCAATTGGTGGGAACCATTTTATTCATACCATCAGGAGGAACCTGGATATCAATATTCTTCTTTTCAATAATGAGATCTATGGATTAACAAAGGGTCAGTATTCTCCAACCTCAAAAATTGGCCTGGTCACAAAATCAACTCCTCAAGGAGGGATCGAAAGGCCTTTTAATCCGGGAGAATTAACCATTGGATCCAATGGCTCTTTTTTCGCCCGTACAATTGATACCAATCCGAAATTAATGAGCAAAATATTTGTTGATGCAGCCGGTCACAAGGGTACATCGATAGTCGAAATTTTGCAAAATTGTGTAATCTATAATGATAAGACCCATGGAGCTGTGACCAATAAGGAGAATCGTGACGATTTTCAATTACACCTTGAGCATGGTAAACCAATGGTTTTTGGCAAAGAAAAAAATAAAGGGATCATATTGAATGGATTTGAATTGGAAATTGTTACTTTAGGGGAGAACGGGGTAAGTGAAGGAGATATTCTTGTGCACGATGCTCACAAGGAGGATAATACTTTCCATTTAATGCTTGTCAAAATGAAACCACCAAAACATCCCATGGCATTAGGAGTTGTGAGGGCAGTAAAAGCGGTTACTTTTGATGAATTGGTAACAATGCAGATAAAAGAGGGGAGTCGAAAAACTAAGATTAAAAACATGGATGACCTGCTTTGCAGTGGTAACACCTGGGAAGTAAATTAGTAGAAATGTTAACTTTATAATTTATAGCTATGAGTGCTGAAGGATTGATCGTATTTTTTCTGGCGGGAGTAATAATGGTTGGAGGAGGTATATTGGCCTCCAAATTATTGGCACCAAGCTCGAAAAATGAACAAAAAGCTGAAGCATACGAATGTGGAGTCCCTACCATCGGTTCCTCCTGGATACAATTTAAAGTTGGTTACTATCTCTTTGCTATTATGTTCCTCATTTTCGATGTTGAAACTGTATTCATATTTCCCTGGGCCGTGGTGATGAAATCCGTAGGAATGCCGGCCTTCATAGAGATATTAATATTTGTCGGTATACTGGGCCTTGGGTTAATTTATGCATGGAATAAAAACGCATTAAAATGGGAATAAATCAGGCACAAGATCCGATACAAAGAGAAGAACTTCTCAAGGATTTTCCTGGTGAAGTAAAAAGTGGTGCTGGAAGCAACATTGTTATCACCTCGGTAGATGGCATAATTAATTGGGCCCGTGCCAATTCCCTTTGGCCATTGGTTTTTGGAACGAGTTGCTGTGCAATCGAAATGATGGCTACAGGTGCCTCCAAGCATGACTGGGCAAGATTTGGGACCGAAGTTGTAAGGGCTACTCCCAGACAATCAGATCTGATAGTAATAGCTGGAACTATTGTCAATAAAATGGCTCCTGTGCTAAAGAGATTGTACGATCAAATGGCCGACCCTAAGTATGTGATAGCCATGGGAGCATGTGCTACCTCAGGAGGACCTTTCTATTACAATACTTATTCGGTAGTAAAAGGTGCAGATCACATAATCCCGGTAGATGTTTATGTGCCGGGATGTCCACCCAGACCGGAGGCACTTCTTTATGGTATCATGCAATTACAAAAAAAAATCAAAGGAGAATCAATCGCCGATCCCAGGGATCCAATGAAAGATTTTAAGTAATAATATGAATTACCAACAACTTCAGGCATTTGTAGAATCCCGGATACCAGAAGCTGAAATTACAGAAGGCAAGCAGTTTCTGGAAGTAATCATTCCACCACATAAATTAAAAGAATTAGCGAGCGAATTAAATTCCAATAAGGAAACCGCATTTGATTTCCTTTATTGCCTTACCGGCGCTGATTGGGATGAATATATGATGGTAATATATCATCTTAGATCAACAATTTACTCACATTCAATTGTCCTGAAAGCGAAAATAGATGATCGTGAAAATCCTGAAGTTGAGACTGTTTGTGATATCTGGCGTACAGCTGAATTTCATGAAAGAGAAACCTATGATTTTTTTGGAATAGTATTTAAAAATCATCCCGATATGCGACGAATATTTTTGGAAGATGACTGGGTTGGTTTCCCATTGCGTAAAGATTATGTGGATGAAATAAACATCATTGATTATTGATCATGACCGAGGCTGTCAAAAAACTAAAATCCCAGGAGTATTTTGTTAACATGGGCCCACAACACCCATCGACACATGGTGTTTTGCGGCTGATGCTTTCCCTGGACGGCGAGATAATCAGGAAAGTGGAGCCTCATTTGGGATATATCCATCGTTCGATCGAAAGAATGTGTGAAAAAGACTCATACCAACAAATTGTTCACCTCACCGATCGGATGGACTACCTATCATGCCATATCAATAATGAAGCAGTCTGCCTGGCCGTAGAACAAGCACTTGAATTGGAGGCTACAGAAAGGATTAAAGTAATAAGGACGATTTTTTCTGAGCTTACGAGACTTTCTTCTCACCAGCTTTGGTGGGGTGTGATGGGAATGGACCTGGGAGCGATTACCTCCTTTCTTTATGGCTTCAGGGACAGAGAGATGATCACCGACATATTTGAAGAAACATGTGGGGCCAGGCTTACTATGAACTATAATGTGCCCGGAGGATTGATGTTTGATATTCATCCCAACTTTCAAAAAAGGGTAAAGGAGTTTATCGTTCACTTTAAAAAGAAACTTCCTGAGTATGATGACCTATTATCCAATAATGTAATTTTTAAGGCAAGGACAGTTGGCGTTGGAACCTTGTCAAGAGAAGATGCCATTTCCTACGGCGTTACCGGTCCTTCAGGCAGGGCTTCAGGGTTTTCATGCGATGTGCGAAAACATCAACCATATAGCGCATATAAAAAAATTGATTTCAAGGAGATAATTAAAACAGAAGGAGATTGTTATGCTAGGTACCAGTGTCGAATTGATGAAATGTGGGAGTCGATGTCAATTATTGAACAATTGATCGATAACATTCCGGAGGGTGATTATAAAGTTCAAACCAGAGCTGTGATAAAATTGCCAGCCGGCGAATTCTATCAGAATGTAGAAACTGCACGAGGAGAATTTGGAGTTTTTATTATCAGTAACGGTCTAAAATGTCCGTATCGATTAAAATTTCGATCTCCAGGATTTTCCAATCTATCAGTTTTGGATAAAATAGCCAGAGGAGGTAAAATTGCGGACTTAATTGCAATTATGTCAACTTTAGATTTCGTAATACCTGATATTGACAGATGAAAATATAGTTTTGAGTTACGAGTTACGAGTTTAAGGTTCGAGTTTGTGAATGAAATTTGAAAATTTGTGAAATTTGAATGAGATTTAACTTCGTTTAAAACACAACCGGAAACAAAAAACTGGAAACAGAAAACGGTAAACAGCAAACGGAATGAAATACATTTATGATTTTAATTTGTTAACCGAGGCCATTCACCAGTGGTTAATTAGCCGTTTTTCAGAAGGTACTACTACAGTTATTGAAATGACCATAGTTGGTCTGATTTTCATGATTTTCTTTGCCCTCTTAGGACTAATATTAGTGTATGCCGAACGGAAGATCAGTGCCTTTTTCCAACAGAGACTAGGTCCGATGAGAGTCGGAAAGTGGGGAACAGCCCAAACTCTAGCTGATGTACTTAAGCTGTTATTAAAAGAATCATTAATCAATAAGAATGCTGATAAATTCCTCTTTAACCTTGCTCCTTTTATAATTATGATAGCAGCATCCCTGGCCATAGCAGCTATTCCTTTTGCTAAAGGCTTGCATGCCATTGACTTCGATATTGGAGTCCTTTACGTATCAGCAATATCATCAATGGGAGTAATTGGAATTCTGCTGGCAGGTTGGTCCAGTAATAACAAATATTCCTTAATTGGTGCAATGAGAAGTGGTGCTCAAATAGTTAGCTATGAGCTTTCCGTTGCATTATCCTTATTAACCATTATTATACTTACCGGCAGTTTACAATTATCAGTAATTGTTGAAAGCCAGGCAAATGGTTGGTGGATATTTAAAGGACATATCCCTGCAGTTATAGCTTTTATTATTTTCATGATTGCAAGTACTGCAGAAACCAACCGTGGACCTTTTGACCTGGCCGAGGCGGAATCAGAGTTAACTGCAGGGTTTCATACTGAGTACTCAGGAATGAAATTCGCTTTTTTCTTTTTGGCTGAATTTGCCAATATGTTTATTGTTGCGGCAATTGGGGCAACGATATTTTTTGGAGGGTGGATGCCATTTCATATTGGAACATGGGAAAACTTTAATAATATCATGGACTATATTCCTCCGATTTTTTGGTTTTTAGGTAAAGTAGGTATGATAATATTTTTAATGATGTGGTTTCGCTGGACATTTCCAAGATTGCGAATTGATCAGCTATTGACCCTGGAATGGAAATATTTGTTGCCAATTAATCTTGTGAATATTCTTGTAATGGCTTTTATTGCTTTGATGGGATGGCATTTTTAATATGAAAAGCATAATTAAATATTTTAAAGATATCTTTGGGGGGCTTCGTTCCCTGCTAACCGGAATGTCGGTGACCGGGTATTACATTACCCATCCCAAAGAAATAATCACCCAGCAGTACCCTGAAAACAAGGACACCTTGCAAATGTTTGATCGTTTCAGAGGAGAGGTTGTGTTGATCCATGATGAGAATAATGAGCATCGATGCACCGGCTGCTCCGCCTGTGAGGTAGCATGCCCTAATGGGACGATTGAAATTATCAATAAAAGGGTAGAGATGCCCGATGGTAAGAAGCAGAAAGTTATAGATCAGTTTGTATACCACTTACAGATGTGTACCATGTGCAATCTCTGTATTCCAGCTTGCCCGACAGACGCCATCAAAATGACTCGAGATTTCGAGCACGCAGTTTTTGACAGGTCGAAACTGACCAAAATACTTAATAAACCCGGATCGAAAATAATGGAGGGAGTAAAATAAAAATGACAGAAGTATTCTTCTATTTGTTTGCAGCCATTGTCCTAACATTTGCTGTGCTGGCTGTAACAACCCGAAGGATACTGAGAGCGGCAGTATATTTACTTTTTGTGCTGATAGCAACTGCGGTAATTTATTTTATTACAAATTATTATTATCTGGCAGCAGTTCAGATTCTGGTGTATGTAGGTGGTATAGTTGTTGTGATAATATTCTCTATATTGTTGACCAGTCATTTAGACCAAAGATTAGAAAAACCATCTGCCCTAAAAGTATTATTTACGACCATCGCAATAATTGTTGGCGCTATTGTGACAACGTACACCATCTACGGGTACAATTTCCAAGCTAATGGTAGAGAGCCGGTAGACACCAGTGTCAATACAATAGGAAAACAATTATTACACTATGGTGATAATGGATATGTATTGCCTTTTGAAGTGATCAGTATTTTATTGTTAGCGGCTATGATTGCTGCTATCGCTATTGCGAAAAGAGATAAAGAGCCCGCCGATGATTGAAGGAATACCTATAAATCACATACTTATATTCAGTACATTATTGTTTTTTATTGGTGTCTATGGATTTCTTACCCGTCGTAACCTGATCACGATATTGATCTCCACTGAATTAATGTTGAATGCTGTAAATATCAATTTTGTAGTATTTAACAGGTATTTATATCCAGATAAACTTGAAGGTCAATTTTTCTCTTTGTTTATAATAGCCATTGCTGCTGCTGAAGCTGCTGTAGCAATAGCAATATTTATCAATTTGTATCGGAATATAAAATCAATAAATGTTGAAGAAGTTGATAAGATGAAGCATTAATACAAAGTCATTTATAGTCATTAAGTCATTGTGAAACATTAAATGAAATTAGAGGATTTGCAAGTTTATACACTTTCTATGCAACTGGGAAATAAGAATATGGGACATTGTTTCGGATTGGAATTACTTTGAGAATCAACTATGGGAGGTCAATTGGTAAGATCTGTGGATTCGATTGCGGCTAATATTACTGAAGGTTTTGGACGATTTCATTATGGAGAATCGCGACATTTCAGCTATTACTCAAGAGGTTCATTATTTGAAACCAAAACATGGATAGCAAAAGCCAAAGCAAGAAAATTGATCGATGAAGATGAATTTACCAATCTAGTATCTGATATGGGAAATATTGGGTGTCAAACTCAATAATTATATCAATTCAATTGGCGCCAAAAAAACGAAATACAAAAAAATGACTTAATGACAATCAAATTACCTAATGACTTATGAGTTTCGAATTTCTAGTTTCGTGTTTCGAATTGATAAATGACCATAATGGCCTAATGACTATATTGCCATGACCTATTCCTTTACCATATGGATACCACTGATTCCCTTATTAGTATTCCTGGTTATCGGGTTATCGGGTAAATGGCTGAAAGCCGGTACTGCGGGATTACTTACCATAATGGGTATTGCAGCATCAGCTATACTTTCTTACCAAACAGCCTACACCTATTTCTTCGTTAGCGGGAAGTCAGAAGGAGTTTATCAAAAAATTACTGCCTACAATATAGAATGGCTGCGGCTGACTGATAAGTTGCATATTGATTTGGGTGTTTTACTTGATCCCATTTCAGTGATGATGCTGGTGGTGATCACCACAATCTCTTTGATGGTATTTATATATAGTTGGGGTTACATGAAAGGTGAAGATGGGTTCAAAAGGTTCTTTGCATTTCTTTCGCTCTTTAGCTTTTCCATGATAGGTTTGGTGATTGCTACAAATCTCTTTCAAATGTATATGTGTTGGGAGCTGGTAGGGCTTTCATCATACTTGCTTATAGGATATTATTACGACAAGCCAGCTGCTGTAGCAGCTTCCAAAAAAGCATTTATAGTTACCAGATTTGCAGATTTGGGTTTTCTGATTGGGATCCTATGGATTTCCTGGCTTACCGGTACATTCGATTTCATTGAAATTACCGACCCACAGGGTCCTGCTATATCACAAGGAGCTGGTATTGCATTTTTGGGTTTATCATCCATGACCTGGGCCGTGATACTGGTCTTTATAGGAGGTGCTGGTAAATCAGCAATGTTCCCATTACACATTTGGCTTCCCGATGCCATGGAAGGCCCTACCCCGGTTTCGGCCTTGATCCATGCTGCAACCATGGTAGTGGCAGGTGTATTCTTAGTAGCCCGAATGTTTCCGATTTATGCCATTTCTTCCCCGGAAGCTCTCGAAATCGTTGCTTTTACTGGAGCCTTTACCGCCCTGTTTGCAGCAGTAATTGCCTGTACACAAACCGATATTAAACGGGTATTGGCTTTTTCCACTATGTCCCAAATAGGATACATGATGATGGCACTTGGGGTTTCAAGTTATGGTTCGGAATCCGGGCTTGGCTTTATGGCATCTATGTTTCATTTGTTTACCCATGCTTTTTTTAAAGCGCTATTATTCTTAGGGGCGGGATCTATTATACATGCAGTACATTCCAGTGAACTCGAAGATATGGGTGGGTTGCGAAAATATTTGCCTATCACACACATTACATTTTTAATTGCTTGTTTAGCTATTGCTGGAATTCCACCTTTTGCTGGATTTTTTAGTAAAGACGAAATTTTAGTAGCAGCATTTGCAGCAAATAAAATCTACTATGTTATTGGATTCCTGGTGGCAGGCCTGACCGCCTTCTACATGTTCCGATTGTACTTCAGTATTTTCTGGAATAAAGAAGCCCAGGGAGAAGATTTGCATGAATCACCCAAAGTGATGACAATTCCACTAATTCTTTTGGCAATTGGATCGACCTTCGCTGGATTTGTCCCCTTTAACAATCTTGTGACCAGTGACGGACTGGGATTTAATATCCATATGCATTGGAATATAGCCTTGCCATCTATTGGTATTGGTCTATTGGGAATTGCGATAGCCTATATTTTTTATAAAAAAGAAAGTGAATTACCAGATAAGACAGTCGCTGTTTTGAGTGGTATATATCGCAGCGTTCATAATAAATTCTATATTGATGAATTGTACATTTTCATTACCAAAAAGATAATTTTCAACCTGATTTCCAGGCCACTTATATGGTTTGACAGAAATATAGTAGATGGATTTATTAATGCATTGGCAGGGGCAACAAATTTTGTTTCAAACAGCATTAAAGAATTTCAATCAGGTCAATTACAGGAATATGCATTTGTGTTTATGTCTGGAGTGATCTTGCTGTTACTGGTTTTTTTATACATTTTATATTAAATGAGAGGAAATAGAACACTGAAAACACAGATTATTCGGGTAATCTCAGATAACAATATATTTGACAATCAGTTGAATCTGTGTACTCCGTGTTCCAATTATTGATGACCCAAAATGTAAAGTGAAAAGTGAAAATTGTAAAATATGGGTAAAGAAATTGAGTTGTCAGAGAGATTATTGGAATTCGGTGTTTCAATCATAAAACTGACTAGTATGATAAGAAAATCTTTTGTGGGTAAACATATATCGTTGCAATTGCTCAGAAGTAGTACTTCTGTTGGAGCTAATTACGAGGAAGCATGTGGGGCGGTAAGTAAAGCAGATTTTATCAATAAAATGCATATAGTTTTAAAAGAAGCAAAAGAATCACTCTATTGGTTAAGGCTAATTGAAAAGTCTTCAATTCATGATTCTAACCTGACACTAAATCTAATAGATGAGGCTGGTCAAATATCCAAGATCATAAGTAAATCACTTATTACTGCTAAGAAAAATGATAAATAAATTTACAATTTTCATTTTACAATATTCATTAATTACATAAGATGAATATCCTGACCTTACTGATCATAGTTCCTTTAATCACTATCATTGGTATACTGCTGGCAAAAAACCAGAACCAAACGCGAT
>SMUY01386266.1_pt1 | contig 12287 bp, 9 predicted proteins | sample 2456441 | NCBI WGS metagenome assembly SMUY01 (sample SAMN11095931, study PRJNA526329) | marine sediment metagenome | biome: Marine sediment; feature: Surficial sediment; material: Deep marine sediment; isolation source: Hadal surficial sediment | place: Pacific Ocean | collected 2014-11 | depth 0-1...
GGGATCAAGATAGGATTTTTTTGATTTGGAACAAAAACTTCCTCGTTTTCTTTTGCCAATGAAACACAGTGTGTTTTTAGCCCAAGCGATTGTAACGATTTTAGAGCAGCATTTAGCTGGCCCTTGCCACCATCAACTACAATCAGATCAGGTAATTGGGAATTCTCTTCAAGTAGTCTAAAATATCTTCTTTTAATGATCTCACCAATCATTGCAAAATCATCTCTACCAGAAACTGTTTTGATTTTGAATTTTCTGTACCCAGATTTGTTTGGCTTTCCATCAACAAACCTGGACATAGAGCCTACTGCAAAATCTTCTCCGTGGTTAGATATATCAAAGCACTCAATTATTTTTGGGGTAGTAGATAGATTCAACAACTCTTTGAGTTCTACTAAACCTGGATCTCCTCCTTTTGTGTGAATCAATTTAATATTTTTTGAAATTAAATTAATGATTTCCTTTCGTTGTCCTCTTTGTGGACATTGTATCTGCACCGTAAATCCTACCTGCTTGGACAATAATGATTCTAATAGTTCTCTGTTATCAGGCAACTCACTTACAAGGATAAACTTTGGAATTTTGTGCGTAGAATAGTATTGAAAAAGGAAATTTGAAAAAGAATTATCACCGACAAGATCAAAAAAGAACCTGTCACTATCTCTGATGACACCGTTAATCATCCTAAAGTTCATCACAGTGGCAGTTTGATCTTTTTCACCAATTCCAAAATATTCTTCATCAGAATTTTTAACATATTCCATTTTTTGTTTTGTTTGAAGACTATCCAATCGGATCAGAGTATCACGAATTTCTTTTGCACGCTCGAATTGTTGCATGCCAGCAGCTTGCTTCATTTCTTCGTTTAATTTTTGAGTGAAAATTTTTGTTTGATTTTTTCCTTTAAGTACTTCTTCTAATGCAGCAACATGCTTTGGATATTGTTGTTGAGCTTCCTTAAATTCACATGGTCCTTCACAGTTACCAAGATGGTATTCAAGGCAGACTTTTTTTGGCAACTGTGTACAAATTCTGATTTGAAATGCTTTTCTCAATGTTCCAATAGTTAGTAATTTTGAACTTCCTTGAGTAAATGGGCCAAAAAATCTTCCTTTTCCCAAAAATTTTCCATCTCTTGTACGTCTTGCAACAAGCAATCTAGGATATTTTTCATCAGAAATTCTAAGATAGGTATATCTTTGTTGGTCCTTTAGTTCAATGTTAAATCGAGGCCTGTATTTTTTGATCATGTTTGATTCCAAAAGAAATGCCTCACTTTCATTGTCAGTTAAAATAAATTCAATATCAGAAATGTTTTCAACTAGTTTCTGTGTTTTGTAATTTTGGGTTTTTAAAAAATAAGACTTTACTCTATTTTTAAGATTCTTGGCCTTTCCAATGTACAGGATCTTTTCCTCAGAATTTTTCATCAAATAAATTCCCGGACTAGAAGGAATGTGAATTTTTGAAATATCAAAGGTCATTTTTAATAATTTTTTTGAGATATTTTCCAGTATAACTTCCTGAAGCCTTTGCTATCTGTTCAGGTGTGCCTGTGGCGATCACCCTCCCTCCCTCGTCCCCACCTTCAGGTCCAAGATCAATTATCCAATCAGAATTTTTTATGACGTCCATATTGTGTTCAATTACCACAACAGTGTTTCCAAGATTGACCAGCCTGTTTAGGACATCAAGAAGTTTCTGAACATCTGCAAAATGTAAACCTGTAGTAGGCTCATCAAGAATATACAAAGTTTTGCCGGTTCCACGTTTTGATAGTTCTGTTGCCAGTTTTACTCTTTGAGCCTCTCCCCCAGACAAGGTAGTAGATGATTGTCCTAGTTTGATATACCCCATTCCAACATCATACATTGTTTGTAATTTCCTTTTGATTGCAGGAATGTTTTCAAAAAATTTTAAAGCCTCATAAACTGTCATCCCTAATACCTCAGAAATATTTTTGCCTTTAAACAAAACTGAAAGAGTTTCTGAATTGTATCGTTTTCCTTTGCATTCCTCACACTTTACATAAACATCAGATAAAAATTGCATTTCGATTTTTTTTACTCCGTCTCCATCACAAGCAAAACACCTTCCATCAGTTACATTAAAAGAAAATTGTCCAGGTGCGTATCCTCGTTCTTTTGAAAGCTCTGTGTTTGCGTAAAGATCTCTTATAGGAGTAAATGCACCAATGTATGTTGCAGGATTAGAGCGAGGAGTTCGCCCTATTGGGGATTGATCTATTGCAATTACTTTATCAATATTTTCCAGTCCTATGATTTCGTTGTGACTTACTGGTTTTAGATTTGATTTTGTAAAATGACTTTCTAGGGATTGTAACAAAATATCATTAATCAAAGTAGATTTACCAGAACCAGACACGCCAGTTACGGATATAAAAAGACCTAAGGGAAATTCCACATCAATGTTTTTTAGGTTATTTTTAGAAGCCTCTTTAACAATTAATGAACCTGAGCGATTACGAACTTTGTCTTTTAGCGTAATGAGCAAATTACCTTTTAGATAATCACCAGTGATTGATTTGTGCCCATTAAGAATTTTATCTATAGTTCCTTCAAAAACAACATTTCCACCATGGACACCTGCTCCAGGACCCAAATCTACAATCCAGTCTGAATGTCTAATAACCTCTTCGTCATGCTCTACAATAATTACGGTATTTCCAAGATTTCGTAGTTTTGTTAGCGTTTTTATGAGTCTTTCATTATCTCGCTGATGCAAGCCTATTGTTGGTTCATCTAAAACATATAAAACTCCAGTAAGATTAGAGCCGATTTGGGTAGCCAAACGAATTCTTTGAGATTCCCCCCCAGATAATGTCAAGCTTAATCTATTCAAAGTCAAATAGTTCAAGCCCACATTCATTAGAAATTCTAATCTTTCTTTAATTTCTTTTAGAATCTCTCGGGCTATGTATTGTTCGTTTTCGGTAAGACTTAATGTTGAAAAAAAATCATAGCAATGATCAATTGACATGTCACAAATATTCATGATTCCCTTGTCATTAATTTTAACTGCCAAAGATTCTGGTTTTAACTTTTTTCCATTACATACAATACATGGAGTATCACGCATGAACTGCTTTAACCATTCACGCTTTGATTCAGAATCAGTTTCCATAAAAACACGTTGGAGGTTTTCAAGAACACCTTCAAAAGAATTAGTGTATTGCCAAGATGAATCACCGGATTTAGAACGGTATTTAAAATCAATCAAGTCATCAGTTCCGTGTAAAATTATTTTGAGATGCTTTGGTTTAATTTTTGCAATAGGAGTCATCAAATTAAATCCAAATTTCTTTCCTACTGCCCTTAAGGCCTGTCTTCTAAAGGAAGAAAATCTTCCACTCCAAGGAACAATTGCTCCATCCAAGATTGATTTGCTTTTGTCTGGAATTACCAAATCAGCATCAAATTCCATTTTTACACCAAGACCATTGCAGGTCTTACACATTCCAAATGGAGAATTAAAGGAAAATGTTCTAGGCTCTAGTTCACCTATTGTTAATCCACAATATGGACAAGCATTATTTTGAGAGAAAATTTTTTCTTCCTTTTCAGAGGAAACCATCACATCTCCTTTTGATGCTTTTATTGCTGTTTGAATTGCCTCAAACAATCGAGACCTTTCTGATTTGTCACTCTGTATTCTGTCAACCACAATCTCGATATTGTGCCATTTTTGCCTATCAAGAGGAGGAATTTCTTCATCCAAGCTCAAAATTTCACCATTTAGGCGTATTCTAGAATATCCATCTTTTTTTATCTGCTCAAATAATTTTTCATAAGTTCCTTTCTTCCTTTGAATTATGGGAGACAAAATCATAATTTTTTGTCCATCAAAGTCTTTGAGAACCGAACCACATATTGTCTCAATTGATTGGCTAGAAATTTTTCTGCCGCAATTTGTACAATGCGGAATTCCAATTCGTGCAAAGAGCAACCTCATATAATCATAGATTTCAGTAGTAGTACCAACAGTTGACCGTGGATTCTTACTAGTTGTTTTTTGCTGAATAGAAATTGCAGGAGACAGGCCTTCAATGGAATCAACATCTGGCTTATCCATCATTTCTAAGAATTGCCTAGCGTATGCGGACAGGGATTCAACATATCGTCTTTGTCCTTCGGCGTAAATTGTATCAAATGCTAATGTAGACTTGCCAGATCCAGACAAACCACTAATTACAACTATTTTATTTTTAGGAATGTCGACATCAATATTTTTTAGATTATGTTGTCTTGCTCCACGAATTTTTAATTTACTTTCTGTCATCTTTAAATTTAATCTCCCGTTCTAGTCTTTTTATTCTATCTCTGCATTCAATTGCCCGCTCAAAGTCTAATTCCTCAGAATATTTTTTCATTAGGGCATCTAAATCAATTATGTCAACCGTCAAGTCATGTGTAGATTTTAGTTTAGATTCATCTAATGTTGTAGTCTGTTCAGGAACTGATTTAATTATTGTTTGAGGAATAATGTTGTGTTCTTTGTTGTACAAGCTCTGTTTTTCTCGACGTCTTTTAGTTTCGTCCATAGCATGTCTCATGGAATCTGTTGTGCGGTCTGCATACATAATCACAGAACTGTTTACATTCCGTGAAGCACGACCAAATGTTTGGATTAAACTTGTAAAGTTTCTCAAAAACCCTTCCTTATCAGCATCCAAGATTGCAACTAATGAAACTTCGGGAATATCCAAACCTTCTCTTAGCAGATTGATTCCAACCAACACATCAAATTCGCCCAGTCGTAACTGCCTTATCAGCTCAGTCCTTTGTAGTCCTTCAATTTCTGAATGCATGTAACGGACGCGGACTTGCTTTTTTGACAGATATTCTGCCAAATCTTCAGCCATTCGCTTAGTAAGCGTGGTGACTAAAACACGCTCGTTTCTTGAAGCTCTTTTGCCGATTTCTTCAATCAAGTCATTCAGCTGGCCTTTTGTTTGTCTAATTTCAACTTGGGGTTCAAGCAATCCGGTTGGTCTGACTAGTTGTTCGACAATTTGATACGATATTTTTTTCTCATATTCCCCTGGGGTTGCCGATACAAACAAAGTGTTTTTGATATATTCTTCAAACTCTTCAAATTTTAATGGTCTGTTATCATATGCACTTGGCAGTCTAAATCCGTATGTAATAAGTTCCTTTTTTCTAGAATGATCACCTTTGTACATTCCATGAAGTTGTGGTAGTGTAACATGAGACTCGTCAATTACCAACAAGAAATCATCCCCAAAAAAATCCATCAGACAAAAGGCTTTTTCTCCAGGCTTTCTTCCATCAAAATGTCTAGAATAGTTTTCAATTCCAGAACAATATCCTAATTCTTCTATCATCTCCAAATCATATTTTGTTCTCATCTCGAGTCTTTGTTTTTCCAACTCATTTAATTCGGGTAATCGTTTTTCTAGCTCCTCTTTAATTGAATTTACCGCGCGTTCTATAACATCTTTTGCGATAAGATAATGTTTTGCAGGAAAAATTTTTATCTGGGAAACTTTGTGTTTTTCTTTTAAGGACACATGATCAAGCAAAGTAATTTTTTCCACTTCATCACCAAACAAAGATATCCTAACAATATCCTCAGAGTATGCTGGAACAATATCAATTGTATCGCCTTTTACTCTAAAGTTTCCAGGGGCAATCTCTAGATCATTTCTTTCGTATCTGGCATCAACCAATTTTTTAATGATTTCCTTTCTCTTAATTTCAACTCCAGAATTTAGTGTAATGGCAAGGTCTTCCCAATCTTTAGGATTTCCGAGCGAATAGATACAAGATACTGTTGAAACAATGATTGTAGGCTCACCAGAAAGAAGCATTGCAGTTGCCTCCAGCCTCAATTTTTCAATTTTTTCATTTATCTGAGTTTCCTTTTCAATGTAAGTATCTGTTTGTGGGAGATAGCTTTCTGGTTGATAGTAATCATAGTAGGAGACAAAATAACCTACATTATTTTTTGGGAAAAATTGTTTTAATTCTGAATATAACTGAGCTGCAAGGGTCTTGTTGTGTGAAATAACCAAGGTGTTTTTTCCAGTTCTTGCAATAACGTTGGCAACTGAGAACGTTTTACCACTCCCAGTTACGCCAAGTAATGTCTGAACTTTGCCTTTCTTTACTCCTTTAACCAAAGTATCAATGGCCTGAGGTTGATCACCTGTTGGGGAAAACTCAGAATATAAATCAAATTTTTGAATTTGTTGCAACAACGACAATAGTTCGAAACTGAACTTATAGCTAACGATTGTTGAGTAAATACCCTAGGTCAATGAAAAATTAAATCTGCAATAATTTAAATAAAAATTACCATTTAGGTTCATCAATCATTTTTAATCCCTCATCGATAATTTCAAAACCCATGATTTTCAGAGTTTCTTGTGCTGTTGGGGAATTTCTTTTCAAGATTTTTTGTGCCAAATCAAGCCTGTCTATGGTAGATAAATTTTGACCGATTTTATATTTTCCATGAAGAATTTTAGGTACTATTTTGATAACTGCAACTGCATCCAAAACTCGCATGTCAGGTTTTATTGGATCATACCCTCCTTCGGGTTGATATTTTTTCAAAAGCCCATTGAGGGCGAGTGTTTTTTCTTCTTTGTCTGTTACCAATGATGCAGTTCCCTTAATTACAACACTAATGTACAACGTGTCTGCAAGTGATGCGTCTTTGGGATCCTCAAAATAAGAGGGAAGAAATTCTAGCTCTCTGTCTATTTCAAAACCAACTTTTTCATTTCGTTTGAAATTTTCAATCTTTTCACCTTTGGTATGAGAATGCAGGTATATTACATCATTTAAAAAAACAAAATTCATAGGAATTATTTGTGGATAACCATTTACATCAATAGAAGAAATTCTACCCACATGTTCCTGATGGAGAAATTCTTTAATTTTATCATGCGATTTAATTTTTAAAATTCCAATAAGTTTCAATAATTTATTTTTGTAAAATAATATTATAAACCCAAAGGCCGAAGTTCCTAAAAACAGGTGTAAATTGAAAGAAAAATGATATACTTTTCCATATGAACTTTAAGAGAATTTTGTTCAATACTCCATAGAATTAAAAAAAATAAAACAAAAACTTTAAGAATCTAATTCTGAATCAGACAATCAAAAAAACAAACCTAATTTTCTTCATCTAATTCTTTTGCCAATTTTTTAATTTCTAACACCCTACACTGTAATCCATTACATTCTGCTTTTAGTTTCTCAGTCATAATGGTATATTATAAAAAGTATGAAAAAACACTCACGTTCTAAAATTTGACTTTGATCTACATAAATTTGCATTAATGGCAATTCCTAAAATATGGGTGTGCAGAGACGATACAAGTTGGATGACAGAGATAAAGAAAAAGAAGAAGATACTAAAAAAGTACTTCAGTTGCTAGATGAATGGGGGAGTGATTCAAAATTTATCTGGTTTAGAGAGATTCATAGAATTACCACCATTGACAAAGGATTTCTTAGAAACATCATTAATGATTTAAAAAAATCAAAAGACATAACAGAGTTTCATGGGGATACCAAGAGAATATTTTTTTGTTTAAAAAAATACTATAAAAAATGTCGAGATTTAGAAAAAAGGTTCAAAGGAAAACAAATAACGCTAAGAGATGGAAGTAGAGTAAAAATTTATCAACAAGAAACAAAATCCTCTGAACGTACAAGAAAAAGATTAGAAAAACAAAAACAACGAAGACAAGCAAAGTCCTACACTAAAATGAAAAGCAGGGCAAAGATGAGAGCCAAGGGAAGACCACACAAGTCTTAATTTTATTACAAAAATTCCTTTGCTTCTCGTTTTGCAAGGTTAAATTCAGCACGTTTAATTTTTGACGATTGTAAAACATCTTCAATCACATCATATAGTTGATGAAGCTCCAAATTTGGTACAAGTTCATCTTCATTTTCATCCTCCAAATCCATCTCTAAATTCTCCAAAATATCCACATTCTCTTCTAATATCTTGAGGCATTTTTCCACTGTTTCAGAAAGAACGTCGTCCATTGTAATACCTGGTTTGATATGGTAAATGATTTTCTGTGTGTAATTTGGTAAAACGCCTTACTGTTTTGCTATTTCTCTTAGATGAGGCATCACATTGGAGGCAAACTTGTCAATTGACCCAAAGTAGTTTTTGCCCCAGAACCTAATTACAAAGTGGTTAACCCCTGCCTTCATAAATCTCTCAAAGATTGGAATGATGTCTTCTGGAGTGCCAATAGCGGTTGATGAACGCGCAACCGAGTCTGGCATCTGGGTTGCAGCCTCTCTCATTTTTACAATCCAGCTTTGATCTGACATGGAATATTCTGTAAAGTACTTTACAAAATCAAATCCCTCGATTTCTTTTAATTTATGTACTCTAAGTATTTCAGGTTTAAACAAACTTACCTTAACTGCTTCCTTCATTTTTGCCCAGGACTCTTCTGCATCTTCAGAAAAGTAAACATCGATGTCAAGTGCCATTTGGAAATTATCTTTTTCTTCTTGTGTTCTGTTGTGCTTGTCCATTGCTGCCTCTATTTGTTTTCGATGATCTTCAAATAACACTGGAGTGTAACCGATTGGCAACCATCCGTCTCCTAACTTTCCTGTCAGTTCCAAAGTGCGTTTTCCGCCTGCTGCCATGTATGTTGGTGGGTGAGGTTTTCTTATTGGAGGAGCTTGTAAACATGCCCCTTCTAGTTTATAGTATTTACCGTCATAGCTTACTGTATTATCAGGAGTGGACCCATACAAAATTTTAATAACTTCGATTTGTTCTGCCCATTTTGAAACAGGTTTTTCAAATGGGATACAAAATTCTTTTAGATTCTGAGCTTCTCCTGCACCAATTCCTAAAATTGCTCTTCCTTTAGAAACTCTATCTAACGTAATGCAGGCTAGTGCAATATTTGATGGATGACGTCGAATTGCATCTGTAACACATGTTCCCAATTCGACATTCTGGGTAACTGCGGCTATAGCAGATAACATCACCCAAGGATCTAAAACAATTGCGTTTTTCCATTGAGGAACGTTTGTGTGGTCCATATAGAAAATAGAGTCATATCCTGTTTTGTCAGCAAGAATGCAAGCAGTTAAAATTTGATCTTCTGTGTAACCGGCTCGAGCAACATTTAATCCGTTTTGGATACCAAATTTGATAAATTTCTGAGCCACTTATCATTAGGTCAGTTGGTTAGGATAAATAAGTTTGGTGGCGATTTTGGTCTTTTTCAATAAAAAAGAAAATATAGAAAAAATCTGTGAGTTTTTTACAGATTACATGCGTTGATGTCTTCTAGACATTTTGTGACATCATCTTTTGAAATAGGAATTGGATTTGGGTCCAAATGTCCTCTGTCAGTCATTACTACATCTGCAGCTTCAGAAACATCTGCTTTAAGTTCCAGCTTGTCAAAGCCAAGTTTTTCCATCGCTTCTTTGAATCTATCATAGAAGATTGATTTGTTATGTTTGTGAGCAACAGTGGTGCACGAGGACAGAGAATATCCGTGAGGCACTCCTTCATTAGAGAAAACATAGGATAGTGCATGACCCAAGGTAGTTGAACAATTACCAAATCCCATTCCAGATAACATTGAACCATATGGATAGTTTTCCGGTTTGTCATTCATTATTGCATCATATAGTATCTCAAATGCTTGTTTACACAACGTTCGTGTCAAATCATTTCCAAGTTTACTGTCATACCCTTCAGTAGCTTGTGCACATGCATCACAAATTGAATTCTTAAGGACTTGTTCTGGAGTTCCATCCATAAAGTATGAATCAACTACAGCCATATCAGCTAGGAATCTATCTTCGTGTAGAAGTTTCTTTTTGCCATCAAATTTTAAAACGCAATATGTTGTCATCTCAGCTCCTGTTCCAAATGTAGTTGGGATTAGAATCTTTTCTACACCAAAATCTTGCGCAGAATATTTTACAACATCCATTGAACTTCCCCCACCTAACCCAATCAAGGCTGAAGGATTCTTGCCTTTGAATTCTGAAATCAAGGCAGTGACATCATCAATTGATGGTTCAGGCTTTACCTTGTCATACAGCATATAATCCTGAATACCCATTTTGGCAAGCCATTTGTCAGATAGTTCTGGTGGAACAGTTGTTACCACCAGAGCATTCTTTGGGTACTCTGTTTCACCTAGTGCGTTTTCTCCAAATTTGATAACTTTTGGAATACGTATTGTGTACATGAATGAGAAACATCGTTGATTCTTATTATATCTTACAGAAACAAACTAGCATGTATGATGATTCAAAATTTCAATGACCTTGCCACATCTCAAAAAAAAAAAGATACACTAGAAATTTTGGAATCAGGACTAGAAGCTGCAATGCCTGAAAATATTTTACCAAAATTTGTAACTCCAAATGAGATAATAGTTGCTGGAGAAAGTCTACAACTTGATAAATTTTCTAATATCTACACAGTGGCTTTTGGAAAAGCTGCTGATTCTATGACTAGAGCCATTAATGCAATAATTCCTATCAAGAGAGGAATTATTGTAATTCCAAAGGGTTCAAGATCAAAAATAAAAGGAAAAAAGTTTCAAATTTTCAATGCTGGTCATCCAAAACCTAACCAAACGAGCATAAAGGCTGCAAAAGAAGTAATTAAATTTCTTCAAAACCGAAGGGGGGATGATCTTGTAGTGTTTCTAGTTTCAGGTGGAGCTTCTGCTCTTCTTGCTCTTCCAGAAAAAATCACTCTAAATGATAAAATCCACGTAACTGATCTTTTGCTAAGATCCGGCGCCACCATTCAAGAATTTAATTGCATTAGAAAACACCTGTCAAAAATTAAGGGGGGAAAACTAATGGAACATCTAAAATGCCATGGAATAGGGCTCGTAATGTCAGATGTCGAGGGTGATGAACTGTCTGTTATAGCGTCTGGCACTACTTACATGGACGATACAACATTTGTTGATGCTCTAAATATTATAAAGAAATACAATTTGAAAAATAAAATCCCTTTAGAGGTGTTTAATGTATTAAGAATTGGAGCAGATGAAGAGAGGCCTGAAACTCCAAAAAAAGAAAAAATAAAAAATTACATTGTGGCAAACAATGATGATTGTCTCAAAGCTATGGAAGTAAAGGCAAAAAAACTTGGATATAATGTAAAGAAAATACAAATCTTTGGGAATATCAAAGAGGATGTAAAAATAATAATAAAAAATATACCAGAAGAACAAAAAAATTGTTTGGTTTTTGGAGGAGAAACAACAGTGGAAGTAATTGGGAAAGGTTCTGGGGGAAGAAATCAAGAATTAGTTTTAAGAATTTTAAAAAACACTCAACAACTAAGTAATGTGTGCATTGCGGCGATGGGAACAGACGGAATAGATGGGAACACACTTTTTGCAGGGGCAATTACTGAGAATGTCAAAATGGAACCTGCCACAATTAAGGAATTTTTAAAAAATAATGACTCTGGAAGATTTTTCCAAATACAAAAAGGTAACATAGTCACTGGATTTATTCATTCAAACCTTATGGATATAGGAATTATCTTAAAGTAATTATTGTGTAATAACTTGAAAAATAGTTCTAAAACGGTAATGTTTGGATATAAATTGATTTTTTTCCTGATGCTTTAATGGAATAAAGTAGTAAAATGCATCTTTACAATTGATTAAAATTATTCAAATTAAAACTCAGGAATTGTATTACAAAATAATTTGTAATTAACAAAATAGAAGACGAGGGTTACTGAAAAACCCTAATCGAAATTGAGATGCTTCCATCTTTTTCTTGTTTTCCCTTGTTTCCTATCTATCTACCTCCTCAAAGTTTACTCTCTGAATTTCGGCAGGTCTGATAGTTCCTCGTCAGTACATATACACTAGTATGAAATTTAAGGTTTTCTAGTAAATTCTCAATAATTGTTCATAAATATACAATAAATCTATAAAATTGTAAATAATATTGTTGATTCATTTTTTATTCCCATCCCTCCCAAAAAATAATTAAAATGAGTATTTGAGACTGATTTTCTAAAATTGCAAATATACCAAAACTCGCTGATAGTATGAATATGTAGGGATTCACACTCTTAAGAACTAGAAAGTCTATTATCCAGTTTCTAGTATGTTTACAGAACAATTTTAGTATGAGATTATTAGAGTAAAAATCCGGAATGGTTCTATTACACATAATCATAGGAGGCGCAATAACTGTTGGAATTATCTTATTGCGCTATTATCTCTCAGAGCGTAAAAAAGAATCAAA
>SMUY01004850.1_pt1 | contig 12274 bp, 13 predicted proteins | sample 2456441 | NCBI WGS metagenome assembly SMUY01 (sample SAMN11095931, study PRJNA526329) | marine sediment metagenome | biome: Marine sediment; feature: Surficial sediment; material: Deep marine sediment; isolation source: Hadal surficial sediment | place: Pacific Ocean | collected 2014-11 | depth...
CAGTCAGTGGGGGCGCGCAGGGCCTGGCGGTTGCCCAGCACGATCTCCGACTCGGCCAGGGCCCGGTTGATCTGGAAGCGGAGCGTGTGGTCGTCCACCGGATTCCAGAGCGCCAGCTCGACGCCCGCCGACCGCAGCAATCTACGTCCGTCGGCGTCTGCGCCGCAGCCGGCTGCCACGAAGGTCAGCTCGCCCGTCGGCTCGAGACGACGCAGGAAGCGCAGGGCGGCTCCCAGGTCGAAGGCGGGCAGATCGACGGGAATCACCATCGCGCCGATCTCGCTGCCGTGTTCTACGAGCAGGCGCTCGGCCTGATCCGGCGTCTTGGTCGGCAGCAGCCGGTAGCCCATCTCTCGGATCCGGATGCCCAGCTCCCTGATTCCGGCGCTGCCGGCGTCCAACAGGATGATGCGCTTGGACACGGACTCCCCCTCAATGGACTGCAATCGGCAGGGGGTGGAGATGAAACGGTGACGGGTGTCACTTCTCCTGGAACAACTTCTACCGGGCACGAGGATGACGAGGCAGAGGGTCAGGCAGGCGCCGCCCCGGTCCGACTCGTGCAGCTCCGGGCCGCCGAAGCGGATCGAACCTATCCTGAAACATCGGCTCCATGCTTCGGAGTCGAGGAGTTCCGGGTTCGTGCAAATCGTCGAAATCTGGTTCGAGTTTGCCAGCAGCTACAGCTATCCCGCGGCTGCGCGGATTGAGTTCGCGGCCCGGGATGCCGGCGTCGGGATCCGTTGGAGACCGTTTCTCCTCGGCCCGATCTTCGTCGAGCAGGGATGGGGTGATTCGCCCTTCAATATCTACCCAGCCAAGGGTCGATACATGTGGCGGGATCTCGAGCGACTCTGCGCGGGTTACGAAATTCCCTGGAAGCGACCGAGCGTCTTTCCACGCAATGGGTTGCTCGCGGCGCGCGTGGCACTGGCGGCCGAACACGAGAGCTGGCTGCCTGGCTTCATCACCGGGATCTTTCGGGCGAACTTTGCCAAGGACCTGGAAATCTCGGACCCCGCAGTGGTGGGGCGGGTGCTCGAAGGTGCCGGTCAGGAGTCGGCCGAATGGCTCGAGCGGGCGGGCTCGACCCAGATCAAGAACGCGCTGCACCAGCAGACCCAGCAGGCGGTCGGGCTCGGCATCTTCGGCGCGCCCAGCTTCGTCGTGGGCGGGCCCGGCTTCGCATCGGGCGGCGAACTCTTCTGGGGCAACGACCGGCTGGACCAGGCCCTGTCCTGGGCCAACCGCCAGGACTGACGGGGACGGGCAGGGACGCGGTCCGGCCCGTTAGCGACGAGCTTTTAGCCTTGGGATTTCAGCTTTCGTGCCTCTAGACGAGCCAGCAGGCTCGAGGTATCCCAGCGGCGGCCGCCGAGGGCTTCGACGTCGGCGTAGAAGCCATCCACGATCTGGGCAACCGGTAGCTCTGCTCCGTTGCGCCCGGCTTCGTCGAGCGCCAGGGCCAGATCCTTTCGCATCCACTCCACCGCGAAGCCGAAGTCGTACTTGCCTGCGAGCATCGTCGGGGAGCGGTTGTCCATCTGCCAGGACTGAGCCGCGCCCTTGCAGATCACCTCGACGACGGCCTCGGGGTCGAGGCCGGCGGCGCGCGCGAAGTGGAGTCCTTCTGCGAGTCCTTCCACGATCCCCGCGATGCAGATCTGGTTCACCATCTTCGCCAGCTGTCCACTGCCGGCCGGACCGAGGCGTTTGGTCAGGCGCGCGTAGGCATCGATCAAGGGGCACGCGGATTGGTACGCCGCTTCTTCACCGCCCACCATGACGGTCAGGCTTCCCTGCTCGGCACCCGCCTGACCGCCGGATACGGGTGCATCCAGGAAGCTCGCGCCGCGCTTGCGCGCGGCGGCGTCGAGCTCCCGGGCGAGTTCGGCGGAATCCGTCGTGTGGTCGATGAACACGGCGCCGCTTTCGAGCGCGACGAAGGCGCCGCCCTCTTCGAGGGTCACCTGACGCACGTCGTCATCGTTTCCGACACAGCAGAAGACGAAGCGGGCGTTGGCCGCGGCTTCGGCCGGTGTATCGGCCAACGCGCCGCCGTAATCGTCGAGCCACTGCTCGGCCCGGCTGCGGGTCCGGTTGTAGACCGTCAGCTCGTGACCGGCCCGCGCCAGGTGTCCGGCCATGGGATGGCCCATCACGCCGAGGCCGATGAAGGCCACCTTTTCACTCATGTGCTGGCTGCTCCTTCTGTGACGAGGCCGGACAGTAGACTGTCGGGGTCGTGGCTGATCGCAAAACCCGCGACGACTCGTACCACGGCGCGAGTTCGAAGCACGAAGCGTCTGCGGAAGACGTCTTCGCTGTAGGCGAGGAGAACGGCCGGAGACACGGGCGAAAGCTAGGCCATGCCCGCCCGTCGTGTCGATGTCTGGTAGCTTTGTCCCATGTCCGACAAACCGTTCCGCGTACTTCCGCGGGTCACTCCGTTGAACGAGCACTTCTGGCGCGGCGGCGCCGATGGCGAGCTGCGTTTCCTGCGTTGCCAGGACGATGGCACCTACGTACATCCGCCGGCCCCCATCTGTCCCGAGTGTCTCGGCAAGAACGTCTCACCCGAGGCCGTCTCGGGACGCGCCACCGTGCAGACCTACACCTTGAACCATCAGCAGTGGGTTCCGGCGCCCGACCATCCTTATTGCATTGCGATCGTCGAGCTCGAAGAGCAGTCGGGCTTGCGTCTGATGACGAACATCGTGAACTGCCCCGCCGAAGACGTGAGGATTGGGATGGCCGTGAAAGTGCTGTTCGAAGAATACGAGGACGTTTTCATTCCCGTGTTCGAGCCGGCCGGGGGTGCGTCGTGACGGAGATCCTCGAACGCCGCGCGTGTCTCACCGGGATGGGGCAATCCGACGTGGGACGTCGCCTCGGCCAAGACCCGCTGGGGCTGACCCTCGATGCCTGCATCGCGGCCATCGACGACGCGGGCCTCAGCCGGGACGACATCGACGGAGTCGCGACCTATCCCGGCGCCATGGGCGGTCAGCCTGGTTTTTCCGGTGCGGGCGTTCCCGAAGTGCAGGACGCGCTGCGCCTCAAGCTCAACTGGTTCACGGGCGGCATGGAACTGCCGGGTCAGCTGGGCTCGGTGATCAATGCCTGTCTCGCCGTCGCCTGTGGCCTGGCCCGACACGTGCTCTGCTTCCGTTCGGTCTGGGAATCGACGGCCCAGGGCAAGGGCCGTCGCCAGGGAATCGGCCTCGGTGGAGAAGGCGGTGGTGCTGGCTTTCGCGCCGACGGGTCGATGCTCGGGTTCACGCTGCCGTTCCGGGCCTACTCGGCCGTCAACTGGATCGCCATGAACGCGCAGCGTCACTTCCACGAGTACGGGACGACGCGCGAGCAGCTGGCCCAGATCGCGCTCAACGCCCGCAAGAACGCCGGCCTGAATCCCAAGGCCGTCTACCGCGATCCGATGACGATGGACGACTACTTTGCTGCGCGCATGATCTCCACGCCGTTCTGTCTGTTCGACTGCGACGCGCCCGTCGATGGCGGGACGGCGGTGATCGTGTCGGCGGTCGACGCCGCGAAGGATTGTCGGCGCCCGCCGATTCGCGTCGAAGCCGTCGGGAGCGCGCTGCGTGGCCGGCCGTCTTGGGACCAGTTCGACGATCTGACCAGCATGGCTCTGCGCGACGCCGGTGCCATGCTCTGGGAGCGCACGGATCTCAAGCCGTCGGATGTCGACGTGGCGGAGCTCTACGACGGCTTCAGCTTCATCACGCTGGCCTGGATCGAAGCCCTCGGCTTTTGCGGCAAGGGGGAGGGCGGTCCGTTCATCGAAGGCGGAAAACGCATCGCGCTCGACGGCGAGATTCCCGTCAACACCCACGGCGGCCAGCTCTCGGCCGGCCGCTTGCACGGCTACGGCTTCATTCACGAGGCCTGCGTGCAGCTCTGGGGCGAGGGCGGCGAGCGCCAAGTGCCGGGGAATCCGCAGGTTGCAGTGGCCGCTGCCGGTGGCGGCCCCTTGGGAGGCTGTCTTCTCCTCACGAGGGCCTGACCCCAGCGCTGCACGAGCTTCCGGAGACCCACGTTGGGAATCAACGTCCCAGCTGGCCACTCACAACAACCTTTTTACAGGAGGTTCCTCGGTGCGTGCCCTCGTCTTCGAGAAAAATCTTCCGCGGCTGGCGGCGACCAAGATCCTGGCAAGCCTGATGCCCCGCGCCTACGTGGGACCGCTGGCCCCCATCCGGCTGCGCGAGATTCCCGATCCCGAGCTGCCGGCCCAGGACTGGGTCACGATCCGCACCGATTTGTGCGGTGTCTGCGGCAGCGACTACAAGCAGGTCTTCATGAACGGGACTCTCGACAATCCGATGACGTCGGTGATCTCGTTCCCCCAGGTGCTCGGTCACGAGGTCGTCGGGCACATCGACCGTGTCGGCTCCGATGTGGATCCGTCGCGGCTGGGGCAGCGCGTGCTGCTCAATCCCTGGCTCTCGTGTGTGACCCGGGGACTCCCGCTTTGCGAATGGTGTGAGCAGGGGGAGCTGGCCCAGTGCCTGAACTTCACCCGAGGTGTCATCACCCCCGGCATCCACCAGGGAAACAGCAGCCAGGCCACGGGCGGCTTCGCCAGCCAGGTTCCCGCCCACGAGTCCCAGTGCATTCCGATTCCCGATGAAGTCAGCGATGAAGCAGCCGTACTGGGCGACCCCTTCTCGGTCTCGTTGCATGCAATCCTCCACTGGCCGCCGCCGTCCAATGGCACGGCCCTGGTCTATGGCTGCGGAACGTTGGGTCTTCTGGCCATCGCGATCCTGAAGCAACTCCATCCCGACCTGCGGGTCTTTGCCGTCTCGCGCTTTGCGCACCAGGCCGAGCTCGCCAAGCAGTTCGGCGCCGACCGGATCCTCCCCCACAAACCCGAGCGTGGCATCATCGAGGCCGTGGGCGAAGCGACCGGGGCCGATCTGCGCGAGCCCTGGCGTGGGCTCCCGATGTTGAACGGGGGTGTCGATGTGGTCTACGACACCGTGACCTCGGCGAAGACGCTCGAGGTGGGTGTGCGCATTGCGCGCTCCCGAGGTCGGATCGTGGCCCTGGGCGTTGAGCCGCCGGCGCGATTCGAGTGGACGCCCCTTTATTTCAAGGAGCTGGTGCTGGCGGGTTCAAACGCCTTTGCCATCGAGGCATGGGACGGCCGCCGCCAGCACGCGATGGAGTGGTATCTCGAGTTCGTCAAGAACCATCAGATCGACGTCACGCCCATCATCACCCACCGCTTCTCCCTCGACGACTACGCTGACGCCTTCATGTCCTGCTACCACCAGGGCTCCAGCGGCGCGGTGAAGGTCCTGTTCGACCGGTTCTAGATCGAACGATCAATGCCTTCCCAGTAGGGATCCCGAAGTTTGCGCTTGTACAGCTTGCCGTTGGGATCGCGGGGCAGACCGTCGTGGAAGTCGATCGAGCGCGGGCACTTGTATTTGGCCAGGCGTTCGGAGCAGAACTCCAGGATCTCGCGCTCGAGCGCGCGCCCGACTTCACAGCCCGGTGCGGGCTCTATGGCGGCCTTTACCTGCTCGCCCCAGTCGTCATCGGGGATGCCGAAGACGGCCGCATCGGCCACCTTCGGGTGAGCGAAGAGCTCCGCCTCGATTTCGGCGGGATAGATGTTGATGCCGCCGGAGATGATCATGTCGATCTTCCGGTCGCAGAGGAAGAGGTAGGCGTCCTCGTCCAGGTAGCCGATGTCGCCCACGGTGAAGAATCCGTCGCGGCGGTTCTCGCGCGTCTTCTTCGCATCACCCTTGTAGGCGAAGTCCTGGATCAGCTTCATGTAGACGGTGCCGGGCTCGCCGGCCGGTAGATCCTTGCCGCCGTCGTTGAGGATCCGGATCTCTGCGCCCTCCCAGGCCTTGCCCACGCTGCCCGGATGATCGAGCCACTCCTGGGGTTTGATCAGCGTGCCGCCACCCTCGGTCGCGCCGTAATACTCGTAGATGCACGGTCCCCACCACTCGAGCATACGGCGCTTGATCTCGGCGGGGCAAGGCGCGGCCGCGTGAAGGACGTGTCGCAATGAAGAGACGTCGTAGCGGTTGCGCACCTCCTCGGGAAGCATCAGCAGCCGGTGGAACTGGGTCGGCACCATGTGGCTGGTGGTGACACGGTGCTTCTCGATCAGTTGGAGGGCGCGTTCCGGATCCCAGTGGTCCATCAGCACTGCGTGGTGGTCGAAGTTGAGTGAGAACCACGTGTAGGCGAAGGGCGCCATGTGGTACATCGGCGACGTCGTCAGGTGGACGTGGTCGCCGCCCGGGGTGATGTCGAAACGCGCCAGGTGCATGGCCATCATGCCGCCCATCACGTCCGGGTCGACCTCGAAGATGGGGCGCCGGATGCCCTTGGGCCGGCCGGTGGTGCCCGACGTGTACTGCATGAACTGGCCCGCCACGCGATCCTCGGGCACGGCGTCGGATTGTGCGGCCTGGAACGCTGCGAAATCCTGGAAGCCCGGAATCGAGCCGACCGCGATGCGGGCTTCAGCCGAGAGGCCTGCTTCGTCCGCCGCCGCCACGGCGCGATCCGCGAAAGACTCGTGTGCGATGAATGCTTTGGAGAGACTGTCTTCGAGGATGTAGGCGACCTCGGGCGCCGCCAGGTTCGTATTGATGGGGGTTACGTAGAAGCCGGCCTGCATGGTGGCCACCAGCACTTCGACGTTGGCGGCGCCGTTGGGCAGCAGCACTGCAACGCAGTCGCCCTTCTCGAGCCCGAGCGCGCGCAACCCGTGCACGAGCCGGTTGCCTGCGGCCAGCAGCTCACCGGCACTCAGCGTGCGCTCGTCCGGCAACACCAGGGCCAGTCGGTCCGGATCCTCCTGCGCGCTCTTCCAGAATCCCCGCACGTCCATCACGCGTCTCCCGCTCCGGACGATACCGCGCGCGAAGCAGGCTGAAACGAGGCTTCGATCTGCGCACGGTCTGTCCGACCCGGGCGTGGAGCGGCTGGAGCAGCCCATTTTCCAGGGCGGCGCTGGCTGGTTGCGCCGTGCTCTATCCGGTCGACTGTAGGCTGTGGGGCTTCTCGTCCGCTTCCTCGGCGAAGCGAGCCGGCTCGGCCAGCATTCTTCGGACGTGACCGAGAAGCTGCTCGGACGGCTGCATGGGGTCGGGCGCTCGCAAGATGCCGACCAGGTTTCGCACGAGCTGGACCGGTGTCATGATGAATCCCCACGGAACGCCCCACCAGCCGCAGAGCAGCGAGAAGAAGAAGTCACCCAACTGTTGCTTGATGCCACAGGAGCGGCACGAGATCCGCGGCGTGCTCTTCCAACTCGTCATCAGGAGCATCGACCAGATCTGGTGTGAGGTGTGAATGTCGATCGGGCCGCTGCCTCCACAATGGGAACACAGGCCTCGGTGCAGCTCCTGGGCGGCCCGGATCAGCGCGTCTTGCGGCACGCTGTCGACCGCGATCGCTAGCGCTAGCTGGGCAAGGCAGTCATCGTTGCAGTAGCGCAACCCGGTCACTTTCTTGCCGCCGAACAGGATCGTCGTTCCACAGGTGTTGCAGGTTGACATTCCGGATCGTCCTCAGAGCGTCTCGCGAAGCATCAATGCGACTACCATTCCGAAGCCGACGAGCAACACGATCAGTGCGAGCCGCGCATCCGAGCGCGAAGGCGTGTCGATGGCTGTCGGCAGGATCGGTCCGCGGGAGATTTTGGATCGTGGCTCGCCCGTGTCGGTGCCGGCGCCACCGAGGAGCGTCCACAACGCCGCTTTTTGGATGGCCTTCATGACCTCGGGTGGAAGGTCCTGCGCCGCCAACGCGTCGAGTCGGATTTTCGTCCTTGCTGGCCTTGCCGCTCCTTCCCATGCCGAGGTCGCGGTCTGGAGCTTGACCGTGCTCGGATCGATGCCGGCCTTGCGCAGCTCGTTCTCGATGGCCGTCGACATTGCGTGGCCGAGCTGCTCAGGGTTTCGGAGGCGGCGCAAGAAGCTGCGCGTGAGCACCGCGAAGCTGACGACCGGCAGGACGCGAAAGCCAGGACGAACAGGAATTGGAAGGTGCCCGACACAGCGATTGGATCGGACGTCTCTGGAGGCGGCTTGAGGGGCCGGAATCGGGCCGTCAGGGGCCGATGATGCCGCCCGCGCGCAGTCTGGCCAGCTCGTCGTCCGAGAGTTCGAGCAGCTCGCCCAGCACCTCGTCGGTATGTTCGCCCAGCCCGGGAAAGCTGCGGATCGGACCTTCGGCCGTCTCCGAGAGCTTCACCGGGTTTCCCGATAGCAGCATGGGCCGGTCGCTGTCGCTGCGCGGCACCTCGATCAGCATGTTGCGCTGTGCAACGTGGGGGTCGTCGAAGAGATCCTGGGCCAGGTTGCTGGGGCCGGCGGCGACCCCCTGTTCGCAGAGCGCGGCCGCCGCCTCGAGCTTGGTCTTGTCGGCGGCCCAGGCTTCGATCGCGGGGCGCAGGACGGGCTCGATGTTGCGAGCCCAGCCCTCGCGGGTCGAGAAGCGCTCCTCGTCGACCCATTCTGGATGGCCGACGCTGCGCGCCAGGCGCTCGAAGTGGTGCTCGCGGAACACCGAGACCACGAAGTAGCCGTCCTTCGCCTTGAACGCGGCGACGATGGCCGTGTGTCCGGCCGCCGCCCACTGGGGCGGTGCTCCCATGGAGGCGAGCTGGGGAATCATGTCGGCCATCGCGATCATCGAGTCGTACATGGAGATGTCAACCTGCTGGCCGCGGCCGGTACGGTCCCGGTGGAGCAGGGCGGACAGGATGCCGATTACACTGAAGAGTGCGGCCGCATTGTCGCCGAGTCCGCCCGCGACGACGACAGGGGGCGGCTGTCCGTCCTTGCGGTTGGGTTCGTAGATTCCACCCATGGCTTCGGCGATGGGGGCGTAGGCGGGCCAGCGCTTGTAGGGCGAGTCGGTCAGCTGTCCGAAGCCCGAGATCGACGCGTAGATGATGCGGGGCTCGATGGCGCGCAAGGCGTCGTAGCCGATGCCGAGCCGGTCGAGGGTCCCCGGCAGGAAGTTCTCGGCGATGACATCAAAATTCGGGACGAGCCTGCGGATCAGCTCAGCGCCGGCCGGCTGCTTCAGGTCGATGCCGATGCTGCGCTTGGCCAGGTTGTTCCGCAGATAGGTGGCACCCACCTTCCGCCCATCCTTGTCGGTGAGGAACGGCTGGGCGCCGCGACCCGAATCGCCGCGTTCCGGGTGCTCGACCTTGACCACGTCGGCACCCAGGTGCCCCATCAGTTGGGTCGCGAACGGCAGCGCCTGCATTTGTTCGATGGCGAGCACGCGGACGCCGTCCAGTGGCTTGCCATTGTCACTGCGTTCGGGGTGACGGATTTCGCCGACGCGCATGGAGTCTCCCGGGGCCGCGCTGGACCGCGGTGCAATATACTATACGCTCCGTATCGAAATCAGGACCGCTGAAGGCCCCGTGGATTTCGAACTCTCCGACGCAGAGAAGGCCTTCCAAGCGGAGCTGGAGCGGTTCCTCGTGTCCAACCATTCCGCGGCTGTGATGGACGCCAATCCGGAGCAGCTCTCCCAGACCGTGGACACGCCGAAAAAGCGGGCGTTCATGCGCAAGCTTGCCGAAAAGGGATGGCTCGGCATGTCTTGGCCCAAGCAGTACGGGGGCCAGGAACGCCCGGGCATCTATGACTTGATTCTCACGGAGGCGCTCTCGCGTCACGGTGCCCCCAGGCCGGCAAGGGTGTGGGCATCGTGGGCAAGACCCTCATCCGCAACGGCAGCGAGAAGCTGAAGGAGTACTTTCTGCCGCGCATCATCCGCGGTGAGGTCGAGTTCGCCATCGGCTACAGCGAGCCGGGCGCCGGCTCTGACGCTGCCAACATGCAGCTCAAGGCCGTCCGCGACCCCGAGCGTGGCGGCTGGGTGCTGAATGGCCAGAAGGTCTGAACTACGTCGGCCCACTTCGCCGACTGGTACTGGCTGGGAACTCGGACCGATCCGGACGCCAAGAAGCAGCTGGGCATCACACTCTTCCTGATCCGCATGGACACCCCGGGCCTCGAGGTGAGCCCCACCTACACGATCGGCGACGAACGCAGCAACGACGTCTTCGTGCCGGATGACCAGCTGGTGGGCGAACTCAATCACGGTTGGACCTACATCTGTGAGGCCCTCGACATGCTGGGTCCGGAAGGTCAGCTCAAGCCCGACGAGGAAGGCGCACCGATGAACGGACGCTTCGAGCGTTCGTATCGCTACACGGTGGTCGACACGCTCGGAGGCGGAGCATCGGAGATCCAGAAGAACATCATCGCCCGCCGCGGGCTCGGATTGCCCCCGACCTACTGAAAGCGCCTCCCCGCGTCTTCGGTCGGGAGCAGACGCTCCAGCGCCCTCCAGCCAAGCAAGTAACTGCCCCACCCCCGGGGGATCGGCAGCTGAGGCTGGGGTATTTTCTATACGCGACGTATCGTATATATTCATTCGACCCCGCCGCCCAGACGGCGCGTCCCATCGGCGTGCGCCTGGTCTCGGCGCTGCGGGAGGGGCGCCGCCGGAACCGGTCCGAAGGACTTCCGACGCCGATGGCGTCCGACACAGAGGTATCAGCATGGACTTCGAGTTCGCAGCCGAGGAGCAGGCGTTCGCCAAGGAAGTCGAAGCCTTCCTGGATGAGTACGCCACGCCCGACGTCGCCGACGTCTGTCGCGAGAACATGGCGCAGATCGTCGACACCCCCGAGCGGCGCGCCTTCATGAAGCGGCTCTCCGAGAAGGGCTGGCTCGGCATGAGCTGGCCCAAGCAATACGGCGGCAAGGAAAAGCCCGGTATCTATGAGTACCTCCTGAACGAGGCGCTGGCGCGCCGTGGCGCTCCCCAGATCGGCAAGGGCGTCGGCATCATCGGCAAGACCCTGATCCGCCACGGCAGCGAGTTCCTCAAGCAGGAATTCCTTCCCAAGATCATCAACGCCGAGGTCGAATTCGCCGTTGGCTACAGCGAGCCCCAGGCCGGCTCCGACGCCGCCAACATGCAGCTCAAGGCCGACAAGGTCGAAGGCGGCTGGATGCTGAACGGCCAGAAGACCTGGACCACGTCCGCCCACTTCGCGGATTGGTACTGGGTCGGGGCCCGCACCGATCAGACCAAAAAACATGACGGCATCAGTCTCTTCCTGATTCCGATGAACCACGATGGACTCGAGATTCGCGGTGTTGCCACCATCGGCGACGAGCTCACCAACGACGTCTTCTTCAACGGCGTCTTCGTTCCCGACGAGTACCTGGTCGGCGAGGTTGGCAAGGGGTTCCGCTACATCTCCGAGGCCCTGGACCTCGAACGCTTCACGATGTTCACGTATTCGCCGATCGATCAGAAGCTCGGGGAGCTCGTCGATTTCGTGCGTGAGACGACGTGCGACGGCGAGCCGCTGCGCGAGCAGGCCCATGCGCGTGCCAAGATCGCCCAGCTCGTGACCCAGGCGGAGGTGGCCCGGGTGATGGGGCTGCGGTTCGTCCACGCGGCGCGTCAGGTGGGTGACAAGCCGCCGACCAACGAGGCCTCCCAATACAAGCTCTTCGCCACAGGTCTCTCCCAGCGCGTGGCCAACGCCATGGCCGACCTGGGGGGGCCTGGCGCCCAGCTGCGCGTCCACGAGGAAGGTGCCCCCATGCGGGGACGCGCCGACATGGCGTACCGCTACTCGGTCATCGACACGATCGGAGGCGGCGCGTCGGAGATCCAGAAAAACATCATTGCTCGGCGCAAGCTCGGGCTCCCCAAGAACTTCTAGGTCAGCCATCCACGTGACTCGTCCCCACGCCCTCGCCGGATTCACCGTGCTCGACCTCGCAACGGTCGGGCCGGCGGCGCGTTGTTCGCGAATCCTCGCGGACTACGGCGCCACGGTGATCAAGATCGGCGCGCCGCCGCGCCGGAGCGGCGTGCAGATCGAGCCGGCCTATTACGCCTACTCGGGCGGTCGCGGGACGAAGAAGATCAAGCTCGACCTCAAGGCGCCGGAGGGGAGAGCCGCGTTCTTCAAGCTCGCCGAGAAGGCCGACGTCGTGATCGAAAGCTATCGACCCGGTGTCGTGGACCGCCTCGGCATCGGCTACGAGGACGTCCGCAAACTGAACGAGCGCATCATCTACTGCTCCACCAGCGGTTTCGGACAAGACGGGCCCGCCTCCCAGTGGGCGGGCCACGACATCAACTACCTGGCCATGGGAGGCTTCCTCCACTGCTCGGGCCGCCGCGCCGACGGTGGCCCCCCGCTTCCGGGAGC
>SMUY01186079.1_pt1 | contig 12274 bp, 8 predicted proteins | sample 2456441 | NCBI WGS metagenome assembly SMUY01 (sample SAMN11095931, study PRJNA526329) | marine sediment metagenome | biome: Marine sediment; feature: Surficial sediment; material: Deep marine sediment; isolation source: Hadal surficial sediment | place: Pacific Ocean | collected 2014-11 | depth 0-1...
AATCTATCGTCGGCAAACTTTTTTATAGCTTGTACATATGCACCATATTCGTTATAATCTATAGCACCGTCATAATCTGTAAAAATAGTCCCTCCGGAGTTTAACGAATATTGTCTAAACGAACCACCTACTTGTAAATCCATTTCATCATTTAACAATCGTCTAAAATTATAATTTCCTTCACCAACATACATTTTAGTATCGTCAAGAAATTTTGAGCCTGTAGAAATATCAGGGTCCGAAGTAACTTGGTCAAAAAGCGCTTTAAATTCAGGTGTTCCTGGTTGAGGCGTTAAAGCATCTGCTGCAACTCTTGCTCCTGCATGTGCTTGTTCGTCTGTAGCTCCACCTAAAACTCCACCTAAATATGCTCCGGCATAAGTTCCAAACCACTCTGTAGAGCCCACTTTATTCATATTAATACCGGTAAAACGCATGTCATAAGAATCACCGGCTGTTTCTGAAGTAGAATAGCCTCTAACAAAAAAGTTATCGCCTCGAACTTCTAATTTATGTTGTTGTAATCTGAAATTCTTAATATAATATCTATTAGCTCCCTGGTAAATAGTATTACCTATTCCAATTTTTGATCTCCAAACTATTTCTACATCATTTCCAAAAGGTTTATAATTTAATGAAAGGTCAGCCTTTAAACTTCTGGCTTTATAATCGGTTAAATCGGCTTCTCTGTACCCAGTTCTGCCAACATCTACAGCAGGCACTAGTGCACTTGCTCCGGCAGGAATTAAACCTAATGCTTCTAATGATTGAGCAACTTCATTAAGATTGGTACCACCTGCACTTAAAGTCACTTCGTCCCCATATACATTCATTCCGTCATGAGCAAGGCTTGATCTAAATGGGAGTATAACGTCGGCTGTTCCTGGTGCACCCAAAACATATTCGTTAGTGTCTGCCGCATGCCAATCGGTTCCGTCTAAGAACGAAAACGATACTTTAGCAGCGAATTTATCAGAAAAAACATGAGCAACTCTAATACCGAAGTCGGAAAATTGATTGTCGCCTGCTAGATCTTGTACAGTAAGCCCTGTTTTAAAATAAGCACTTATGCCTTGATGATCAAAAGGATTTTTACTGGTCATAAATAAAATACCATTAAATGCATTAGCACCATATAAAGCTGAAGATGCTCCGGGTAATAATTCTACACTACTAACATCCAGTTCGTTCAAGCCCAGTAAATTACCTAACACAAAGTTTAATGCAGGAGATGTATTATCCATTCCATCGACTAATTGAACAAATCGAGTATTGGCATACGTTGCAAATCCCCGGGTATTTACGGAATTAAAAGTTAAACTCCCTTGGTTTACATCTACACCTTTTAAGTTTTCTAAACTGGTATAAAAATTAGGTGACGCGGCAAATTGAATATCTCTGGCATCAAATCTTTCAATAGTAACTGGGGATTCTCTAACACTTTCAGGTATTCTTGAAGCAGAAATTACTATTTCATCAAGCTCGTTGCCTTCGTTTAATACAAAGTCTAAAGTTTGAGGGTTAGTAGTTACTTCTTTAGTCGCGGTTACAAAACCTACACTACTTACTTGTATTGAAAAAGGAGGTGCCTGATCAACAGTTAACATAAATTTTCCGTCAAAATCTGTAACTGTTCCTGTTGTCGTCCCTACAACAATAACGTTTGCACCGGGAAGTGGCTGTCCGCTATCGTCTAAAACAGTACCGTTTACTGAAGTTTGCGCATAAGAAAATGCACAGAAAAGCAATAAAAAAAGTTTAGTAATTGTTTTCATATTTTGATTAAATTTATTTTATGAATAGCAAGATACACTTTTTTGATAAATTTCAAGAAAAAGGAAAATGTATTTATCAATAAAAAATTAAAAAAAAATGCTTTATTCTACAGTAACAGATTTTGCAAGATTACGTGGCTGATCAACATTTCTATCGAGTATTACAGCAATATGATAAGACAATAATTGCAAAGGAATCGTAGTTAATAATGGCGTAAGTGATTCAAGAGTTTCTGGAACTTCAATAACATGATCTGCTAATTCTTTTACAATTGTGTCACCCTCTGTAACAATACCTATTATTTTTCCTTTTCTTGATTTAATCTCTTGGATGTTACTTACAATTTTATCGTAGTGTCCTTTTTTTGTAGCAATAACAACAATGGGCATATTTTCGTCGATTAAAGCAATAGGTCCATGTTTCATTTCTGCTGCAGGATATCCTTCTGCATGTATATAGGAAATTTCTTTTAGTTTTAAAGCTCCTTCTAGAGCTACAGGAAAGTTATATCCTCTTCCTAAATATAGGAAGTTACCGGCATTTTTATATGTTTGGGCAATTGTTTGAATATGGCTGTCGGATAGAAGTGCTTTTTCTACCTTTTTTGGGATTAACTCTAGTTCACTTAAATGGAGGTGATAATCTGAATTAGAAATAGCTCCTTTCGCCTTTGCTAATTTTAAAGCAATTAGACTTAATACAGTAATTTGTGTAGTAAATGATTTTGTCGATGCCACTCCAATTTCCGGACCAGCATGAGTATATGCTCCTGCATTAGTCTCTCTTGCAATAGAAGAGCCAACAACATTACAAATCCCAAATACAAATGCTCCTCTTGATTTGGCAAGCTTTATAGCTGCCAGAGTATCGGCAGTTTCACCAGATTGTGATATGGCGATTACAATATCACTCTCATTAATTATGGGGTTTCTATATCTAAATTCAGAAGCATATTCTACTTCTACAGGAATTCTTGCAAGGTCTTCAAAGACATATTCTGAAACTAATCCGGCATGCCAAGAAGTGCCACAAGCAACAATGATAATTCGTTTAGCATTAAGGAATTTTTCAATATTATCATCGACTCCAGCCATTTTAATAATGCCTTCAGAAGATCGTAATCTTCCTCTATAGGTGTCTTTAATAGCATGCGGTTGCTCAAAAATTTCTTTTAACATAAAGTGATCGTAGCCTCCTTTTTCTATTTGCTCCAGGTTCATTTGTAATTCCTGAACATAAGGATTTACTAAAGAGTCGTCTTTAATTTTTCTGATTTTTACATCTTTATGTCTTCTAATAATAGCCATTTCTTCATCTTCTAAATAAATGGCGTTGTTAGTATATTCTAAAAATGGTGTAGCATCACTTGCAATAAAAAATTCATCATCTCCAATACCGATTGTTAATGGGCTTCCTAAACGTGCAATAACAATTTCGTCTGGTTTGTTTTTATCAAAAACAGCAATAGAATAAGCTCCAATAACTTGGTTTAGAGCAATTTGAACTGCTTTTCCAAGTTTTACATTTTCTTTTTGTTTTACGTCTTCAATAAGATTTATTAAAACTTCAGTATCTGTTTCTGATTTGAATGTAAACCCTCTCTTAACAAGTTCTTTACGAAGTGCATCGTAGTTTTCAATAATTCCGTTATGTATGATGACTAAATCTCCAGAATTTGAATAGTGTGGATGTGCATTAATATCATTAGGAATTCCATGAGTTGCCCATCTTGTGTGCCCGATTCCTATATTGCCATTAGTAGTAATTTCTTTTTTTAAACGATTCTCTAAATCTTCAACTTTCCCTTTGGTTTTAGAAACTTTAAGGTTTGAACCATCGTATAAAGCTATACCAGCACTATCATAACCTCGATATTCTAATCTTTTTAGCCCTTCAATTATAATTGGGTAAGCTTCACGATGACCAATATATCCAACTATTCCACACATGTTTTTTAATTATCAGGTTCAGTATAATAAATTTTAAAAGTAACTTTTTTATCTTGGTTAGACGTGTTGCTTCCATGAAGAACGGTACTTCTTGGCGATAAAATAGCACCGGAAGGAAGTAAGCTTAAAATATCATTATCATTTTGTAATTCAAAATTATTTATTGAAGCAACATTTGTAGTAACTACTAAACCTAATTTAACATTTGTTGAATCGTTAAAAGCTAAATTATTTATATGTTGTGTGATTCTAATTTTGTATTTTATACCTTGCCCGTTAGGCTCATCATCTATTCTTTGTAGTGGGACTAAATGATCTAATTTGGTTGTAGTTTCAGTTATAGTTTGATCAAAAACATAATCAATTAGCGTAATATTGTTATTTATATCAAAAATATATATACGATCTGGCTCTTCTCCTTGAACTGTAGTTTGATCAACATAAAACTCTAAATATGCTTCGTTAATCAACCTTTTTATTGTGTCATTTTCTTTATAATTAATTTTAAACTCTTCAAATTCAAGCGAGTTTCCATCATCATCTCCATTAAATAAATTGATTATAGCCATCGCTCCCTCTCCTCCTTTTAAGTACAACTTTTCATCTCCATTAGTTTCATCTCCATCCGGAATATTAATAAAATTATTATCAAAGAAATTTACTTGATTCCCGCTAAAGTTAAGAACAAATGTGCCTGCTTCTTGTGTCGTTTCAGTATCGGTTTCAGAATCGGCGACATCGCTAGTGTAATACAATGTAATATGAGCATCAGTAGAAGCGAAATTTAGCATCATCAAAGTTCCATTAATATTGGTTGCCTCTGCTTTAAAATAAATACCTCTAAAGTAATTAATAAAATTATTTTGGTTACTTAACTCTGGTTCGCCTTCCTTGCTAAAAATTAAATCCTGCCAAAACATATCATTTGGGTTGTCAAGTTTAATTCTTATAGCCGGAGCCAATCTATTAGTTACTTCAGGTTCATTTGTAACAGTATCAATCTCAGTTAAAACAATTTGGTTTTTACTAGGTAAAAATTCATCGTTTTGATAAAGAAGTTCCCCTTCTAACTCAGACGGACTTATAAAATTGGTTAGAGAAGTTGAACCATTAGAAAAATATTTTTGGGAAAGGTTAAATTCTGAATTTGGATCAAAGTCTCTTAAAAAGTAATTATTTTTAAAAACCGAAAGTTTAATTGGAGTGTCACCAAAAATTGAATCTAATTCGTATGTGGTATTACCATCTTCATCAATTTCTATGGCTCTACTGAAATATGGGATTGTTAATACTACTGAATCTAAAACAACATTTTCTCCAAAAGTCGGATCGAAATCAGAAGGATTTAATTGAGACACAAAATTAGATATTGAAGTTCCAAAAATGGGATCAAAATTATAACCTAAAAGGTAAGATGGTAATCCGTTAGTTTTAACAGGGCCTATATTTTTGTTATAAGTTATAACCGTAAATTCTTCGAAATCTGTCGAAAAATTTATTGCATTATCGGGATTAATAACATCTGAATCTAAGCCGGCAAAGTCTATATTACAAGCAATAAGTCCTCCAAGAATAAATGTAGCTAATACTAAATTTTTTAAAATTATATTTCTCTTTTTCATGTATTTTTTACTAACTTAAAACTTGGGTATTGTAAAATTCGGTGTAAGCTTCAGCAAAAGTTTCCGGATTGTGATAATCTAAAACAGGCTTTTTGCAATTATTTAAATAGTCTTGCAATTCTGTTGGTATTTCTTCTGAGCCAACAATTAAAGCATCAGAATAATCTATCGCAACTTTCATTATATTATTGTAAGTAGGGTTTTTTAAAATTTCTATAGCTTCATCTGCTATATTATCAAATTTTATTTTGTTAAACATGTCTTTATTTAACGTACCGTCAAAACTTTGATTGTATAAAGAGGTTACAATTTTACTGCTTGAAAACAATGGTTCATCTTTATAGTACTCTTTAAGGTAAAGAGGTAAAAGGGATGCTAACCAACCATGAACATGAATAATATCTGGAGCCCAATTCAATTTTTTAACAGTTTCAATAACGCCTTTAGCAAAGAAAATTGAACGCTCATCATTGTCTGGAAATAATTTTCCATCCTCATCCGTTAATGTCGCTTTACGTTTAAAATATTCTTCACTATCAATAAAATAAACTTGTATTCTTTCCTTTGGAATTGAAGCCACTTTAATAATAAGAGGCATATCGAGGTCGTTAATAACTAAATTAATTCCGGATAATCGTATAACCTCATGAAGTTGATGTCTTCTTTCGTTAATATTTCCATATCGAGGCATGAATATCCGTATTTGCCCTCCTTGTTTATTTACCATTCGAGGTGCTTCAAACGACATTGAAGAAATTTCAGTTTCAGGTAAATAGGGTACTACTTCTGACGAGACATACAGTATTCTCTTTTCTTTCATGTGTTTATATTTATTGTTTTTTAGTGGTTAAATGGAACTCGCCAATAATCATTTCCTTGTATGAGAAACTTTTATCATGCTCGTTTCATAAACCTATTATGCTTTAATATTAAAATAAAAAACACGCAAAATTACAAAAATTATGTAGATTAATAGTAATATATTAAGTTTGCACGCTGTTAATTTTTTACTAAAGTGAAGATTTTTAATTCTAAAGAGGATATTTCTAAAGTAATTGAAGGTGTAAAAACCCAAAATAAAAGTGTTGGGTTTGTGCCTACAATGGGAGCTTTACACAATGGGCACCTGTCTTTAGTGAGGAAGGCATTAAATGAAAACGCCACTGTTGTTGTTAGTGTTTTTGTAAATCCGACACAATTTGACAAAAAAGAAGATTTAGAAAAATATCCACGAACTTTAAAACGCGACATTAATTTGCTTAAAACCCTTTCAGAAAACAACATAATAATATACGTTCCTTCTATAAATGATATTTATGAAGGAAACATTAAGGCATTAAAGTTTGATTTTGATGGATTAGAAAATGAAATGGAAGGTGAATTTCGCCCTGGTCATTTTGATGGTGTAGGAACTGTTGTGAAACGTCTGTTTGAAATTGTTAAACCTGACAATGCATATTTTGGAGAAAAAGATTTTCAGCAATTACAAATTATTAAAAAACTTGTTGAAAAATTTCTAATGCCAATAGACGTAATTGGTTGCAAAATATATAGAGAAAAAAGCGGCTTGGCTTTGAGCTCTCGTAACGAAAGGTTAAAACCGGAACACAAAAAAGCAGCACCAGAAATTTTTAATATATTAAAAGCAGTTAAAGAAAAATTTGGCGAACAAAGTACTAAAAAAGTAATCGAATGGGTTGTTAAAGAATTTGCAAAGCAGAAGCTATTAGAATTAGAATATTTTATGATCGCAGATGTTAAAACCTTAAAGAAAATAAAAAGAAAATCAAACAAAAAAACATATCGTGCATTTATTGCTGTTTATGCTAGTGACATTAGATTAATAGATAATATAGCTTTAAATTAATTATATTTAACACAATTAAATTCAGGTGGTAATTTGAATAAAAAAACAAAAAAGATTACAAAAATTGTAATTCCGCTTTTATTAGCCATTTTTTTCGCATGGTATACGTTTTCAAAAATCCCAATTTCAGATATCATTCCTTATTTTAAAAGTGCTAATTATAATTGGATTATCCTTGGTGTTTTTTGTGGCCTTTTAAGTCATTTATCTAGAGCGTATCGTTGGAAATATATGCTGGAACCATTGGGCTATACCTTAAGGTTTCCTAATAGTATAATGGCTGTATTTATAACTTATCTTGCCAATTATGGTATTCCACGTTCTGGAGAAGTGTTAAGAGCAGCAGTTTTAACAAACTACGAAAACGTTCCTTTCGAAAAAGGATTTGGAACCATAATAGCAGAACGCGTAGCAGATTTTGTTGTTTTATTAGGAATTATTGCAATAACTCTTTTTCTTCAGTTTGACTTTATTTACAATATTTTGAAAGAATTATTTCAACCCACAAAACTTATAGTAGCAGGTTTAGCAGCACTAATAGTATTTGCAATTCTATTTATTTATATAAAAAGAAGTAATTCTAAAATAGCTTTAAAAATTAAACAGTTTTTAAAAGGCTTGATAGAAGGGGTTTTAAGTATTTTTAAAATGAAAAATAAATGGGCTTTTATTTTTCACACCTTGTTTATTTGGGGAATGTACTTGCTTATGTTTTATATTACAACATTTGCTGTAGCTGAACTCGATAATATTCCTATTGGCGCAGTATTAATTGCATTTATCGCAGCTAGCTTTGCAATAGCAATAACCAATGGAGGAGTTTTTGTTTATCCTTTGGCAGTAGGCACAGCGTTTTCATTATTCGGAATTCCAGAAACACCAAGCATTGCATTTGGATGGATAATATGGTCGGCACAAACTTTTTTGATAATAATTCTTGGTAGTTTATCGTTTATATATTTACCTATTTACAATAGGAAGAAAGTAAACAAAAAGATTAATAAGACCATTTAAACCCATTAAATAATTGTCTATCTTGCAATTATCAAATCTCAAATCATTTAAACTATGAAAAATATAATCTACACTTTTATATTAGTTTTTTGTGCTAATACATTAATTTCACAAACTATATACGAAGAGTTTGAATCGTATAAACTCGGTGAAACGAGAGAAATTAAAATTCAATTACCAAGAAATTACGACGAGAATACAGACCAATCTTATCCATTGTTTATAGTTTTTGATGGCGATTATATGTTTGAGATCGTTGCAGGAAATGTCGATTATTATTCCTATTGGGAAGACATGCCAGAAGCCATTGTAGTTGGTATAAATCAAAGCGATACCAGAAATGATGATTGCTATTATTCCGAACAAAATGATTTACCTGTCGAAACTGGAGCCAATTTTTTTGAGTTTATCGGTATGGAACTTCTTCCATATATAGACAGCAATTATAGAACTGAAAATTTTAGAGTTGCTGTAGGACATGGAGAAACAGCAAATTTTATTAATTATTATATGCTAAAAGCTAAGCCATTATTTCAGGCATATATAGTGGTTAGTCCAAGTTTAGCACCTAGTATGGACGACTATATTTCACAACGATTAAAACAATTTGAAACCAAATTATTTTATTATTTGGCAACTGCCAGTAACGATATTAAATCTATTAAAAAAGATGCTGAAATATTAAACACAACCATTACATCTATAGATAATAAAAACATATTGTATAATTTTGATAATTTTGAAGGAGCAACACATTATTCTGCTCCTGCACATGCAATACCAAAAGCTTTAGAAAGTATTTTTTACGTGTTTCAGCCAATCAGTAAAAAAGAATATAAAGAAAGCATTCTTACATTAGAAACCTCACCAGTAAAGTACTTGCAAGATAAATATAAAGTAATAAGCGACTTATTCGGAATTGATAAGCAGATTCTTATTAACGATTTTAAGGCAATAGCGGCAGCTATTGAAAAGAATAAAAAGTTTGAGTATTTTGAAGATTTAGGAAAAATAGCTTATAAAGAATATCCTGATACAGTATTAGGAAATTATTATTTAGCTCGTTTTTACGAAGAAAATGGTCAGCCTAAAAAAGCGATGAGAACTTATAGGTCTGCCTATGTTTTTGAGGAAATTGCAGGAATAACTAAAGATTATATGCTGGAAAGAGCTGATGAAATAAAAGCAGATTTTGGATATTAATGGGAATAAAAACTAAAGTAAAAACCACTTTTTTTTGTCAAAGATGTGGCACTCAATTTAATAAATGGCAAGGGCAATGTACAGCGTGTAAAGAATGGAACACCATTGTTGAAGAAGTTATCCAAAGAACCGAGAAAAGTGATTGGAAAACATCAACATCTTCAATCCCAAAACGTATTTCTAAGCCTTTAAAAATTAACGATATTGATGCATCTGAAGAAGCACGACTAAACACCTTAGATAATGAGTTTAACCGTGTACTTGGTGGCGGAATTATTCCAGGAACCGTCATCTTACTTGGTGGCGAACCGGGAATAGGCAAGAGTACACTAATGCTCCAGGTGTCTTTAAAATTGCCATATAAAACACTTTATGTTTCCGGTGAAGAAAGTGAGAAACAAATAAAAATAAGAGCAGAGCGCATTCATCCAAATAGTGAAAACTGCTACATTTTAACCGAAACAAAAACACAAAATATCTTTAAACAAATTGAAGCCTTACAGCCGGATATTGTTATTATCGATTCCATTCAAACACTTCATAGCGATTATATCGAATCTTCTTCCGGCAGCATTTCTCAAATAAAAGAATGCGCTACAGAATTTATAAAATTCGCTAAAGAAACCGCAACTCCTGTTATTTTAATTGGACACATTACCAAAGATGGAAATATAGCCGGGCCAAAAATTTTAGAGCATATGGTAGATACGGTTTTACAGTTTGAAGGCGATAGAAATCACGTGTTCAGAATTTTAAGAGCACAAAAAAATCGATTTGGTTCTACCAACGAACTTGGTATTTACGAAATGCAAGGCACAGGTTTAAGAGAAGTAAAAAATCCTTCAGAATTATTAATTTCAAAAAAGGATGAAAAATTAAGTGGTAATGCAATTGCTGCAACTTTAGAAGGCATGCGACCATTAATGATTGAAGTACAAGCATTGGTAAGTACAGCTGTTTATGGTACACCACAACGTAGCTCAACAGGATTTAATGCCAAACGATTAAATATGTTATTGGCAGTTTTAGAAAAACGCGCAGGCTTTCGTTTAGGAGCAAAAGATGTGTTTTTAAATATTACAGGAGGTATTACTGTTGATGATCCGGCAATTGATTTAGCTGTTGTTGCAGCTATCTTGTCTTCCAATGAAGATGTGGCCTTACGACATGATTTTTGTTTTGCGGCAGAAGTTGGACTCTCTGGAGAAATACGTCCTGTACAACGTGTTGAGCAACGTATTTTGGAAGCTGAAAAATTAGGTTTCTCCACTATTTTTGTGTCTAAATACAATAAGATATCTCTAAAGAATACCACAATAAAAATCCAGCTCATTTCTAAAATTGAGGATTTAGTTGGTTTGTTGTTTAATTAGAAAATTATATGAAGCATATTAAAATTGAATCAAAAGAAATAAAGGATTGAGATTCATTTCATAAATTATTTTCTAAAACTTTTAATTTTCCAGATTATTATGGAGAAAACATGAATGCATGGATTGATTGTATGGATAAGTTTATTAATGATTTAACACTTTTGGATTTAAGTGACTGTAGTAAGTTAAGAGATGAAAATTCTGAAATTATGGAAGCGATTTTAAAGTGTTCAGCATTTGTAAATTATCGAAAGATGGAGTATAAAGAAGAACCTGTTTTGTTGGTTTCGATGTTTACTTGATTAAGCCCTACCTTTTTCCCTTAATTTAAACTTCTAATTTCCTAAAATTCATTAATTTCGCAGTCTTATAGAATTAGCGATATAATGAGCATCAAATTTCCCGAATATAAAGGGCTTGATTTACCGAAAGTAGCAGAAGATATTCTTAGCTATTGGCAAGACAATAATATCTTCGAAAAAAGTGTAACTACTCGTGAGGGTGCAGCACCTTATGTGTTTTACGAAGGACCACCTTCGGCAAATGGTTTGCCTGGAATTCATCATGTTATATCTCGTGCTATTAAAGATATTTTTTGTCGTTACAAAACCCAAAAAGGCTTTCAGGTAAAACGTAAAGCAGGTTGGGATACACATGGCTTACCTATTGAACTTGGCGTAGAAAAAGAACTGGGAATTACAAAAGAAGATATTGGAAAAACTATTTCGGTAGAAGCTTACAACGCTGCGTGCAAAAAAGCAGTAATGCGATATACAGATGTTTGGAATGACCTCACTAAAAAAATGGGTTATTGGGTAAATATGGACGATCCATACATTACTTATAAAGCAAAATATATGGAGAGTGTTTGGTGGTTGCTCAAACAAATATATAATAAGAATTTGTTGTATAAAGGGTATACAATCCAACCATATTCACCAAAAGCAGGAACTGGTTTAAGCTCGCACGAATTAAACCAACCGGGAACCTATCAAGATATTACAGATACTACTGTGGTTGCACAGTTTAAGGTTTTACCAGAAGAAAAACAAAATGTAGTCCTTCCCTTTGGGAAGGATTTAGGATGGGAACAAGGAACAATTTACTTTTTGGCTTGGACTACAACACCTTGGACCTTACCAAGTAATACTGCCTTAACTGTTGGTAATAAAATTGATTATATTTTAGTTGAAACTTTTAACCAGTATACATTCGAACCCATAAAAGTAATTTTGGCAAAGAATTTAGTTGGGAAACAATTTGCTGGAAAGTTTAATCAGGCTGAAGAAAAGTCAGAATTGTTAGCATATAATTCAGGAGATAAAGTTATTCCATATCAAGTTGTAAGAGAGTTTAAAGGGAAAGATCTAGTAGGTATAAAATACGAGCAGTTGTTGCCTTATGCCTTACCAAATGATAATCCCGAAAATGCTTTTAGAATTATTTCGGGAGATTTCGTAACAACCGAAG
>SMUY01307895.1_pt1 | contig 12272 bp, 19 predicted proteins | sample 2456441 | NCBI WGS metagenome assembly SMUY01 (sample SAMN11095931, study PRJNA526329) | marine sediment metagenome | biome: Marine sediment; feature: Surficial sediment; material: Deep marine sediment; isolation source: Hadal surficial sediment | place: Pacific Ocean | collected 2014-11 | depth...
ACCATTTTCTCCTGATAATATTTCAGTTGTAAGAGAAGCACCTTCTGTTGAATTGGATAAATCATACATTGGATCTTGTACTGGTGCAAAATACGAAGATTTGGTAGCAGTAGCTAAAATTCTCAAAGGAAGAAAAGTAAAGATTAGAACTGAAATTTTGCCTGCAGCAATTTCAATTTACCAACGTGCATTAGAAAATGGTCTATTGAAAATTTTCTTAGATGCTGGTGTTACAGTAGGTCCTCCTACATGTGGAGCCTGTTGTGGTGCTCATATGGGTGTCTTGGCAAAAGATGAAATCTGTATCAGTACTACAAATCGAAACTTTCCAGGTAGAATGGGCCATGTTGAATCACAAACATATCTTTCATCTCCTCTAGTGGCTGCAGCCTCAGCAGTTACTGGAAAAATTACTGATCCAAGGGATTTGAAATGAAAGGTAATATCATAAAATACGCACAAGACAATATTGATACTGATGTAATTATTCCAGGTCAGTATCTAAAAGTGCATGATTATGCTGAACTTGCCACTCATGCCATGGAGGGATTGGATCCTGATTTTCACTCTAAGGTAAAAGAAGGTGATTTCATATTGTCTGGCAGAAATTTTGGATGTGGCTCATCTCGTGAACACGCTCCTATTGCTTTGTCCCATTCTGGAATAAAAGCTGTACTTGCATTATCTTTTGCAAGAATTTTCTATCGAAATGCAGTTGATGGTGCGTTTTTGTTACCAATTGAAATTGATAAAGATGCATATGATAACATTTCTGAAGGTGATGAAATTGATATTGCTATTTCTACTAATGAAATTAAAAACATCACCAAAAATCAGACATACAAAATGAAACCATTCTCAGAAATTATTGGAAAGATAATTGCTGCAGGTGGCCTCTTCAAGTATAAACCAGACCAGGATTAAAATGGGAAAAACTCTTTTTGAAAAAATATGGGCATCTCATGTTGTTGTTGAAAAACAAAATGGCCCTTCTCTAATCTATGTTGATAGACATCTTATACATGAAGTAACATCCCCTCAAGCCTTTAATGGATTACGTATGAATAAAAGAAAAGTTCGAAGACCTGATCTTACTATTGCTACAATGGATCATAATGTTCCAACAAATGATAGATCTCTTCCAATATTAGATCAAACTTCAGCCGTCCAAATTCAAACTTTGGAAAAAAACTGCAAAGATTTTGGAATTAAATTATTTGGTATTAATAGTCCTAATCAAGGAATTGTTCATGTAATTGGACCCCAATTAGGAATTACCTTACCTGGTACTACAATTGTTTGTGGTGATAGTCATACATCAACTCATGGAGCTTTTGGAACATTAGCTTTTGGAATTGGAACCAGTGACGTTGAACATGTTTTGACATCTCAAACTTTATGGTTAGAAAAGCCAAAACCATTTGAAATTAGAGTTGAAGGAAAAAGAAAAAATCCTCACGCAGTAACTGCTAAGGATATAATACTTTCAATTATTAAAAATATTGGAACTGGAGGAGGTACTGGTACTGTAATTGAATACCATGGTCAAGGTATAACTGATCTTTCTATGGAGCAGAGAATGACCATTTGTAATATGTCCATTGAAGCTGGAGCACGTGCAGGTCTGATTGTACCTGATGAAAAGGCCTTTGATTATCTTAGAGGTAGACAATACACTCCAAAAAACTATGAATCTCTTGTTGATTCCTGGAAAGAGCACCTAAAAACAGATAGTGACGCAAAATTCGAAAAGCGGTTCACATTGAGTATCAATAACATTGCACCTCAAGTTAGTTGGGGTACAAATCCTGGAATGACTTGTGATGTAACTGAATCAATCCCGTCTCCTGATGAATTTTCCAAAGGTGATCCTAATCAAAAGAAAAGTGCTGAAAAAGCCCTTGATTATATGGATCTTAAACCCGGAATTTCAATCACAGACATCAAAATTAATAGAGTGTTTATTGGTTCATGTACAAATGCAAGATTAGAAGATCTCATTGAAGCATCCAAAGTAGTCAAAGGGCAAAAAATTTCAACAAACGTTCGAGCAATGATTGTTCCGGGCTCTCAGATGGTAAAAAAACAAGCTGAAGAAATGGGTCTTGATAAAATTTTCATTAATGCTAATTTCGAATGGAGAGAAGCTGGATGTAGTATGTGTCTTGGAATGAATCCTGATATTTTATCTCCTGGTGAAAGATGTGCTAGCACATCAAACAGGAATTTCGAAGGTAGACAGGGAACTGGTGGACGAACTCATCTAGTAAGTCCTGTAATGGCAGCTGCCGCTGCAATCAAAGGACACTTTGTAGATGTTAGAGAATTGGATTTGAGTTAGAATGAAACCTTTCAAAAAAGTAAAGAGCATCATCACTCCACTTGATAAGATAAATGTGGATACTGATCAAATTGTTCCAAAACAATTCTTGAAATTGATTCACAAGTCTGGATTTGGAAAATTTTTGTTCTATAATTGGCGATATGATGAGAAAGAGAATATGAAATCTGATTTTATCTTAAATGATTCCAAATATGATAATTCTAAAATTTTAGTAACTGGAGACAATTTTGGATGTGGTTCTAGCAGAGAGCATGCAGTTTGGGCACTTCAAGACTATGGTTTTTCTGTAATTATCGCACCTTCTTTTGCAGATATTTTCTTTAGCAACTGCTTCAAAAATGGAATTTTACCAATTTCATTAGATCAAAAAATAGTTGAGAAACTACAACAAGAACTAGATATAATTCAAGTCGACCTGGAAAAACAAATCATTACAACTTCTTCTGAAGATATATCTTTTGATATAGATTCTTACAAGAAAAAAATTCTCTTAGAAGGTTTGGACGATATTGCACAAACTTTACAATTTGAAGACAAAATATCTGAATTTGAAAGAAAGTCTAAAATCCCATCTGTTTTATGATCTTCTTTACTTTTTTTTCATTTCTTTCTAAAACCATAGGCGATTCTATATCAATCCATTCTTTATCTCCAATATCATAAGCACTAATTTTTCCTTCCTTTGATAGTTGTTGTAAAATATCATATGATAGATTGATCTCATTTTGTTTTTGTTTTGCTTTGATTCGTTTAATGATGTCTTTTCCAAGCATGTAGATACCCAAGCATTCAGATAACTGCAATTTCATAACTGGTTTTTCTTTGAATTCTTTTATAATTCCATTTTCTACAATTGCAAATCCTGTTTCTTCTCTTCTTTTTGTTCTAGTTGCAATACATACCGAACTGTTTTTTTCTATGAAAACTTCTTTCATCTTTTTTAGATCTATTGCACACAAGTTATCTACAAACCATAACAAAAATTCTGATTCATCTTTGAGTCTTTTCTCAATGTGTAACAGATCACCTCCTGTACCACTTTGTGAATCTTGAACAAAAGTGATGTTTTTTTGATTTTCATAATAGTTTTTGATTTGTTCTCCTAATCCATTAAAATCTGAAACTATGATGATCTCTTTTACAAAACTAAACGATTTTAGGTATTTTATAATATAATCAATCAATGGCTTATCATTGATGGGAGTCATTGCTTTTGGAAAATACTCCGTGTATGGTTTGCCTCTAGTTCCTTTGCCCCCTGCTAAAATTACAGCCTTCACAGCCTAACGGTATGATTTTTGTTTTCTTCGTCTAGCACCAGGTCCGCCAAATTTCTTTGGTTCTTTTCGTCGGGCATCTCCACTAATTAGATACTTGTCAAATTCTGTTATTCGTATTCTAAGATCTTCTCTGGTAGATTTTGGGAATGGATGTTCCTTGGGATCTTTTTTGGATTTTGTCCATCCTGTAAGTGCTCTTGAAATTGCAGTTGCAATAGCACTGGCTTGTCCCATAAAACCTCCTCCTCTCACTCTAACAGAAATATCTATTTTATCTCTCAAATCACCTGTAATTTCTAATGGTACTAGAATTACTTCACGAGCAGTTTCTTGTGGAATCATTTCAACCGGAACATTATTGATTCTAACTTTACCTTGTCCTTTTGTAATGTAAACATGTGCACTAGCTGTTTTTCTAGTTGCAAAATAAATTTCAGTTTTTGGAGTAGTCATTCAGTCCATCCTATTACTCTGCATAATTCTGCTATCGTGGTGTAATTTGATGTAGATTTTTTAATTTTTGCTTTTTCAAATTGAATTTTTTCAAATGATTTTAATTCTTTTGGAGAACCAATGTAAGTTCTAAGTCTTTGATGTGATTCTTTACCTGATGGTTTTCTATCATATGGTAGCATTCCACGAATCATTTTTGCCATAATTGTATCAGGTCTTCTGTAATGGACAGGTCCATGTTTTGGATTAATAACGCTGTTAATTTCCAAAAATTCTCTATATTCTTTGATTTGATTACTTTTTGTTCCACTCATCATAATTTTATCACAATTTACAACTGAGACTCTGTTTCCTTTGATTAGTAATTTTGCAACATTTGATGATAATCTTCCAGCAATATGGTTTGTTGCATCAACAACTATTGGTCTGTCTGTTCTGATTACTGTTTCTTGACTAGCCAAGTAGTAGCACTCCTTTTCCAGTAGGATTTTGCTCAATCAGATCTGAATAACTAATTAGTTTTCCACCATTATCAATGATTTTATCAGCAGCAGAATTTGAAATTGAAAATGAAAATAGTGTAATTTTGTGAGGAACGTTGCCTGTTCCAAGAACTTTTCCTGGAAAGACTACTGTATCGTTTTCTTTTGTTAATTGAGCAATTCTGTTCAAGTTGATATCTCTTCTTGCGATAGATGGCTTTAGTGCATATTCTGCTAATTTTGCCCAAATTGGAGCATCATTTTTGACTGATGCTTTCTTAAGATCTTTGGCCATGCGAATAACTACTTGATTAGTCATGTGAATAAAACGACTTGAAACCCAAATATAATGTGTATGCTTGACTATTCTTTGATTTGGTTTATCATATCTTTGAATTCACCCAATCTGTTACTCACTTCGTCTACACCTGCAAGAAGAATTTGCTCTGGACTGAGAGCACCAGTTGATTCTACAGTAAGAACACTTTCATCTTTTTTGTCTGTATTGGTAAGAGTTGAAATATTTGCAGAGTTCCATTTTGCATGTTCTGTTCCACGTCCCAGTCTTGCGTAACATTCAACTTTGATTCTTTGACCTTGGGTTAGTTGAACAATTGAGATTTTGTCTGAAATTGGTTTTATTGAATCATCTTCAGAGGATAACTCATCTGAAAAAATAGTTCTTGTCACATCCGAATTCCCAGAGTCTAAAACTAACATGACTCTACAGTTTGAACAACCAGATTCACTTTGACAATCACATTTGGATGGTTCATTAAATCTGGACAAGTCAGTTTTTAATGGAATTAGTCCTAATCTATGTGCTAAACCTTCATCTGGTAATACAGATGAATTTTCTATAATATCTATAGTGTCAATTGCAAAGATTGGAATACCATTTAGACAGATACGTCTAAGAGCATTTGCGTACTGTAATGGAACTCCTTTCAGCTTTACAGATATTTTTCGATTATCTTTACTAATAACTTCTAGAGATGACAAATCTTGAACAAAATCTTCAAAGTCCACATAAAAATCTAGCTAGTTTTACGTATAGATAAATACCAAATTATCATATCTATTTTAGAAATGGTTGATGTTACAGTGGTAAGATATTCATTTGAAGGCGAAAAATTTGAGATTTTGGTAAAGCCTGACCCAGCGTTGGATTATAAACTGGGAAAGAAAAAGGATATTTCTGCAGTTTTGGTTTCAGATGAAATTTACACTGATTCAGGAAAAGGTACAAAGCCTACACATGAAAAATTACTAAAGGCCTTCAAAACTGAAGACCAGACTGAAATTGCTCAGATAATTCTTCAGAAAGGTGATCTGAATCTTACAACTGACCAAAGACGAAGAATGATTGATGAAAAGAAAAAACGAATTGTTGAGTTTATTTCCAAAACATACGTAGATCCTAAAACTCACTTACCTCATCCTCCATTGAGAATTGAACAAGCTATGAAAGACGCTAGAGTTTCAGTTGATCCTCAAAAAAGCGTAGATGAACAGGTAAATGATATTGTTGAAAAACTACGTTCAATAATTGCTCTAAAATCTGAAAATCTGCAATTGGAGATTACAGTTCCTGCACAATATGCATCTCAATCATACTCTGTTCTCAAATCAGTAGGTTCTCTAAAAAAAGAAGAATGGCAAAATAATGGTTCTCTAAAAGCAATACTTGAAATACCTGCTGCAGCAAGGCCAAACGTGATTGATAGATTAGGTTCTATAACCAAAGGCTCTGCTACAGTTGAGGTAATACATTAATGGAAAATAAAAGAAAATATGTTGTTCCCGGTGATGTGATAACTTCAGGACCTTTTAGACCTGAACAAAATGTTGTACTTGAAGGAAATAAGATAATTTCTACAACTGTTGGAATTTCTGAAATTTATGACGATTCAGTTAGAGTACTTTCCTTAACTGGAAAATATATTCCAAAAATTGACGACCTAGTTATTGGTAAAGTTCTTTCTCATACATCATTGTCATGGGAATTAGATATCAATTCATGTTATGTTGGATTTTTACCAGCACAAGATGTATTTGGACGAGATTTTTCTGCTCATGCAGACGAACTTTCTTCAAAACTAAAAACAGGAGATCTTGTTGCTGCAAGAATTGCTAATTTTGATAGAACAAGAGATCCACTTGTAACAATTTCTGATAGAGATTTAGGTAAAATAGACTCTGGAGCCTTAGTTGAAATCTCTCCAAGTAAGGTTCCGCGCCTAATTGGAAAGAGAGGCACAATGATCCAGACTATAGAGATGGCTACTAACGCTGCAATTACAATTGGTCAAAACGGGTGGGTAGTGGTTTCATGTGAATCCACAGAGGGATTATTAAAGGCTAAAAAAGCCATTAAAATGGTCGATGAGAAAGCACATATTGCTAATTTGACCGATCAAGTGAAAGAAATGTTAGAATCAAAAAGTGAATCATAATGGGTGGACGAGAAGCAACAATGGTTCTATTGGACGAAAATGGAATTCGTTGCGACGGAAGAAAAGTCGACGAAACAAGAAAAATTACAATTAAAGCTGGTGTATTAAAAAATGCAGATGGTTCAGCTTACATTGAATTTGGTGATAATAAAATACTAGTTGGTATATTTGGCCCACGAGATGTTCATCCAAAACACATGTCAGATACTGATACCGGAATTTTACGAGTTAGATATCACATGGAGCCATTCTCGGTTACTGAAAGAAAAAACCCAGCTCCTTCAAGAAGAGAGATTGAAATTTCCAAAGTAATCAAAGAAGCACTAGAGCCTGCAGTTATGTTAGAAAAATTTCCAAGAACGGCAGTTGATGTATTTATCGAAGTCTTGCAAGCAGATGGTGGTTCTAGATGTGCTGCACTTTCTGCAGCTTCTGTAGCATTAGCAGATGCTGGAATCCCAATGAGGGATATGGTTGCAGCATGTGCTTCAGGTAAAGTGGCAGACACTATAGTTCTTGATGTTAACAATGAAGAGGATCAAGCAGGTCAAGCAGACATGCCAATTGGTTACATGCCAAATCTTAAAAAAATTACGTTATTGCAATTAGATGGAATCTTAACTCCTGATGAATTCAAGAAATGTGTGGAAGTTGGAATCAATGGCTGTAAAATTGTTTATGAATTACAAAAGAAAGCACTCACTGACAAATACTTTGGAAATGGAATCGATTAGAAATGGCATCACATTCAGTTATCGACGAATTAAAAAAAACACAAATCCTTGAATTACTAGATCAAGGAAAAAGAGTAGATGGACGAGCACTAGATGAACCAAGAGAACTATCCATTGAAACTAATGCAGTTCCTAAAGCAAACGGTTCAGCAAAAGTACGACTTGGTGATACTGAAGTTTTATGCGGAGTAAAAATTCAACCAGACAGACCTTTTCCAGATATGGGTGACAAAGGAATCTTCATTTGCACTGCTGAACTCTTACCACTTTCACATTCTAGTGTTGAAACTGGACCACCACAACCTCATGTTATTGAATTAGCAAGAGTTGTTGATAGGGGAATTAGAGAAAGTCATATGGTTGATCTGTCCCAATTAGTTATTGAGAAAGACAAATCAGTTGTTGGTGTATTTTCTGATATTGTAGTAATTGATTATGATGGAAATCTCTTTGATGCATGCTCTTATGCTGCTACTGCTGCATTACTTACATCAACAACCCCCAAATGGACTATGGTTGATGATAAACCAACACTTGTTGATGATGAAGAATCCCCATTACCAATCACAACAATTCCTGCATCTGTAACTATGGGAAAGATTGGAAATCATATTATTGTGGATCCAAATGGGGATGAATGGGATAGCATGGATGCAAGAATTACAATTACTACTAATTCTGATGGAAATATTTGTGCCTTGCAAAAAGGTGGCAATGACGGATTCACACAAGACGAAATTATTCAATGTGGAGAAATTTCTGTCAGAGTCGGTGCAAAAATCAGAGAAAAATTAAAAGAAGTTCAACAAGGAAGTCAATAAAATGGCAAAAGCAAAAAAATCTCTTAAAGGATTAGGCGCAAGATATGGAATTAAGCTTAGAAAGCAGTATACAAAAATTCATTTTCAATTAAAAGAAAAGAGAACCTGTCCTGAATGTGGCTCAAAGACATTTGGTAGAGATGCTGTGGGAATTTGGTCTTGTAAAAAATGCAGTTTTAAAGTGGCTGGAACCGCATATGACATTAAACTTTAGTGCAAAAATCACCATTGATGCAAAAGACAAAACAAAGGCAATTTATGATTCTGTAAATACTGACAACGAATTTTATCCAGAAAATCCTGTAAATACTAAAATAAAATTCAATGAAAAGATAACCATTTTTGTTGAATCTGACCATTTACCACATTTGAGAGCAAATCTCAATTCTACACTTAGACTAATTCAAGCTAGTCATGATTCAATTGAATCGGTAAAGATATAATGAAATAAATTTTTTTGATTATACATGTCTACTGGACAAATGCCTCCATGGCTTCAAGAACAACTAATGAAATTACAACAGTCTCAACAAAATCTTCAGTCCATCATGACTCAAAAACAACATCTTGAGATGGAAAAAGCAGAAACAGAAAAAGCTCTTGAGGAATTAAAGAAAATTACAGATGGTGATACGGTATTCAAACATGCAGGTACTGTCTTGATAAAATCAACAAAAAAAGAATTAATTAGTGAATTAGAAGAAAAACAAGAGATGGCAAAAACACGTGTGACAGTTCTTGGAAAGCAAGAAACTCGTGTCAAAGAATCTCTCAAAGAACAAGAATCAAAAATTACTGAAATGATGAAAGGCGGTTCTACAAATTCTTCACCAGCAGAAGATAATCCTCGAAAGTAATCTTATACACTGATTTCAAACAAGATATTAACAAATCTGTACAAGTACTATATATGAAATTAGAAAATCTTCGAATTATTGTAGATGAAAGAGAACGAAAAAGTGGAATTCCTGAACTTCTCAAGTCAGTTGGTTTGAATGTTGAGATGAAGACACTTCCAATAGGTGATTATATTGTTGCACCCGAAACCGTTATCGAGAGAAAAAGTATTCGTGATTTAATGTCATCTGTTTTTGATGGACGACTCTTTGATCAGTGTTCTAGACTCAAAGAACATTTTGAGTATCCTATTGTTCTAGTAGAGGGAAATGTTGATGAAATTGAAGAAATCACTGAGAATCCACTGATATTCTATGGAGCTATTTCCACTGTTGTTCTTGATTTTAAAATTCCAGTAATTCCTACTCCTAACGCAACTCATACAGCTAAATTACTAGTGTCAATGTGTTCCAGAAAAGATTCTCCCAAGGGTCCTTATATGAAGAAAATCAAAAAATCTTCTGATTTACAAAAGCAACAACTCTCAGTTCTTTGCAGTTTGCCAGGAATAGGGGAGAAATTTGCAGTTAGAATGCTTGAAAAATTTGGAACTCCTTACAAAGTTTTTACTGCGACAACCATTGAGATAGCAAAAGTTGAAGGACTAGGCGAAGCACGAGCAAAGAAAATCAAAAAAGTGTTAGAATCTAAAAGCAAATTTCTTAAAGAATCTAATCAAAAAACTCTACATGATACATGATACAATTAAATAAATTGACAAATCTGAATTTTTGTGTTAGTATCAACTGATTGGCTTAAAGAACATTTATCTGATCCAACTCTTGTAATTTTAGATACACGTCCAAAAACAATGTTTCTTTATGGACATCTTGCACAATCACAATCTCTTTCTGTAGAACAAGTAATTCATTTTGATAAATATGGTTCTAACCTTGTAATTGAACAAGAAAAAGTTATTGAACTTTTTAATTATCTAGGAATAGATGAAAACAAAACTGTTGTTTTAATTGGAGATTCTATGGATCCATCAGCTGCAAGAATTGCTTGGACATTAATGTATTATGGACATAAGAAAACTTTCTTACTTGATGCAAACGCATCTGAACTCCAAAAATATGGTTTTGGGTTAACTCGTCAAACATCTTCTTGTGAATCAACTATATTTTCTCCTAAAATAAATTCTGAAATCAGAATAGTGTCTGATTTCTTAAAAGATAATTTGAACAATTTTGAAATTTTAGATGCTAGAAGTCCTCAAGAATTTATGGGTGGTCATCTGCCAAACTCAAAACTAATTCCTTTTACAGAAGGTATTGGTTACAACGGAAAACTCTTTCGCGACAAGAAATCACTAGAGAAATTGTTTTCACAAAATCAAGTTTCAAAAGATAAAACGATAATTTGTTATTGCATGCATGGCCATCGAGCATCAAGTCTGTTTTTACAATTGAAGATAGCTGGATTTGATAAAGTAAAACTCTATGATGGTTCATTTGTTGAATGGCACGGAAAGCAATTACCCCTTGAGTAATTTTCTTTTTAATGTTGTTCCACAAATTGGACACTCTTTTCCATTAGTATGATTAGTTCTGCATCCTGGACAATAGTGAATCCATTTTCCTACATCTTTAATTCCTTGAGTCATAATTGGAAATATTTTCAAACCTAGATTCTTTAATACATTTGAAATTGCAAAATCATCACTAATTATTTCACCATTTATTTCAATGCATAATGCAATGATGGAAATGTCTTGCTTTGATAACTGTGGAAAATCTCCAGTATCTTTTGCTGCCTTTACTGCAACTTCTGTTGATTCTCTCTCTGGATCTCTAATTTTCAGTCTGTTAGTTTGAAGCAAAATTCCAAGAACTCCATGATTTTTCTTTATGTGTTTGATTTCATCATAAACAAGAGATGTAGTATAGTAATCATTAGATGATCTGAATGGAACTCCTGCATAAAATGCACTGGCATCTAAAATTCTAAAATCCAAGTTTGCTCATTTGTCTTAGTCCTCGTTTTTTCAATCTTACAAAGACTGCTGGTTTTTTGTACTTCCTAATAATTATTGACTCTTCATATCCTACAGATTTAATCACTTGTGCATCCATTACAACACTACAGTCATGAGAACATGTAATCTCAATCTTTTCATCTGGAACTACAATTGATTCTAATCTGTATACTGGCGCAACAGGGGTAATGATTAGAACATCCAAACTTTCATGCAAAATTGGCCCTCCTAATGAAAATGAGTGACCTGTAGATCCACTGGGAGTTGCAACAATTACTCCATCCATTTTTTGTTTTATTGTATCATTTTGAAATTTTATTTTAATTTCTGCAGTTTTAGTCAAGTTTGTTCTAATAATATAGATCTCGTTTAATGCTGGTGGAAACTCTTTCCCTCCACAAGATGCAACTACTCTTATTCTTTTGTCTAAGAAGAACTTGTTTTTTAAAATTTGATTTATTGTTTCGTCAAATTCTTCAATTGTTATCTCTGATAAAATTCCCCTATTTCCACCTATATTGATTGTTAGAATCGGTGTTTCATTATCTAGGTTTCTAAATACTCGAAGAGTTGTTCCATCTCCTCCAAGAGTGATTACAAGGTCTAGTTTGATCTTTTTTAATTCCTCTAGTGTTTCAATTTTTTTTGCTCCCTTAACTTCAATTGGTGAAATTGTATAAACTGTGGATTTTTTTGCCAAAAGCTTTTTTACAACATCTTTTGCAGCTTGCTCTGAATCTTTGGAACCTACTTTACTTACCACTGCAACTTTTTGAAGTTTCAAGCAGTTCTTCTGAATTTTATTTACTTAAAAATGATATTTTTGA
>SMUY01362862.1_pt1 | contig 12264 bp, 10 predicted proteins | sample 2456441 | NCBI WGS metagenome assembly SMUY01 (sample SAMN11095931, study PRJNA526329) | marine sediment metagenome | biome: Marine sediment; feature: Surficial sediment; material: Deep marine sediment; isolation source: Hadal surficial sediment | place: Pacific Ocean | collected 2014-11 | depth...
GCCCCGGCGATGGCGTCGGCGACTTCGACTGACATCGCTATTCTCCTTACCCGGTGGGTGCAAGAACGGCCGCAGGGGAGGATCCCTGCAGGCCGAAGTGAACGTACGGTGGCGTGCTAGCGGCCCTTGAATTCGGGCTTCCTCTTGTCGATAAACGCCTGCAATCCCTCTTGTGCATCCTCGGTCACGAAGAGGCGATTCTGCAGCTCACGCTCGAGCGCCATGGCGCCGCTGAACGGCATCTCAGCCCCTTCTTGAACAGCAACTTTGATCAGCCCGATAGCCTTGGTAGCGCCGGCGTTCAACTTCGCAGCGTATTCCTTGGCAAACTCCACGGCGTCGCCTTCACACACGTCGTTGACCAACCCGATGTCCTTGGCTTCCTCGGCCGAGATCGTTCGCCCGGTGATCATCAGATCGATGGCGCGCGACTTGCCGACCAGGCGCGGCAAGCGCTGGGTGCCGCCCGTTCCGGGAAGCACACCGAGGGTGACCTCCGGGAGGCCGATCTGACCGCCGCTACGCATGAAGCGAAGGTCGCACGCCATGGCGATCTCGAGGCCGCCGCCAACGCAGTGCCCATTGAGCGCCGCGATGACGATCTTAGGGATGCGCTCGATCTCCATCAGGGTTTCTTGGCAGTGCAGGCAGAACGCCGCTTTGTACGCCGGATCGCTTTGCTTGAGCATCTTGATGTCGGCACCCGCCGAGAAAATCTTCTCGCTACCCGTCAAAATCATGACGTTCACGTCGGTGTCCAAACGAACGTCCTCGATGATCGCATCGAGCTCTTTCATGACCTCGAAGTTGTAGGTGTTGGCGGGCGGCATGGTGATCGAGACGATCGCCGTGCCGTTTTCCTTCTCGACGGTAAAACCGTTGTAGGACATGCACGAACTCCTGATGGATAGGACATGGGTACGGCAGAAAGTCGTGGACACCCGGGGTGTCGCGAGGCATCGCCGCGCCCCCGGACGCACGGGGAATTTACCATATGCTAGAGTTTGCGCCTGCGGCGATTACCGGCTGCCGTGCGACACAATGGATGCGCAGCCTGTTACCAACAGCAACCTCGGATTCGAGTCTATGCGGGTCAAAGTCGTTCGCACGCCCGGCGAATTGCGCGACAGTATCGGGCATAAAGTAATCGTCCGTAAGGACTGGGAAGGCACCGTCGAAAGCGAGCTTTCCGAGGACGAGGTAGCCCTAGCGGGCTTCCATCCGAAGCAGCAGGAAACGTTCTACTCGATCAAGTTCGACGCCTGGGAGCAGTCGATCGTACTGCCGGCGACGCTCATTGTCGTGTTGAGCGTGCCCGAGAGCGCCGACTAACCCGGGCAGCCCGGATATCTCAACGGGTCACGGCTGCGCGAGCGCGATGGCGCACGAGTACTGCGTTGCGCTTGATCCAGGCTAGTTTCCCCCGCCGGCGGCCCCGCGAACACGCCCCACTTTTTCCCACGCGCGCAGCGCGAAGCGATCGGTCATCCCCGCCACGTAGTCCGCGATTACAGCAGTCTCCCCCATGCTCTCAACGCGCGCCTGGTGTCGCTCCGGCAACAGGCCCGGGTCCTGTTGATAGGCGACAACGAGACCAGAGATGATGCGGCGTGCGCGGCGCATCTCATTCTCCACGCGAGGGCTACGGTATAGCTTTCGCATGAGGAACGAGGCGATTACCTCGAGGGCTGCAACGATTTCAGGACTGTGTCCTACGAGACGCTCGTCGTTCGAGCGTAGATCCTCCACGCTGTCGATGCCGGCTTCGCTGATGCGCCTCGTCGAGGTTTCGACAAGGTCGGTGACCAGCAGGTCGAGCAGGGCGCGGATGGTCTCGTTGAAGCGCTGCCGGTCGTCGCTCCTGGGATAGCGACGGACTTGCTCCTCGTAGAGCCGGGCAAATATCGGTAATTCCGCCACCAGCGCGTCGGCTGAGAGAATATGTGCTTCGACGCCGTCGTCGATGTCGTGCACGTTGTAGGCAATCTCGTCGACCCAATCGATGATCTGCGCCTCCAGCAGGGGCTGAAGATCGGGGCGATAGAGCTCGCGCTCCGCGTGCCGAAAGCGATCGTAGCGGGTGTTGTGCTTGACCAGTCCCTCGCGCACTTCGTAGCTGAGGTTGAGCCCCGGAAATGCGGCGTAGCGCTCTTCGAGCTGCTCGACGATACGTAGCGAGTGGCGGTTGTGCTCGAAGCCTCCAGAGGCCGCAAGCAATGCGTCGAGCTCCTGCTCACCGGCGTGGCCGAATGGTGGATGGCCGAGGTCGTGAGCCAGCGCAATGGCCTCGGCAAGCGTCTGATTCAAGCGTAGCGCCGCGGCTACCGTGCGGGCGATCTGCGCCACCTCGATGGTGTGCGTCAGCCGGGTGCGGAAATGGTCGCCTTCGTAGTTGGGAAAGACCTGCGTCTTGTACTCCAGGCGGCGGAACGCGCGAGCGTGGATGATCCGATCGCGATCGCGCTCAAAACAGCTGCGATAAGCGTGCTCGGGCTCCGCATGGCGTCGCCCTTGGGAGTTCTCCGCGCGCGCCGCATAGGGCGCTAATTCGATGGAATCCCGCCGCTGACTCATCGGCTCCAACTCGCTGCTAGCAGGCCGTCGTGGAAGTGGTTGTGCCCCGCCCCCGGCGGCGGAAGCGCCTCCACGACCATAGAATCACCGCACGCAAAAGGGAAACAGGCGCCGGCGCCGAGCTCCGATCATTGACCGGCCGGGGAGCGACCGGCTACGCTGTAGATGTGGGTCCCCTCCACTGATAGCCCCTCCCTCCGACTCGCGAGGGCCCGTCGCCGTTTGGCGATGCCTGAGAACGGGGGTGTAGAGATGTTGTGCCGACACGCGGTTCGCTGTGGCTCCACGATCACGGCTATCCTGTGCGCCGCTCTGCCGCTGGGAGCGCTCGCCCAACAGGCCACCCCAAGCAACCATCGAACAGAGATACCGGCTCGCCTGCGTCATCTCGAGGGGACGGTCACGGTGCAGCGGGCCGCCGCCGGGGAGACCGAGCAAGCGGTCATGAACCTGCCGCTAGGCAGCGGCGATCGTATCTGGAGTTCGGAGAGCGGTCGCGTCGAGATCATGTTCGAAGACGGCACTTCCCTATGGATGTACGCCGAAACGACCTTGGATTTCGTCAGCCTGCCGCGGCCCGAGGGACTCAATGGCGCCATCGTGCGCCTGTGGACGGGCAGCGTGTTCGTGCAGCGCCCCGCCCCGCAAAGTGGCACCCTCCTGCCGTTGCGCATGGATTCCCCCGCCGGCACGGTGACCTTCGACCAAGCCGGCCTGTTCCGCGTCGACCTGGACGAGGACGGTCGCGTGTGGCTGTCCGCGTACGACGGCTCGGCGTCGCTTGACGCCGGCGGCCTGAGCGAGCGCGTGTATGCCGGGCAGCGAACCTTGGCGGAGCTCGAAAGCGCCCCGGCTCGAGCCGTGGCGTTCAACACTTCGGAGGCCGACGCGTTCAGCAACTGGCGCGACGAGCGCATGGCGCTGCTCGCCTCCACGCAACAATACGTGCGCCAACGGGACTACGTGCCCGGCAACATCTCGTCGTACGCCGCCGACCTCGAACCCTATGGCAACTGGAGCTACCACTCCACCTACGCCGCCTGGTATTGGAAACCCTACGCGGCGGTGGCGTGGTCGCCCTACCGGCACGGCCGTTGGGTGTACACCTACGCCGGCTGGAGCTGGGTGCCGGAGGCGTCCTGGGGTTACGTGACGACGCACTACGGTCGTTGGCAGCACGGTAGCGGCGGCTGGATGTGGTTTCCGGGTCGTGTGTGGGCTCCCGCCAGCGTGCGTTGGTACGTGGGCGGCGGTTATGTGGGCTGGGCACCGCTCAATTATTGGGGTCGTCCGGCGGTCAGCTTCGGCGTCCACATCGGCGGCGGGCTCAGCGTCAGCTTCGGCGGCTACTACAACTACCCCTACTACGGATACGGATACCCGGATTGGGGCTACCGCTCGTGCTACCGCTGCGGCGGCAAGGTTGGCAGGGGCGGTTGGGGCTACGACCGGGTGGTGCACGACTCGTCGCGGCGCCGGGAGACCGATCGCATCGGTCCCCTCGGTTCGGCGTCCGGTACAGGCCGTGTCGTTGCCGGCCGAGGATATTCCTCCGGCCTGGCCGACGCCTGGACAGTTGTTCCGGCGGACCAGTTCTCCACCGCAGAGGTTGGCCGCGTCGCCGTAGCGCGCTCGGCGCTTCCCAAGGACCTGAACCAGGCCTCCAAGGCGTTGCTATCGGGTAATTTGCGCACCCGGCGGCCGTCGACGTTGGTACCCGACGCCGCGCGCCGCGCCCGGCCCACCACCGTGTCGTCGAGCCGCGTGGCGCTGGGTTCGTCTGATGCCAATACGGCGGTGCGCTCCACCAGCCGCGGTGCGCAGACGGCGCTCGATGCGAGTGCGCCGCGCCGCACTGCGCGCGCCCGCTCGGCTACCGCTGCGGGCAACCCCGCCGCGGTGACTCAAGCAACGCGCCGCACCGCCGGCGCCTCTTCAAACGCTCGCCGTGCGGTACCCACTACCGGTCGCGCACCCCGCGCTAGCGCCCCCAGCGCTGGGCGCTCCACGACGTCCGGACGAGCGGCGACTCCTGCCCCCAAGGCAGACAGCAGGTCGGCACTATCTCCGAGTACCCGCCGCGCCTTGCGGCGCGACCCCAGAGTGGCGCCCCGATCAACCGTACCCGCCGCATCGGCAGCCGCGCGCGTGGCGCTCGGCCGGAGTTCCTATCCTTCATCGGGTGCTGCGCGCCGGGCGCTGACCTCGCCACGCACCACCTCACCGCCGACACAACGGGGGAGCGGCACGGTACGCAGTTCCCCGCAGCGCAGTGCCTCCCCAAGAGCTCGTGACCTGATGCCGGCACGATCCGCCCCCTCGCGGCGCAGCTCGGGGTCACTACGCGCCGCGCCGACGGTTCGCCGCGCCCCCACGGCGCGGCCTAGCGCGGGCATCCGACCGGTTTCGCGGCCACCAAGCAGTGGAGGCGCCGTGCGCCCGCCGGCGCGCTCGAGCGGCGCTGGGGCGCGGCCACCGGCGCGGGCTGCCAAGCCTCGCAAGCCTGGCGGCGGCGCTTCGGAATAGAAGTCGGCGATAGCCCCGCCGGCGCGCTGTTATCAACCGGTCATGGCCGCGGCGAAGTATGATGGGCCGGCAAGCGAAGTGGCCGAAAGGGGGTGCCCTGCCAGCGTTCGGGGCGCCCCGCGCCGTGGTTGCACCGCCCCATTTCCTGCACTACCATCGGCCTCATGTGAGGACCAAGATCGGTCCGATTCCAGCTCGATGATCCCGTTAGGAAAATGAAGGTCGAAAGTCACAGGTTTGAAGTCGAGAGCAGTGAGCGTCTCGATCTTGTCGATTTGACGCAGAAGGTGCGCGAGCTTTTCAATGGTTCCGCCGTCAAGGAGGGAGTGCTCTACCTGCACTCTTTACACACCACCACCGCACTCATGATCAACGAGTGGCAAGACGCGCTGATCGGCGATCTCAAGGAGTTCCTGCAGAGCATCGTCGACGACAAGGATTACTTCTGGCACAACGATCCGGAGCACAGCGACTGCGTGCGCAGCAATGCGGCCTCTCACTTGCGCGCAGCGCTGCTCTCACACAACGTCATGGTGCCCATCGAGAATGGCAAGCTCGCCCTCGGTCAGTGGCAGAGCATCATCTTTGCCGACCTGGATGGACCGCAGAAGCGATCGATCCTGGCGCAGATCATCGGCGAGTAACCACCACCGCTCGCTGCCGTGCGCTGCCCGATCCCCCGGTCAGTTGCTGCTCGGCCACGCATGGGTGCCGGCCTCGAGGCTGACGCGATCCTTGAATGACTCCCAGGTGAAGTGATGGTGCAGGATCTCCGCCTCGCTCACCGTCCAGCACCACAGCACGTTGGGATCGGGCGAACGGAAATCGACGGTGAAGATCCCCTTGGGCTCGGCGCCGAGCTCCAGAATCGCCTCTTGCCAGGAGGTAAGCAGGGCGCGCGTTTGCGCTTCGAGTATGCTGTCGGCCTCCGGATCCTCCTCATCGTAGGCCTTGCGCAGGTCATCGAGACGCTCTTGCACGTGCGCCGTGACCCGCGCCACCTCCGGTACCGTGCCGTTCGCCTGTTCCAGCGTAAACACCCGAAACGGGTACAAGGACTCAGGCCTCTCGTAAAGTGCCGCGGAATCAGCACATTTCGGCGGGTAGGGAAATCATGTCGCCATCGTGCGCGGAGCAACGCCACGCCCTTGCGACATGCTGCCAAGAATCCTATCATCTTGCCGACTGCACAAGCCTTTCCGGGCGGGCGGGGTCAGCCCCCCACACCCGACCCCCCGCCCGAGGGATTCCGGGAGCCACCCACCGCCCACCCCACCGGAATCCCTACGTCCATAGACCCCACCTCGAGCTGAGGGGCGCGCCACAAGAGGGACCGCACATGAGCTTTCAAGCCTTCGAGATGGGGCGCTGGCAATCTACCTACGAGCACGATGTGAGCTTCAACTTGTCGGAAAGCGGCGTTGAGCCGCTGCCCCTCGGCGAGTTGATGGAGCTCGCTGACATCGATGCTGTGGAGTTGCAGGACACGCTGCTGGAGTACCGGCCGTCCAAGGGGTGCGAAGCGCTGCGCTGCGGTGATCGATCCCCTTCACGACAGCGCTTGAGGTAAGCCGCCCCGATGCCCCCTACACGCGTGTTCTCGGGAATTCAGCCCAGCGGCGAACTTCACCTGGGAAATTACTACGGGGCCATCCAGAACTGGGTGCGGATGCAGGAGACCCATGACTGCGTGTATTGCGTCGTCGACTACCACGGCGTCACCGGTCGCACGGGTCGCGAATCGGACAAGTTCCAGGACCTGGAACACCCCTCGTTGGCGACCATGTCGGTGCGCATGGCGGGCGACCTGATCGCCTGCGGCATCGACCCGCAACGTTCGATTCTGTTCGTGCAGTCGCACGTGCCGGAGCACACCGAGCTCGCCTGGATCTTCAGTTGCATCGCCTCCTATGGGCATCTGCAGCGCATGACCCAGTTCAAGGACAAGTCCGAGCGCTCGGACTACATCAGCGTGGGGTTGTTCACCTATCCGGTGCTACAGGCCGCCGACATCCTGCTCTACCGCGCCACCAAGGTGCCGGTGGGCGAGGATCAGGTGCAACACCTCGAGCTGGCGCGTCGTATCGGACGCCGCTTCAACGCCCTGGTCGGCGAAGATTACTTCCCCGAGGTCGAGGCCGAGCTCACCGAGGGGAAGCGCATCATGTCGCTTGCCGACCCGTCGCAGAAAATGAGCAAGAGTCTCGGCGAGAAGCACTACGTGGGGCTGACGGAATCCCCCGATTCGGTGTGGAAGAAGATTCGCTCTGCGGTCACCGATAGCGGCACAGAGACCGGGCAGGAGATGAGCCCCGGTGTCGCCAATCTCTTCGAGTTGCTGGCCATCAGCGGTGCGCCCGAGGACACCATCGCCGGGTTCAAGCAGCAGCACGCCGCCGGAGAGATCCGCTACGGAGATCTGAAGACTGTGGTGCGCGACCAGCTCCTGACGGTACTCGATCCCATTCGCGAGCGCCGCGCCACCCTCTCGGACGACGACATCCGCGACATCCTCGCCGACGGTGCGGCACGCGCTTCCGAGATCGCCCGCGCCACCATGGCGGATGTACGAGCCCGCGTCGGCGTCGGAGCATAGCCGAGCGCGAGGGCGCGCGATGACGGCGTTGCGCTGGCTAGCCTGAGCCCGCCTTGATGCGTGGATTCTGCCACAAGTCGGGCAGCATCTCGGGGTTGATGGTGTGGATAATGTCCTCGGAGGTGCCGCCGGCCGAGAGTACGCGGAAGCGCAACTCCAACTTTCCCTCGGCGGTGAAGATGTGATCCGGGGAGTAGGCCACCAGGTAGTCGTTCAGCGGATCGTTGCACGGTCTGCGGCAAAGGAAGTAGCCCACCGCGGTGCTGCTCCCGAAAGCAGTGCGATGCAGGAGGTAGCGTTCGATGGTGGCGCTGCCGGTGGCGAGTTCGATCTCGCTTTCCGTGTCGACCTCGAAAACTCGGGCATCGTCGCTGCCGCCGTCGATCTCGATGGTCAACTGCCGCGTCTGTCGGTCGGTAATGTTGAGCTGCAGCGCGCCGCCGAAACCGGCCAGGCCGCAGCCCCATGCGGCCGCCGACAACGTCACCACGAGCAGGATTGGTGCCCCCCACCGATGCGCGAACCTACGAGAATCCACGAGCATGTGCGTCTCTCCGCCACTCAACCATCCATTGAGGTCACCATACACCCGCCCCCGAGCGGGGGCAAAGGTTCGGGCCCGGAGACCTGTTAGCCCGGACTTCTCAACGGCGGCAAGGCGGCGTGACCGGTCGAGAGGTCCGGGTCAGGCAGTCGTTTTGAGGCTGGTCGCGGCCCCTTCGACAAGCCCCACGACCCGCGCCCGCAGCGCCTCGAGCATCTCCTCATCGCTCTCATAGCCCCGCGGATCGAGCACCTCGCCGAATCCCACCGCCACTGGGTGGCGTTGCTTGGGGCCCTGGCGCGGCCATACCCGATGGGCTCCCCAGATGCCGCCCGGGAGGATGGGCGCTCGAAGCCGGCGGGACAGGATCACCGCGCCGCGGCGGAACTCCCCCACGCTGCCGTCGAGCGACCGACCGCCCTCCGGAAAGATGACCAACACCATGCCACGGCGCAGTCCTTCCGCGGCCGCTTGCATGGCGCGTTCCAGATTACGGTTGGGGTCGATGGGAATATTGCGGAACGAGCGCCCCACCAGGCGGGCGAGCGGTCCGGAAAAATACTCGCTGTAGCCCACGAAGAAGATGCGGCTCATTGCATGCCTGGGCAGCGCCATGCAGAGCAGAACCGGATCCACATAGCTGGCGTGATTGGCGCATACGATACAAGGCCCCTGGCGCGGGACATTCTCGATCCCCTGCGCCCGAAAGCCGGCAACCAGCCACCAGAGCCCACGACCGGCGCGCAACACCACCCACATGAAGCTCTCCAACAGCGGCCGTCGGCTCAGATGTCCTTCGATGCCTTCGGGCGTCTCTCGCAACACCGCCGCCCAGCCTCCTTCGGCACCGGAGGCGTCTTGCGCGTCCTCGGCAGCCTCGGCAGGCTCGGCAACTTCGTCACCGGGGCCACCCGACGAGCGCTTGCCCGCCGCGTCGCTGGCAGGTTCAGCGGCGGCCAGGGCGGCGATCAACTCCGCCACCGTGTGCACCTCCCCTGCCGTCTCTTCGCCCAGAACCACACCGCGCGCCCGCTGCAGCTCCGCCAACAGTTCGATGCGATCCAGCGACTCGAGACCAAGGTCGATGTCTAGATGGGCGGCGGGCTCCACCGACCCCGCGTTGGCGTAGCGTGCAATGACCTCGTACACCTCTGCCGACCACTCCGGTAACGCACCGGCCTCATGACCGGCGGCCTGTCGCGCCGGCGAGCCCTCGGGGCCCGAGGAGCCCTCAGGGTCCGCGGAGCTCTCAGGGTCCTCGTTCACCTGGGCACCCCGCTCGCCGCGCTCCTGCATGAGTACGAAGCGCTTGATCTTGCGTGTCGGCGTCCGCGGCAACGGCTCACTGCGGATCTCGAGACTGGTCAAGCGTTGCGGACCGGGGAGCTTCGCCCCCATGCTCTCAAGGTCCCATTTGATCATCTCGCGCACGTTCACGTAGCCGCGCCGGCGCGCCGCCTGCAGATCGGGCACCACGATGGCGTGTAGCCGCTCCCCCCTGCCCGCCTCGTCGGGAATACCGATGACGCATATCTCGTCGACGAGCTCGCCTTGGCCGTAGTAGCCCTCGAGCTCGTCGGGATAGATGTTCTTGCCGGAGGCCAGCACGATGACGTCTTTGGCGCGGCCGGTGATCTGCAGGTGACCGTCGGAGAGTATCCGCCCGAGGTCGCCGGTACGAAGCCAACCGTCCGCAAGCACCTCCGCCGTGGCCTCGTGGTTACGGTAGTAGCCGGTCATCAAGCTGGGGCCGGCGGCCCAAACTTCTCCGATGCCCTCGTCGTTCGGCTGGTCAATGCGCAACGCAACGCCATCGATCGGCTTGCCGACGGTGTCGCCGCGGAGATCGTCGAGCGGCGAGGCGGTGATGATGGCCGTGGCCTCGGTCAAGCCGTAGCCCTGGGCCAACTGGAATCCCCAGTCGAGGAAATCGTCGTACACCTGCGCGTTCATCTTGGCCCCGCCGGTGATGAAAAGGCGCATGTGCCGGCCGAATGGCGCGTGCGCCTGGCGCAGCAGCAGCCGCCCCAGCGACCATCCGTATCGACGCCGAGCCCACCGGCTCACCCCCAGCAGCAGGGCCGCCAGCCGGCGGCGCAACGGCGGCGCCTGAGCGATGGCACCGGTGAGGCGGTCGTGGAACCGGTAAAAGAACGCCGGCACGCACACGAAGACGGTGATCCGGTGCCGGCGAAACGCCGCCATGATGGCCTCGGCGGTGAGCTCGTAGAGAAACGTCACCCGGGCGCCGATATACAAGGGCCCCAGGCAATTGGTAACCAGCGGCAGCACGTGGAACAGCGGCAAGACGCCGAGAATACGGTCTGATGCCGTTAGGTTGATGCGCTCCACGCCGGCTCGCAGGTTCTCCAATACGGCGTTCTGACGGATCATGACGCCCTTCGGGTCGCCGGTCGTTCCCGAGGTGTACATGATGCTGCCGAGAGTGTCCTCGTCGGCCACCGCGGGCCGCCAGTCCCGCGCCTCGGAGCCGTGCTGGTCGACGAACGCATCGAACGAGGCCAATGGCTCGAGATCGGGAATCGCCGCCGCCTCGGGACCTGCGTCCGACGCCGCTGCTTCGGGGCGAGCACCTTGGTCATCGACCGGGTTGCCATCCCACGAAACAAAAGTGGGCGCCTCCCCCGCTCGCCGCTCGGGGGACAGCAGTAGCGGTGGCGCGTCCAACGCCGCACAGGCGGCACGGAGCTTGGACGACAACTCATCGGAGGTCACACAGGCCACCGCCCCGGCGTGGGCAAGCAGACGGGCGAGGACGTCCTCATCGAGCGCCGGGTCGAGCGGCACGGTCACCCCGCCGGCGTACCAGACGGCCAGGTAACCGACCGGCCACGCAGGTCGATTCTCCATGCACACGGCGATCCGCGCGCCATCGCGATATCCGGCACGGCGCAGCGCCTCACCGAGGCGTTGAACCCGCGCGATCAACCCGCCGTAGGTCAGAACGGTGGAACGCTGCCCCGCGGCGATCTCGAAGGCGATCGCATCGGGATCCCTGCTGGCATGCTGGTGGACAACGGCGAGATAGCCGGAATTCGGACTCATAGCGCCGCGAGTATAGCCCGGGTACGGCTATCTCACGGGTCGAGAAGGTAGCGGGCGCGAGGGCGCGTGAGCACAAGGCGCGCGCCGATTCGGGAGCGGAGGCGTACCTTTAGGTACGTCGAGCATCCCGAATCAAGCGCAACGCAGTGATCGCGCGCCCTCGCGCCCGCTAGCGTTTGAACAGGGCCTGCAGCACATACCGGGCAATGCGCGGGTTCTTACGCAGGCGCCGCACCGAGTACGGGTACCACATGGGCCCAAAGGGCACCGCCACGCGCAGGCGATGGCCCGCCGCCAGAATGATGCGCCGTAACTCGATGTCAACCCCATGCAGCATCTGAAACTCGTAGCGGGACGGGTCGAGCTGGAGCCCATCAACGATGCGGAACGCCTCCCAGATCACCGCTTCATCGTGCCCCGCGATCCCCACGTAGCACCCCGCCGCGAGTAGCTCCTCGAGCAGCAAGGTGTAGTTCTTGCGCACCACCTTGCGGTCGAGATAGGCGATCTCGCGGGGCTCGATATAGATGCCCTTGCAGAGGCGCACGTTGGCTTTCGCCGCGCCCAGCCGACGTACGTCGACAAGGGTGCGCCGCAAGCACGCCTGCACCACGCAACCGATATTGTCGAACTCCTCGTGCAAGCGGAAGAAGATGTCCAGCGTGTCGTCGATGGTGGGTGAGTCCTCCATATCGATGCGCACGAAATTGCCGTAGCCGCTCGCAACCTCGACGAGACGCTTGATGTTCTCGAAGCAGAACTCCTTGTCGAGTTGCAGACCCAGATGGGTCGGTTTCACGTGGATGTTGCTGTCGAGACCGAGCTCGTTGATGGCGGCCAGCACTTCCTCGTACTGGCTAACCGCCTCCTCCGACTCGGCGCGCTGGGTAACGGACTCGCCCAGGATTGCCGAGGCAACCATGAAGCCCTGCGCGTTGACGGCCTTGATGGTCTCCAC
>SMUY01061272.1_pt1 | contig 12257 bp, 13 predicted proteins | sample 2456441 | NCBI WGS metagenome assembly SMUY01 (sample SAMN11095931, study PRJNA526329) | marine sediment metagenome | biome: Marine sediment; feature: Surficial sediment; material: Deep marine sediment; isolation source: Hadal surficial sediment | place: Pacific Ocean | collected 2014-11 | depth...
AATCGATACCCGACGATGAAAACATTGTTACTGTGACATGCTATAAAAAAAGTTAATTATCAATCAAATATGTATCATATTTTCGAAAAGCTAGACTAGACAACTGTTTTGAAACAGGGGGTTAGATTTATTGAGTTGCGTCTGTAACTTCGGTCAGACTGTGGTAGTCGCGCAGAATAGCCGGAAAAACGCCCTGCACATCCGCGCTTGCCACCGCCCGAGCGAACTCACGCAGGCTGTCGCCCACGACATGTTTTTCAAGGTACCGCCGGCAGATTCCGGACGACTTTGCCCCATGCATTTAGTGTCATGACACCGTGATATTGGCGTTCCTACTGACCCAACTCGCTGCGAACCAGCTGCGACGGAAATGCCGCACGATCGGTTTCCGCACGCCTGCTGCGATCACTGAGAGAAACCAGGATCGATACGGCAAATGCCGCAATCACCGAGAACAGCGTCGGATATGCATAGGGATAAATTGCCTTTTCGTGTCCGAGCACATCCACCCAGATCGTCGGGCTCAAAACCGACAGGCTTATGACCACAATGAGACCGGCCGCACCGCCCGCGAGGGCGCCGCGTGTCGTAAGATCTTTCCAGAAAATCGCGAGAAAAATGACAGGGAAGTTCACACTGGCCGCAATGGCAAGTACGAATGTGGAAATCACCGCGACATTGAGATCGCGGAACAGCAGGCTGAGGCCGATCGCCGTGGCGCCGATAACAACAGTCGCTACTCTGGAAACGAGCACTTCCTTCCGGTCGGAGATTTCCCCCCGTCGAATGACACGTGCGTAGATATCGTGCGCCACACCGGCCGATGCCGAAAGAAGGATCCCTGCGACAACAGCAAGGATCGTCGCAAACGCAACCGCCGAGATGATGCCGAAGAAAGCGTCGCCACCGACCAGGCGGGACAGATAGATGGCGACCATGTTGGCACCGCCAGCAATTCTGCCGGACTCATCCACGTACTCGGTCTCGCCGCTCAGTAAAGCGATTGCCGCGAATCCGATGACGATCACAACAGCCTGGAAATAACCAATGAATACGACGGCATAGCCTATAGACTTGCGTGCCTCCTGGGCGTCCGGCACGGTGAAAAATCGCATTAAAATATGCGGCAAGCCAGCCGTTCCACAGATGAAAGCAAGCGCCAGGGACAGGACGCTGACGGGGTCGTTATACAAACCGCCAAGCTTCGTTATTCCTTCGCCGCGCGGATGTACTTCCGTAGCAAGCGTTATCATCGCATCGATATCGAAGTTGAATCGGCTCAGTGCCAGAAGTGCCAGCGCAGTGCCGCCGGACAATAACAACACCGCTTTGATCACCTGTACCCAGGTCGTTGCCAGCATGCCGCCGAACACGACGTAAACCGTCATCAACGTCCCGACAATCAGGACGGCGACAAAATATGGCAGACCGAACAAGGTCTGAATGAGCGAACCAGCCCCCACCATTTGTGCGATCAGATAGGGAATGGCAACGGTCAAAGTGCCAATCGCTGCAAGCATGCGAAGCCGCTCCGGCTGCAGGCGATATGCCACGACGTCGCCAAATGTGTAGCGGCCGAGATTGCGCAGACGATCGGCAAACATAAACAGTATGAGTGCCCAGCCGACGGTTATGCCGACCGCAAACAACATGCCATCTGCGCCGCCGATGAAGACCAGCCCGGTAATTCCGAGAAAAGTTGCCGCAGACATGAAATCTCCGGCAAGAGCGAGCCCGTTCTGAAGTCCCGTAATTTTGCCGCCTGCTGTATAAAAGTCTCGCGCAGAATGCGTGCGGCGGGCAGCCCACCAGGTGATGAGCAGGGATACAACGACGAATCCGACAAAAACGCTGATCGCAGTAATGTTGATGCCACCGCTCATCACTGGTCACCCGAGTCGGTGCTGGTCTGTGACGAACAAAGCCGTCTTATGACTCGAACGTACACGAGAGATAACACGATGGACAAGGCAATGATGGCGTAGCCGATTACTATCCCCCAGGAGATAGATGAATTCATGAATTTGGTACCGAGCAAGTCAGATGCATAAATGCCGGCCATGCTGTACGTGAGATAAGCGGTGATCAGCAGGCCCGACAGGCCCCATCGCCATCGGCTCCGCCGCCTGAGCAGTTTCTGAAACTGCGGATCATTGAGTACCGACACGTCATCCGATGCTTTCATGTGCGTCCCCCACCGTTAATGAATTTCGGCCTTGAGTTCTTGTGCCAACGCGGGTACTTCGGCTGCAATCCGTTCGAGAATACCTTTGCGCGTTGTCTCCGGGTCAGGTTCAGGGTCCGGTCTTAACGCCGCGATCTCATCGACAGTAAACGGCACAAAATTTCTCGGAAGCTGCGGAGCGCTGTAGGTCAAGAGCAGCCAATTCATGAGTTCAGTCACCTGGTCGTTCGGTAGTGAAGTTGTTGAGACGCCGGGCACGCGAATAATGAACTCCCGTCCTTCGCGGGAATGCAGAAAATAACCGATGAAATCTCTCATTCGCGGCACTTTGCCCGGGTAGCCCACCGCTTCCGGCAAATGACAACCCTGACAATGGGTCATGTAGTTGACCCGGGCCCGCTGCTCATCCGCGCCGGCGTCGGATGTGAAACTGATTAATGCCGCTACCGCGATTATTCGCGCTAATGTGGCCATTTTTTGCCGTGCCGCACGAGCAGCGTGTTTCTTAACCGGCCGGCAGTCATCGGATTACCGCCCGCCGTATTTGCCTGCACGGCATCTACTTCTTTCGCGCTGAAAGGCTTCACGTTATTGCCGGCTTCTGCATCATCGTTTAGCTCGAATACGAGATAATTAAGGGCTGCGGCAACTGCACCGGCTTGCATCGAGCCTGCGTGACCGGGCATCACACCCGCATAGCTCTGTCCGGCCGCCTGAATATTTCCCATGAGGCCGAAAGAAACCACGGTGATCAGGTACTCGCGGCCGCCCTCCAGCGCGGCCATTTTGGCACTGCGATTCCGCAGCGGCGGGAATGTTCCGGGAATCCCGCTGCCATTATCCAGATGACACGCGGCACAAATTGCAAAGTCGCTGGCGCGGTAGTTCGGGACGGTGATGTCAGTCGCCTCCTCGATCAGCGGCGCGGCGCAACCTGCCAGCAGGCAGATGCAAAGCCACTTCATTTGTCCAGCGCGGTTCCGATAACAATCGCCGTCGAGCAGTGATAGATATTGCTCTTTGTTCCAAGACACCAGTTGATGTCGTTTGACAGCTGTGGGCGATACATCGGGCGATCGCCTTCATTGCGCTGGCAAAGACAATTGCCACAGGAACTCTTGCCGCAGCAGTCGTTGTAGGAAATGATGTAGCTACTCCCGTCCGCCGGGTTTTCGCAGGTGCCAATCCAGGTTATCGGTGACATCTCAGTGCCCGGCGGACAGCTATTGGCAGAACCTCCGCAGCAGCTGCAGAGAAAACCGTCGATCGCACAATACCGCCAGTACCCGCAACTGTTCGGATCGCCCTGCTCCGCCGGTTGAAGATTCCCTTCGTCATCGCCCCTGGCCACCGGCAATAACGGTATGGCCGCCCCGCCCGCCAGTATGCCGGCGAGTTTGCCCAGAAACCCACGGCGCGAGGTTCGTTGCGCAATGCTGCGCGCTTTGCTTTCAGTCAAGCCGTCAAGCCACTTCATTTTTTATTCCTTTTCGTGCTTACTTTAGCGGGCACCGTGCAAAAGGAAGGGAGTTTCCTGACCAAAGTTCCCTATCGTTCGCAAGTGTTCACCACTGGCTGCATCGTATACGTCTATTGCCATCTCAACATTCGTGGCGACCAGCAAGGGTTTTGTGTCCCGCGTCAAAGCAATGGTCAGTGCCGGCAACTGCAACTCTATGCGATCGACACGTTGCTTGGTGTCTGTGTCAAACACCCAGACTTCGACACCTGGATCTTTGTGCGTGCCGTCACCTCCATCCGGATGCATAAGGACATACAAACGACCATTTGAGTCGGTGTCTGCAACCCGGATTCCGCCGGGACGCCAGCCGCCTTCCTCATCTCCGACCAATGACCACGGCTTGCCGACGATCGGCGTCGTTCCATTAAGGTCAACTGGATACAGATTGCCCAAAAAAGTCGGGAAATGTGCGATGCCGTTGTGCATTGCTGCCTTTTCCATCAACGCATCACTGTCGACATCAAAAAACGGTTCAGTACGTTTCGACGAGGCCTGCTGTCCTCCATCGTCCAGCTGCACACTTAGCATCGAACCGTCGGCGCAGAGCGATGCAAAAGCACGGCCGCCCATCGGATACACAAGCGCACAACCAGGAATCGGTATCTCTCCGAGAAACTCCCTGGCAACTACGTCGACAACCGAGACCGACGTTGCCGGAGTGAAGTTGTAAATGAGCGCTATGGTCTCATTATCCACCAGCTGCAGGTTGAAATCCGTGGGCATATTGCTGGAGCGTTTTGCTGGAATCACGACGTCGCCGATCGGCGCAAGACTCCTTTTGTCGTAAATCGTCAAGACGTCGGTCCGGTCTCCGCGGTGACCGCGGGAATGGAAAGTCTCGACGACATACATTTCAGGTCTTGTTTTAGCCTGATAGAACTGGGCGATGAACGAGCCGTTGAACATTCCTTTGTACTGATCGGCCGGGTCATCCGCATCGGCGTCCAACACGATGAACTTGCCGTCATTCATGTGGAAAAACGCACCGTCCTGGGCAATGATCCAGTGCGGCGGATAAGTATCCGGCAGCACTTCGATCACGCCGATTTGTTCGGGCTTGATCTCAGCTAATGCTGTCGCAGAACAAATTATCAGAACCAGAATCAGCCTTTTCATAACATTACGCCGCCGCATTGATGACTTTGATCGAAGTATAAGCGGCCAGTCCTTCCTCTCCAAACTCGACCCCGAATCCCGAGCACTTGATGCCACCAAACGGTATGTGTGGTGCGATATCTGCATGTTTGTTCTCGTAGACAGTGCCTGCTTCGAGCAGCGCCGCTACTCTTGCCGTTTCCTTCCTGTCTGTGCCCCAGACGGACGCGTCCAGGCCGAAGTCAGTGCCATTCGACCGCTGAATCGCATCATCAAGATCTGTATAAGTAATGATTGGCAGCACCGGCCCGAATTGCTCTTCGTCCACCAGTCGAACACCATCTGATATGCCGGTCATGATGGTTACCGGATAGAAGTAATTCGCACCACCCATTGCTTCGCCGCCTGTCAGGACCTTGCCGCCGGCCGCTTTCGCATCTTCGACCAGCTCGACGACACGATTGAACTGACGCTCATTTTGCAGCGGGCCGAGCAGGCTGTTTTCATCCATGCCATCACCCATCGGAATATTTTTCGAGAATTCGACCAGCGCCCCGGCCGTCGCATCGAGATCGTCCTCGTGCACATACAGTCGCTTCAGGGCACCGCAGGTCTGCCCGGAATTGATCATCGAGCCAAAAAAGAGCCCTTCCACAAACTGCGCCGGGTCGGTTCCCGGCAGCATGATGCCCGGATCATTGCCGCCAAGTTCAAGCGTGACAGGGGTTACGCCATTTGCCGCGCTCGCCATGACCTTCTTGCCGGTCGCGATCGATCCGGTGAATACGATCTTGCCGATCCCGGCATGCTGTGTCAGCTCGGCGCCCAACTCGTCACCGCCCGAAATCACGTTGATGAGACCGGCCGGCAACGCTGCACTGATCAACTCGACCAGGCGAAGTGTGCTAAGCGGCGTAAACGGCGACGGTTTTATGACCACGGTATTCCCGGTCCGTATGCCAGGCACGATGTGCCAGATTGCTATCATCACCGGCCAGTTCCACGGTGTGATTGAAGCGACAACGCCCAGTGGTTCGCGCGTCATCACGACGCGTTTCTCGTCACTCTCCTCCAGGATCTTGTCCGGAAGGTTAAGCCCCGCAGTATAGCCAGCCCAGCCGGCGCAACCGCCCAGTTCGAATTTCGATCCGAGTCCGTTAAGCGGTTTGCCCTGTTCTTTGGTCAGCAGTACAGAAAGTTCTTCTGCGTTATCCGTTACCACTTTGGCAATAGCCTGACAGGCTGCAGCACGATCCTCGTCGCTTGAATGCCGCCAGGATTGAAAAGCTTTCTGCGCCGCTGTAATTGCCTGATCGAGATGCGCGCTTGTAGCCACAGGCGCTTCGCCCACGACCTCATCGGTATTTGCCGGATTTCGAATCTCCGTGTAGGAGTCTGCGGTGACTGTTTCGCCACCAATTGTCATTTCGTATTTCTTTGTCATTGTCCTGACCTCACGTCGTTGTGCTCTTTATTAACATTGTAAGCACGGGTTAGTTCGATAAGTATTCTTCGGTGAGTGTACACGCGGACTCCAGCAGCATCGGTGTAAGCTCTTTCGCCGTTTCCGTCTCCCGGCGCGTATGAACCCAGCTGACGTAGGTAAGACCACGCGCGAGAAAAAAAAGCGGTAACAGCACCAGTTGTTCATCGGGAAGCTGGCGATGTCTCCGGTAACCCCCTATCAGCGCATCCCTGGCCTGATCGAAGAACGGCTCACCCAGAATGAAATAAAGCGATGTCGCAATCTCGAACAAATGCCAGCCGAACCCGGCGTCGTCGAAATCGATCAGGCGCACGCAATCACCGTCGACAAGGAGATTCTCCGGCGCGAAATCAGCATGAATCATGCTGTATGTGCCCGGTGACTTGGCAAGATTGCTCAGTTCCCGGTGAACCCGGTCACGACCCCTGATCATGAGTTCCCGTTCCGACGGCGAGGCGGACTCGAGTTCCCAGAACCGGCCCCAGAACGGCTGTTCGCCGGCGAGGCCGTCAGCGTCCCAGGCATGCCGGGTAAATCCCGGCGGGAGTTGCCAGACCGTTGCCTGATTATGCACTTTCGCTGCCATTGCGCCGAGCGTCGCATAGGTTTCCTCGACACTTGCCTCGTCGGCGATGCCTGCTTCGACCGTTCCAAGCTGTTTGCCGTCGATCCATTCGAACAGGTCAATCTGTATCTCGCCCGGCAAATCAGGGGCAGCATGTTTTACGAACAGCTCACCGGATTCCGCCGGAATGACGACCGGCACGGCAATTCCGGCTTTTTTGAGAGCGCGCATCCACTGCAACTCCGAGCGCAGCTCGTCGTCCGAATGATAGCCGTGGCGATGCAGCCTCAACGCCATACGCGTTCCGTTTTGTTCGACGCGGAACACGGCGTTCTCGCGATACTTGATCAGGTGCAGCTCGGCGTTACTGATGTTCCAGTGCTTGAGGGCCTGCCGGCCGGCCGCTTCGAGGCGCTCAGCCTGTTGCTGCGGATCGAGATTGAAAAAGTCCGTCATAGCGTTCCGCCCTGAAGCGCGGCGAGCGCGTCGTCCAGGGTCGTTATTAAAAGATCGGCGTTTTCTTTGGAAAAGCATAGCGGCGGCCGCAGTTTCAAGACGTTGTCGTGCTCGCCGATCTTGCTCATCAGGATCCCTTTATGCCGCATTCGATTGACGACTTGTTTCGCCTCCGCCGCCGCCGGGGTCTTGGCTTTGCGATCGGTAACCAGATCCATACCGAAGAACAGCCCGCGTCCCCGAATGTCTCCGATGATGTCGTGTTTAGACATTAAGTTCTCAAATCCCCGCAACACGTACTCGCCGACAGTCGCGGCATTACCGACCAGATCTTCCTGTTCGATGACATCGAGCACGGCAAGACCAACGGCACATGAAACCGGGTTGCCACCGTAAGTATTGAAATACATTTCGCTCCGGCGAAACTTATCAATCAGGTCACCGCGAGCCACAACGCCAGATATCGGATGCCCGGCGCCCATCGGCTTGCCCAAAGTCAGAATATCGGGCGTCACATCATTCGAAGTATGGCCCCACCATTGGCCGGTGCGCCCGAAACCCGATTGCACTTCGTCGGCAACGTATAGGCCGCCGGCATCTCTTACATAACCGATCGCCTTTTCCATGTAACCTTGCGGTATGTTCGGCAGCCCCTCGTTGGCAAAGATCGGACAGACCAGCATGCCGGCGAATTTGACACCACTCTCCTTAAATGAGTCGATCGCCTGCCGGACCTGGTCGGCGTAAGCATCGGCCAGTGCCTCACCGCTCAGGTCGTCGAGCGCGCGATAGGAGTCCGGCCAGGACACCATGCGTACGGCTTCGCCGTAACCTTCGAACGGTTTGAATATCGAACACAATTGATAAACGGCCGCCGTATTGCCGTGATAGGTCGCATTCGTGCAGATAAAACCTTCGCCGCCCGTGTTGAATCGCGCGATCCGGAGTGCCAGGTCAACCGCTTCGCTGCCCGTGCACGCGAGTATCAGTCGATCGAGGGTGTCGTCGAATTTGCCCAGCAAGCGCTCCGCATAATCGAGGATGTTCTCATGCAGGTAGCGCGTGTGTATGTTCAGCAATCCTGCCTGCCTGCATAAAGCCTCGACCACGACCGGGTGACAATGCCCCACGCAGGGCACGTTGTTATAACAATCGAGATAACGGCGACCGTCAACGTCGTACAGCCATACGCCCTCGCCCCGAACAAGATGTACGGGATCGTCGTAGAACAGTGGATTACCCGGCCCAAGAAGCCTTTCCCGCCGTTCGATTAATGACTGAACACTCATATCGCTTCTCTAAATGTAGCCGTTTATGGCTGCCCTACGATGAGCCGGTCAGCTCCTTGACGCCCTCGAGTTCGTCGAGGAACACGGGGCTTTCCGGTAGCGTCGAGCCGCCGTCGACACAAATCGTCTGGCCCGTGATATAGCGCGCCTCGTCGCTCGCAAGGTACAGCATGCAATACGCGATATCTTCGGGATCGCCGATATAGCCGACAGGAATGTATTTTGCCATCTGCACCATGCCTTCCTCGTCGGCGAGCAGTTCCATTGCGGCTGTGCGGATGAAGCCCGGCTCGACCCCGTTGACGGTGATGTTGTCTCTCGCGAGTTCGATCGCCGCCGTCCTGATGAATGCATTGATGCCGCCCTTCGACGCGGCATAGTAGGACGTTCCCGGCATGGCCACTCGCGGCCCGGTGACGGATGAGGTAAACAGCAGGCGTCCACCGCCGCGTTTCTTGAAATGCGGTATCACCGCTTTGGATAGCCTGAAGCAGGCTTTCAGATTGACCGACAACACCGTTTCCAGATCGTCCTCGGAATAGCCCTCAACGGGCCCGCCCAAAAACGACCCAGCGTTGTGCACCATGATGTCCACGCCGCCCCATTGACTCGCGGTTTCCGACACCGCGCGTTCGATATTCGTGAGTTCGCCGATATCCACCTCACAAAGTGCAGCAATACCACCGGCCTCTGTGATCTGTCCGACGGTTGCCTCGCCGTGACTGGCTGTCCGGGTTGCAACCATGACTTTCGCACCGGCTTGTGCAAACACTTTGGCAATACCGGCGCCAATTCCCCGGCCCGAACCGGTTACGATGACTATCTTATCTTTTAGACTTGCGAACATTGGACTACTCCCCGCTTTCCAGTACAACAGTACCAAAGGTTTTCGATTGGGCAATCACGGGCGGCAAAATTAGAAGCAGACTCATGACGAAGAGTCCGGCCCCGAGCCGGTTAACGTTTATGTACTGCCCCTGCGATATGACGGACGCCGCAAGACCCGGGCCGATCGCCAAGCCGATCATCTGCATCGCAACAGCATAGACGACGACTCTTCCACGGCGGTCAAAGCTTGCCATCGCCGCCAACAGGAAAGGATGGGTGAGATTCCAGGCAAAGTTGTAGACGCCGACCGCCAGCGCAAAGATCAGAAATTCGAATCGTCCGACGAGGAAATACAAACATAGTGCGCCGCCGAGAATGCCGATCGTGAGCGGCAGCGACCGGCCGAATCGGTTTGCCACGACCGCCGCCAGGAATGCGCCGGCGATACCGGCAAACTGGGACAGCGTCAGGCCATTCGCGACTTCTTGTTCCGACAAGCCGCCCGCCGTTCCAATCAGGAACAGGTAGGCCCAGACGACACCCTGAGCCGTAAAAAAAGCGAGCATTGCAAAAAGCGCCATCGCTTTCATGCCGCCCGTCAGATTTACGGCATCGGACTCAACCTGAACGGCATTTTCACCGGTGACGGGCAGGAAGCGAATAAAGGGGATTGCTACCAGCGGAAACAGTGCAAAGAACCATAAGGCGCCATTCATGCCAGCCAGAGCATACGCTGACGGCATCAGCCACAGTACGACCGCGCCATAGGTCAGGACCCACATGATCAGGAGTCCGAAATTCCGGTCCGGATTTCTGGTGAGTCCGATCGCCGCGAAACTAAGCGACACGAGGCTGCCGGCGCCCAAACCAGCGACGAATCTGAGTCCGATGAAAGTATTGAGATCAGGGGCGGCAGTGCAAAGACCATTCGCCACAAACATGACAATGAGCGACCAGAAAATCACAATCCGCCAGTTCATGCGATGGGCCGTAAACGTCATCAATATCGTAGTGAGAGCGAGCCCGAACATTTCCGCGGAAGCCGTGTAACCCGCGCCCTGATCATCGAAGCCGAGGTATGCGACCAGCCCCTGCACAAAACCCGGCTGGACGATAAATACTTCGGGTGCAATGACGCCCACCAGAAATACCGACCATAAAGTGCTTCTGGAATTTAGGTCGACGCTACCGTTTTGGGAGAAGATGCGTGAGATCATCATTGAATGGCTCCTGCCGCCGACAGTTTGACAGAAGCGGTTCGTCGGCGTCTTGGCAGCAGGCGCAGCCAGCTTGTATCAGAGTGAACTGCAAGTCGGAATATTGCACGAGACCGCCCATAAACCGGACTTTCATGCAATATTCGGGCTTGCCGGTTTGGGCCGGTTCAATCGTACCGGGAGGCTTGATAAACCGCGAAACCGGCTGCGCTTCTGGTGTATTGCGGGCCCGGCAAGTTCGAGATCAGGATAGCGGTTCAACAACCCGGATATGGCCACCTGCCCTTCCAGCCTTGCGAGGGTCATGCCAATGCAACTGTGGATGCCGGTCGCAAAGGCGAGATGCGGGTTGGGTTGCCGCTGTATGTCGAATCGTTCCGGCTTGTCAAAGCGTGCCGGGTCCCTGTTCGCAGCGCCAATGCACAGGGTAAGCATCGAACCGGCAGGCAGGTTGACACCGCCGACCTCGATATCCTCGGTGAGCTCGCGATTGCCGAGCTGGTTCGGGCTCTGGTAGCGGAGAACCTCCTCGATCGCAGACTTGATCAGCTCCGGAGACTGTCTCAGCAATGCGAGTTGCTCCGGATGTCGCAACAACTCTGCGACGCCGTTGCCAATCAGATTGGTGGTCGTCTCATGGCCGGCATTGAGCAGGAAAATGCAATTATGCAAGAGTTCGCTTTCTGACAGTTCACCGCTATCGTGGCTGCGAATCAGTATCGAGAGAATGTCCGTGGCATCGCCCTGCCCCTCTTTGCGACGACGCGAAACAAGGTCGAGCAGGTATTCGCAAAATTCCTCAACCGCCTGATCTCCGGCGGCTCTCTGTTCGGCGCTGATGTCTACCTCCAGTGCACCCAGTATTCTCAGCGACCAGTCGCGCAATGGCCCGCGCTCATTCCTTGGGACAGTCAGAAAGTTACCGATCACCTCTAAGGGAATGGCCATCGCGAATTGCTCAATCAGATCGATCGTATCGCCGGACTGCGTTCCGGCGTCGTCCAGAAGTGCCCGCACCATCGATTCCAACGGCCGTCGCATCGCCTTGACTGCGGCGGGTCGTAACGCATCAAGCAACAGACATCGAACTCGCGAGTGGTAAGGCGGGTCATTGAACACCAGGCTCGTCGTGTGATGGACGTACAAAGGCCCGTCACCGAAGTTGGGCCGGAACATGCGCCGCTTGTCGGAGCTGCAGCGCGGATCGCGGTAAACAGCGGTGCAATCGGCGTAACGAGTCAGAATGTACGTGCCGTCAGGGCATTGATGAACAGGATCGTGCTGGCGCAAAGCGCGATACCAGGGGAACGGATCGTCGTAAAAGCCATCCGGCAATTGGCGCCAGTCAAATTGCCGGATGTCGGATGGTGTCGGCTCCATCGCTATGCCATGACCTCAACACCCGCGGCTAAACAACATGCAGTGACGACACGAACTTCGGCAATCGCCCGTCAGGACGGGCTCCGACGTTTTTCCCATACGCTTCCGTGAAGTGCCTGGCTGGCCGGGCGCTTTGCTACGCCGGCCAGCCAGGCACCTCGTATAGGTCACTCTACGAAAACGCCGCGAGTCCGATCACTCCCCCCAACCGTAGTTGAGGCCCACGCCCCACCA
>SMUY01353712.1_pt1 | contig 12256 bp, 10 predicted proteins | sample 2456441 | NCBI WGS metagenome assembly SMUY01 (sample SAMN11095931, study PRJNA526329) | marine sediment metagenome | biome: Marine sediment; feature: Surficial sediment; material: Deep marine sediment; isolation source: Hadal surficial sediment | place: Pacific Ocean | collected 2014-11 | depth...
CGACGCGCGCCGTGAAGCGCCGACGCGCCGATCGAACATGAACGAGAACAACCGCCGTCCCGTTCCGGTCACCCGGCGAACACCGGCCTTGCGCAGCGCCCGCGCCGCGGCGGGATGGCGCGAAATACAGACGGCCGCATCGGGTGCGAAGCCTCGAATCGTGTCGGCCAGGTCGCCTCCCGTCTCGAGAACGCAATCGACCGGAGCGAACATCGAGGCCAGCGGCGCGAGGGCCGGTTGCACCAACAAACCGATGACCGCGTCCGGGTAGGCGGCGCTCAGCAGGTCGATCGCGGGCAGCGTCAGGACCACATCGCCGAGCCGGTCGTCGCGCACGACGAGCAGCTTGCGAACGTCCTTATAGATCGGGTAGCTCGGGGAAGCGAGGCTCGGTTGCGGCCGAACCTGCACCCATTCCGGGTGGATCTCCACAGGATCAGTGTACTGGACGGTAGAATACCGGCCGCATGTGTGTTCGTTTGATCCTCTTCGACATCGACGGCACGCTCGTCGATACCGGCGGAGCCGGTCGGCGGGCGCTGCTCGCCGCGTTCGAGCGGTTGTTCCAGCCGACGTCGTTGTCCACCGCCGAGCAAGTGCCGTTCGCCGGCAGAACCGATGTCGCGATCTTTCGCGATCTTGCCCGCGAGTTGGGGATCGGCGCGGATCATCTGGCGAAGAAACGGACGGAATTCGAGCGCGCCTACGAGGTCACGTTGCGCCACGAGCTTCACCTGGAGAATGCGCCGCCGCAGTGCGTACTGCCCGGAGTGTTGCCGCTCCTCGAGGCGCTGGCGGCTCGGGCGGACGCGCGGGTTGGTTTGCTGACCGGGAACATCGCCGTCGGTGCGCGGCTCAAACTGGAACGTTTTAATCTCGATCGATTTTTCGAAGGCGGTGGATTCGGTGATGATGCTCCGGACCGGCGCGGCGTGGCCCGGGCCGCCTTCAAGAACATGGTTCGCCGTACGGGGGTCGATTTCGTGGCAGCCGACGTGGTCGTCGTGGGCGACACCGAAAGGGACGTAGACTGCGCGCGGGCCAACGGGTTCCGAGCGATCGCGGTCGATACCGGGTGGGCGGAACCGGGGAGCCTGACGGCGGCGCGGCCGGATGCGCTGTTTGCGGACCTGAGCAACACCGACGAGGTTCTGCGGGCGATCTTCGAAACCTCAGCGCCCGACAGCGATGCATGAAGAAGCGGGCGGTCCACCTGGACCGCCCGAATCGACAATCCGAAAACGCAGCGACGATCAGTTGTCGTAGTACAGGTAAAACTCGTACGGGTGCGGGCGCAGCCGTAACGGATTGACCTCGTTGTCTGTTTTGTATTTGATCCAGGTCTCGATCAGGTCCGCGGTGAACACCCCGCCCGCGAGCAGGAAGTCGTGGTCCCCGGCCAGCGCGTCGAGTGCCTCGTCCAGCCGGCCGGGCGTGGTCGGCGTCCCGGACAGTTCCTCGGTGGTCATGTCGTAGATGTCCTGATCCAGCGGAGCACCGGGATCGATCTTGTTCTGGATGCCGTCCAAGCAGGCCATCATGATCGCGGAGAAGGTCAGGTAGCTGTTGCACGACGGGTCGGGACAGCGGAACTCGAGCCGTTTGGCCTTGGGCGACTGGTTGTACATCGGGATGCGCACCGCGGCAGAGCGGTTGCGCGCCGACATCGCCAGATGGACCGGGGCTTCGAAGCCGGGCACCAGGCGCCGGTAGGAGTTGCTGGTCGGCGCGGCGAACGCCAGTACTGCGCGCGCGTGCTTGAGCAACCCGCCGGCGGCCCACAACGCCATCTCGCTCAGACCCGCGTACTTATCGCCAGCGAACAACGGCTTGCCGGCCTTCCACAGCGAGATGTGCGTGTGCATCCCGGAACCATTGTCTTCGAAGATCGGTTTGGGCATGAACGTTACCGTCTTACCGTGATTCTTAGCGACATTCTTGATGATGTACTTGAACCACATGAATTGGTCGGCCATGTCGAGCAGTGGCGAGTACTTCATGTCGATCTCGCACTGCCCGGCCGTGCCGACTTCGTGGTGGTGCGCTTCGACGACGATGCCGACCTTCTGCATCTCCTTGACCATCTTGCCGCGCAGGTCGTGGTACGTATCGGTCGGACTGACCGGAAAGTAGCCGCCCTTGTAGCTTGGCTTGTAGCCCAGGTTGGGTTCCTCGAAGCGGCCCGTGTTCCACGCGCCCTCGACGGAATCGATCTGGTAAAACCCGCGGTGCTGGTTTTGCTCGTAGCGAACCTCGTCGAAGATGAAGAACTCCGGCTCGGGACCGATGTAGCAAGTGTCGGCGATACCCGTCTTCTTGATGTAGGACAGCGCCTTGCGGGCCACGTGCCGCGGGTCGCGCGTGTAGTCCTCGCCGGTCAGCGGGTCCTTGATGTCGGCGATCACGCTGACCGTCGGTTCGGCGAAGAACGGATCGATCTGAGCCGTGGACGGATCCGGCACGGCGAGCATGTCGGAGACGTTGATCGCCTGCCAACCGCGGATCGAAGAACCGTCGAAACCGACACCGTCCTTGAAGGTCTGCTGGTCCCAGGTATCGGTCGGGAACGAGCAGTGCTGCCATGTCCCGAGCAGGTCACAGAACTTGAGATCGATCATCTCGGCGCCATGCTCCCTGGCGTAGGCGAAAAACTCTTCTGGGGTCATCAAGGTTACTCCTCCGGCTTGAATGGGTTGGGTGGCTCCAGGCTTTTCCATGGGACCGTCGGCATTTCTAGTATCGGGCCAGGTAGCGATCGACCTCCCAGGGATGGACTTCCGCGTTGTAGTCCTCCCAGGCCTTGGTCTTCGCTTCCACGAAATGTTTGTAAATGTGATCGCCCAGCGCCTCGCGGATGAGCGGGTCTTTTTTCATCGCCCCCAGCGCCTCAGCCAGGTTGCTGGGTAGTTCGTCCACGCGCAGCCGGCGTTTCTCGCGGTGCGACATGGCAAAGATGTTCTTGTTCACCGGCGGGCCGGGGTCGGCCTTGGCGGCGATTCCATCGAGACCCGCGGCGATCATGACCGTGAACGCGAGATACGGGTTGCACGACGGGTCGGGCATGCGCAACTCGACGCGAGTCCCCTGCCCGCGCCGCGCCGGGACGCGCACCAGCGGGGAGCGGTTGCGCTCGGACCAGACGATGTTGGTCGGCGCCTCGTAGCCCGGCACCAGGCGTTTGTAGGAATTGACCAGCGGGTTCGTGATCGCGCACATGCCCTTGGCGTGCGTCAACAGTCCGGCGATGTAGTGGCGCGCCAGGGGCGACAAGTCGAGTTCCTCGCCGGACGCGTAGAACGCGTTCTCGCCGTCCTTGAACAGGCTCTGATGGGTGTGCATCCCTGAGCCGGCCACAGCGGACAACGGTTTGGGCATAAACGTCGCGTGGAGGTTGAAATCGAGCGCGATCTTGCGCACGACCAGCTTGAACGTCGCGATCTTGTCCGCCGTGGCCACGGCTTCGTCGTAGGCGAAATCGATCTCGTGCTGGCCGGGCGCCACCTCGTGATGCGCCGCTTCGATCTCGAAGCCCATCGACTCCAGCGCGTTGACGCTACTGCGGCGACATTCCTCACCGCGGTCGACCGGGGTGAGGTCGAAGTAGGCGCCTCGATCGTGGGTCAGCGTCGACGGGGAACCGTCCGCATCGCGCTGAAACAGGAAGAACTCGGCCTCGGGACCGAGCATCGCGGTCAGGCCCAGTTCGGCGGCCCGGGCGGTCGTGCGCTTGAGCGTCGTTCGCGGGCAGCCCGAAAAAGGTGAGCCGTCAGGGAGGGCGACGTCGCAGATCACACGGGCCACCCGGCCGTGGGTCTCCTCCCATGGGAACACCTTGAACGTGGCCAGGTCGGGGCGCAGCAGCATGTCCGACTCTTCGATCCGCACGAAGCCCTCGATCGAGGAGCCGTCGAACATGATTTCGCCGGAAAGCGCTTTGTCGAATTGGCCCGCAGGAACCTCGACGTTCTTGTTGGTGCCCAGGATGTCGGTGAACTGCAGGCGCAAGAAACGGATCCGTTCCGCCTTGCACAACTTCAAGACCTCGCACCGATCCACCGCTCGCCTCCGGATGATGCGGCAAGGTATCGTTGAGCCTGGGTAAAGTCAATGACCGATATGGATTTTCTACAATTTTGTCAACAATCAGTAAGCAATACAAACGAAACTGGATTACTTTCGCAAAAACGACTAGTCAAATTTGACTATTCTGCTATTTTTATAGATCAATCCGATGCAGGAAATTCGGTCAGGACGGCCACCCGGTGGCCCCAGGCCACGAAGAGTTCGTCGAGACCATCCCCGTCGAGGTCGCCCGCCGCCAGATCCCCGATCCCCTCCCAACGAGCACGGAATAACTCCGTGCCCGATTCCGTCGCGAAGACTACCAGTTGGCCGCGGCCGGCGACGGCAAGCTGGTCGTACTCGAGCCCGGAGAAGAACCGGCCCACCGCGATTGCCTCGACCGAGGACGGAAGCAGGCCGAACCGTCCGCTGTCCCCAGCGCCCTCGAGCCGCCATGGAGCACCACTCATCTCACGGCTCGCGAGCGTCGACAGGTCGGCGGAGAGAGTCCTCCAGGCCCGCGGTTCTGCGCGGCCGGTGAGCGCCAGCCACGCCGGCGCGGTGTCGTCGCCCGGAAAAGACGGATGGTGCACCAGACCGCGAACGAGCCCGATGTCCGCGGACCGTACCGGTCTGCCCTCGTGATCGACTTGAACGACGCCCTCGAGCGTCCCGAGGACCGCACCCGCCTGTGGGTCGCGTGGGTCGATCCATTGCACGTCAAACACGGGAGCCGGGGCCTCCCAAGTCTCGCTGGTCGCGGCTGGAAAATCGAGCCGAGTGATGCTGGTGCCGCCGAGCCGGTGGATCAGCAGCGCGTATCGACCCTCGGCGTCGGGCCGCGACGGGACCACCCGTCCGGCGGTGAGATTGCCGGTGAGTTTCTGTTCGGTCTTGCCGTCGGGCTGCAGGACGAGCAGGGTGCGACCGTACGAGACGATCGCGCGTGAGTCGTCTCCGGGAAGCGATACCAACGCGACTCCATCCACCGGTCCTCGGAATTCACGCATCCACCGAACACGGAGCGACTCGCCGCCGGTCACGCGTTCGGCGACAATCTCCGGCTCGCCGTCCACGATGTCGAGCATTTTCCCGATGGCCCAGAAAACCTTCTCCTCGGTCCCGTCCTTGAACAACTCCCAGCGCCCGCGGATCTTCCCCGCGCGGTCGACGAGTACGACCGTGGGTAGTTGGGTCACTGCGAACGCCTCCCTGAGCTCGGGCGTGTACTCGACGACAGGCAATCGAAGCCCGAGGCTTCGCGCGGAGTCTCGTGCCATGTCGCGTGGTTCATCGACGTTGACCGCGAACGTGTAGAGTCCGCGCTCGCGATTTTCTTCGTGGAAAGCCTGCATCAGGGGCAATTCGTCACGACAAGGGCCGCACCAACTGGCCCAGAAATCAAACACCAACACGCTGCCGCGTAGGTCGTCCGTGACGACCGGCTCGCCGTCGATCACCCTCAGAGTCAACTTATCAAGCGGGACGCGCCACGTTTCCGCGAGGATGGGTTCGGTGGGAGGGGTGAGCCGGTCGATCGTCGCCACGTCCCAACCGTCGCCGGGTTCGATCTGCTGGCCCAATACCAACGCCCGCCGGAGCAGCGGCTCGGCGAGATCGTCCCGTCCGGCGAGGTGAAGCAATCGGGCCGCCCGGCCCAGGTACCCCGCTCCACTGTCGACAGGCGCCGTCCAGACCGGCTGGCCGTCCACGCCGACCCAACGCAAGCGATCGATCCCGGCGGCGGAGCGCGCGAGGAGCCACGCCGCTCGTGCGGCGGAATCCCAGTCCTCGGTGCGGGCGGCGGAGTCCATCCGGGCGAGCAACGCCTGTGTCCAATCGGGGTCGTGAGCCGTGTTCTCGATCGGCACCACGCGACCGGTCCCGGGCGCGGGAAGTCGCGGTAACTCCGCCGCGGCGAGGCAATCGATCCGTTGCTCCGCGGATGGGAGTTCGCGGCACCTCTCGACGGTGCCCGACAGCGCCTGAACGCCGGCGAAGCCGGAAAGGAACACCAAGAGTGGGACGATCGGCGTGCTCATCCGAAACAGACTAGCCCGCGCGGCCGACGCACGCATCCGTCGGGCGAGGGCCGGTGACGAGAAGGGGGCTTGGGGGTCAGACGGAGACGGCGCGTTCGCGCCAGACCGTCAGGATCGCGGAAGCCTTCGCGGTTTCGATTTCGACGAACGATCGGTAGACCTTTTTCAGGTCAGGATCGATTTGATACGTGCGGTTCTCGAAGTTGAACTGCTCGATCTTACCGGGCTTCCGTTTGATCCGTTTCGCCATGAACCCCTCCTGACTTGTCGTTCGATGCTGTGATTTTAATCCAAGATTCGTACCAACTCCTCGAAACCGTCCTCGAAAGCATGGATTGTCCTGGAACTTCAGGAAAACGGGGTTGTGCCCGGAGTTGAACGCGTTTTTTTCGTTGTTTCTTATCGGCCACTCTGACAGAGTTAGTATCGCGTCGGCCAAACTGGCCGAGTTGAGAGGTTCGGATGCCCGTTCTACAGGAGACGAGACGGATCATTTTGATCGAGGGCGACTCGCAGATCAGGAAGGATGTCGAAGCGATCCTCAGACCGGGCCCGTACACGCTACTCCCCTTCGCCAATCTTCGTGAAGCCGCACCGGCACTGCGTTTGCGCGAACACGACGCGGTGATCGCATCGCTCGAGTGGCCCGCTCCGGCGAGCGCTTCGGCGATGCGTTCGCTCAAACGGCAAGCCGGCCCAAGCCCGGTCATGCTGCTCACATCGCCCAACCGCATCGATGCTGCGGTCCGCGCGCTGCGGCACGGCGCCGCCGACTACTTGATCCGGCCGCCGGATCCGGTGGAACTCAAGACCCGGCTCCAACGCATCCTCGACCGGCGCGACCTGAACTCGAGACTCGCTTTTTTCCACGACGAGTTGTCCAGACGGGCGACCGCAAAAAAGATCGAGGCTCACTCGCCCGCCATGAAGAGCGTCGTCGATCGTTTTCTACGCGTGGCGCCGAGCCGCTCGACGGTCTTGATCTCCGGAGAAAGCGGCGTGGGTAAGGAGTTGGTCGCCCGCTCGATCCACTTCAACTCGCCACGACGCGAACGCGCGTTCATCGCGTTGAACTGCGCCGCGATGCCGGTCAACCTGATCGAATCCGAGTTGTTCGGTCACGAAAAGGGAAGCTTCACGGGTGCGCACGCGCGGGTTCGGGGCAAGTTCGAGATCGCCCACCGCGGTTCGTTGTTTCTCGACGAGATCGGCGAGATGGACAGGGGCACACAGGCGAAACTCTTACGCGTTCTGGATCACAAGGAATTCATGCGCGTCGGCGGGCACCAAACCATCCGGGTCGACGTGCGTCTGATCGCCGCGACCAACGCGGATCTCGAGCACATGGTGCAGGAGGGAACGTTCCGCAAAGACCTGTATTACAGGCTAAAAGTGGTCAGTTTGCTGGTTCCCCCGCTTCGCGAGCGCCGGCTCGACATCCCTTATCTGATCGACACGTTTCTTGACGAATTGTCCGGTTCCAACGCGGTGCAACGCAGGAATGTGTCCCCCGACGCGCTGGCCGCGTTGACCGATCACGCGTGGCCGGGAAACGTCCGAGAACTCAAGAACTTACTCGAAAGTCTGCTCGTGACGACGGATGGCGATGAGATCGGCATCGAGGATTTGCCGCGGTCGGTTCGCGGTCCGCGGGCCGAGGTCGAAGCAAGCGAGCTTGTCGCGGGAACGACCCTCGAGCAGATGGAACGTGCGCTGATCCGCCGCACACTCGAGCACACCGGCGGCAATCGCACCCACAGTGCGGCGCTGCTCGGGATCGGCGTGCGCACGCTGCAGCGCAAGATGCAAGCGTACGATATTCGGATCCGTTCGACGCGCCGGCGTCAGCGAAACTAGGACAACACGTAGCCCTCTGGAACCGGAAGTTATTTTTTTAGTCTTGACACAGGAATTTCATTCTTTCATATTCGATATTGTTTGAATCAACGGTCGATTGAAATCGATCGATGGAAGGAGGTGATTCCGCATGGCAAAGAGAAAGGCAAAGAAGAAGGCCACCAAGCGCAAGGCCACCAAGAAAAAGGCGAAGCGCAAAGCAACAAAGAAAAAAGCTAAACGTAAAACCAAGAAGAAGGCCACCAAGAAAAAGGCGAAGCGTAAAACCAAACGCAGAGCCAAGAAGAAGTAACTAGACCGTTGGCTCGATGGAGCCACCAATAAATCTCAGGGGACGCTGACCAGGGCGTCCCCATTCTTTTTCCGTGAGAAAAAGGCTGAGAAGGCCCCGATCGGGGCCTTCCTCATTTGCCGTTACGCAACTCGCGGCGAAGTTCGAGCTTCTTCGGGCCCAGCACGGTCTGTTCGGGCTCGGGAAGCGGCGAGGGGTTGCCGATCTCGAAGATACGGATCGAGTTGATCTTGATCGTATCGATCGGCTTACCGTTGCTGTAGGCCTTTTGCTGGCTGATTTGGAACACCACCTCGCGCCCTTCGACGACCTCTCCGAAACAGGGAAAAACGCGATTCAGTCGGGGGCTGGCGGCGTAGGTGACGAAAAACTGAACGGCGCTCGGCCGCTTGTGAGGACGTGCCATCCCCAGCCGGCCGGCCTGGCTGAAGTTGATCGGTCCGTGGCCCTCGTCGGGCACGTAGAGTGGCGGAGCGCCCCTCCCTGTTCCGGTCCAGTCGCCGGCTTCGAACAGGAAGCCCGCGCGCACGTTGTGGATCGGGATTCCGTCGTAGAACGGGAACTGTTTTTGTTCGCCGGTCGGATCGGTCCAAGCCAGTTCGCCCCGCGCCATCGCCGCGAAATGCGCGACCGACTGCGGCGCCTGCTGGGGCAGCAACCGGGCGACGATTCGACCGAAATCCGTCTCGATGCGGGCATAGTGGCCGATCGGCCATTCGGGGGAGAGCGCAAACGAGTCTTCCTCGGCGGACGCGATCATGCCCGACAGGCAAAATGCCGCGCACAGAAACCAACTCCAGATGCGCGCTCGCGATCCCATTGCAGATCCCCTCGATGGGTAGAAAAGCCTCACCGGAAATCGTACGTGGGGACCCCCCAACATGCAACAGACTTCCGTTCTGGGGCCGGTTGTCGCCGAATCGACCGAAACCTATATTGGGTCAGATCCCTGGAGAAGGAGCGAGGACCGTGGCCCAACTCGACCCCCTGCTGAAGGCGCTACGAGATCGTAACGCGAGCGAATTGGTCTTGAAAGACGGCCAGCAGCCGATGTTTCGTACGGCCGAGGGACTCAGGCCGGTATCGCCCAAGATGCTGAGCCGGCCCCAGATCATCGCCCTGCTGAGCGAGCTTGCCGGCCCGCTGGATACGGCCAGACTCCAAGGTGGGGAGTCGACGAAGTTCTCGTACACGTTGGCAGGCTCGGGTCCGTTCGAATGCAGCGTCGTCACGGCCGGGGGCTTCTGCGCCACGGTCCAGGCAAGCGCCGTCCCGGCGCCCGAACCCGTCGGCGTCACGGCTGCCGCAACGGCCACGATCCCAGGCGCCGGCGCTTCGATGTCGGCAACGCCTGCGGCAGCTCCGGCGCCGCCGGTCGCCAGCGTACCGGCCGCGTTGGACCCGGCGGTGCGGGACCAGCAGGCACCGGCCACGGCGGCCGTCGCGGATCCGCTCCCGGTTGCGCACGAGGAAGTCCGGCACGAAGAAAACGACGTAACGCAACTCCCGCCGGCGCGTTCGGCGGCCGAGGCCACGCACAAGACCGAGATGGAACGCTACCTGCGCCGCATGTTCGAGATGGACGCCAGCGATCTCCACCTCTCCGCGGATGAAGCCCCGATGGTGCGGCTGCATGGGGAGATGCAACGCCTCGAGGGCGAGCAGCCACTCCCCGCGAACCAGACCTGCTTGCTGATCGAATCGATCATGCCGGATCGCAACCGCAAGGAATTCCTCGAGTGCAACGATACCGACTTCGCCTACGAGATCCCCGGCGTGGCCCGTTTCCGCGTCAACGTGTTCAAGGACCGCAAGGGCGTCGGCGGCGTGTTCCGCACGATCCCGACCAAGATCCTGACCGCTGAGCAACTGGGCCTGCCCCCGTCGATCCTCAACTTTTGCAACCTGTCCAAGGGCCTCGTGCTGGTCACCGGGCCGACGGGCTCGGGTAAGTCAACCACCCTGGCGGCGATGATCGACTACATCAACAAGACCCGTTGCGATCACATCATCACGATCGAGGACCCCATCGAGTTCGTGCACCCGAATCAGAAATGTCTGGTCAACCAGCGCGAGGTCGTGACACACACGGCGGGCTTCAAGAAGGCGCTCCGCGCGGCTCTGCGCGAGGACCCGGATATCGTGCTGGTCGGTGAGATGCGCGACCTGGAAACGATTGCGATCGCGATCGAGACCGCCGAGACCGGCCACCTGGTTTTCGGCACCCTGCACACGACCACGGCGATTTCGACGGTCGACCGCATCATCGACCAGTTTCCCGCCGACCGGCAGGCCCAGATCCGGATCATGCTGTCCGAATCGCTGCGCGGCGTGGTCGCTCAGACCTTGCTCAAGAAGATCGGCGGCGGTCGCGTTGCTGCGCTCGAGGTGCTGGTCGTCAACTCGGCGGTCTCGAATTTGATCCGCGAGGGCAAGACGTTCCAGATCGCCAGCATAATGCAGGTCGGGAAAAAAACGGGGATGATGCTACTCAACGACATGTTGATCGACCTGATCAAGAAAAAGACGGTCGAGGCGGATGAGGCCTATCACAAAGCGGTGGATAAGGTGAGTTTCCTGACCGCCTGCAAGAACAACAATATCAAGATCAACCTGCCGGCGATGAAGAAAGACTGACCGCTATGCTTGCCCGCTGAGGTCGATCAACTCGATCTTGAGCTGTTCGGCGACCTCGACACTGCGCTGCTCGCGGTAGAAATCGCCGTAGTACACCTTGGAGATCCCGGAGTTAGCAAGCAACTGGAAGCAATTCCAGCACGGCGACGCGGTCGTGTACAGTTCCGCGTGGTCGATCCGCACCCCGTTCTTGGCCGCCTGAATGATCGCGTTGGCCTCGGCGTGCACGGTCGCGATGCAGTGGTCGTTCTCGATCAGATGCCCCACATCGTCACAATGCGGCATCCCCCGGATCGACCCGTTGTACCCCGTCGACAGGATCATCTTGTCCCGCACGATCACGGCCCCGACGTGCTTGCGGTCGCAAGTCGACCGCTTCGCCGCCTCCCGCGCGATGTTCATGAAGTAGGAATCCCAGTCCACGCGGGTCACGCTCAGCCTCCTCGAATCCGGGCGACGGTAGCACAACAGAAAACTGGGGTCATAGCCCCCCTACAAGGAGGGGGTCTAGCTGACGAGCTTGTTCTTCGACCAACGCGGGCTCTTGATCTCGTACTTGCCCACCTTGTAGTTCATCACGCGCGACGAGATGCGTAGGAACCGCGCGGCGTCTTTTTGAACCCAGTTGTTGATCCTGAGCGCCTCGAGGATCGCCAGTTTCTCGAGTTCGTCGAGGTCGATCCCGTTCGGCGGAAGCTTCAGGTTGATCGACTGGGCACTGTCCTGGGAGGCGTAGTGACCGCCGGCGATGTGTAGGTCTCCCGACTGGATGAACGGCTGCTCGCAGAGCAGGACGGCGCGCTCCATGGCGTTCTTGAGTTCGCGGATGTTGCCCGGCCAGGTATGGCGGTTGAGTTCACGTATGGCGCCGGGTTCGATCCCACGGACGTCCTTCTTGATCTCGGCGGCGGCCTGGTCGATGAAGTGCTTGGCCAGCGGAACGATGTCCTCTTTGCGCTCCCGGAGCGGCGGGATGAACAGCGTGACCACGTTGAGACGGTAGAACAGGTCCTCGCGGAAGTCGCCGCTGGCAATCGCTTCGTCGAGGTCGCGATTGGTCGCCGCGATGACGCGGACGTCGACCTTGATCGTGGTGCTGCCGCCGAGGCGTTCGAACTCGCGCTCTTGCAACACGCGGAGCAACTTGGCCTGGGTCGAGGGGCTCATGTTGCCGATCTCGTCGAGGAACAGGGTGCCGCCGTTGGCCAGCTCGAAGCGGCCGATACGTTGGCGGTCGGCACCGGTGAACGCGCCGCGCTCGTGGCCGAAGAGTTCGGATTCGAGCAGGTTCTCGTGAAGCGCCGCGCAGTTCATCTTGACGAACGGCTGGTCAGGGCGGCTCGAGTTGCGATGCAGTGCCTCGGCA
>SMUY01198299.1_pt1 | contig 12255 bp, 12 predicted proteins | sample 2456441 | NCBI WGS metagenome assembly SMUY01 (sample SAMN11095931, study PRJNA526329) | marine sediment metagenome | biome: Marine sediment; feature: Surficial sediment; material: Deep marine sediment; isolation source: Hadal surficial sediment | place: Pacific Ocean | collected 2014-11 | depth...
AAAACCTGAATGGGTGCCCGGACACCATTTTCCCGAAGCTCAACTCCCTCCGCGACGATTCCCACTCCCAGGCAATCGGCTCCGGCTTCGAGGACGGCACGGGTGCAGGGCAATGCGCCATGGCCGTAGGCGTCGGCCTTGACCACGGCCATCAGTTTCACTTCGGGTTGTAATAAGGATCGAATGGCACGGACATTGTGACGGAGGGCTTCGAGATGGATTTCCGCCCGGGTCGCCCGCGGTGTTGTTGGGCCGTTGTGATCAATGGCGTCGGAAATGATGACCTCGCGGTTGGAATTTAAATTTTCCAAGAGTGCCAATTAATCCCCGCCAACCCGGGATCTTCCTGTAGCGGAAGAGCGCCCTGAAACCTTGGCCTTACCAGTGGTCCGGCAGGGGCGGCAGGACATGTTGGATTCATCTTTGGTTTTTTTGCGGATCAAATAACCCCGGTCGCTGTAATAATTATAGGCCATGGCGTTGATGCCATTTTCATCGGCGCACCAATAGGTGGACCCACAACCTTCGGGGAAAGCATAATCAATGTGTACGATGTCCCCATCAAAATCGGTATTTTTACAGTCGTGGTCATAAAGGTTTCTAGCCTCCTGATTTTTTGGCAACCGCCAGTCTTCAAAGCCCGCAAATTTTTCTTCGTTCAACTTGACGACAAACTTGTTGGCGCCTTTCCAGCTGGACCACTTGCCTTTGATTTGAAAGCTGTCCTCTTTCAGCCACATCACCTTATACTTATTGTCCGTAATGGTGCCGTCGTTATTGTCTATAAAGCGTTCTTCAGCCATTCCTATTGCCTCAAATATTGATTAAAGTTTTTGAACTGTTGTTGGCTTCATCCGTTAGGAAGAATTAGCATAATGATATCAATATTGGCCCAATATTATAAAGATAATTTTTCATATTTCAGCCGCTAAACCGCCTAACCTGATTTGCGGCATGGTTTTCCAGGTAGAATTCAAGTATATTGCTTTAATTTCATTGAACTATGCTATTTTAATTTTCAAAAATTCAAGCTTGGGATATTGAAGGATTCTATTTTCCTGGGCAATTCTTAATTAATAAATAGGGTGAGGCCATGTCGAAGATAGAAGTTCAAAGTTTTTTTTATGATCTAATCCATTGCAAGGACAAGATACTAAGCGTCTTCAATGAATTTGACGAGGAATATGGAGAAGATGAGCGAGGGTCTCTGGTCGCCGGGATCAAGGAGATGGAGGACGGCAAACTGGTGAACCTCCTGGTCAACGTTCAAAAGATGGCTCAGGGTTATGAGCAGATCAAGGAATTGATGGATGCGGCGGAGGATGCGGAGCTCCAAGCATCCCTTGAAGATAACGAAGACGACGATGACGATGACTGACGTTCGGATCAAATCCTCGGCAATCCCCCCGCACTCGAACCGTGAATCTTTCTAAAAAGTATTGGTTCTTTTTATTTTTGTGTCTTCCGTTCAGCCTGGCCTCCTGTCAGACCGAATCCTCTCCACAAAATCCACCCGCGACTCAGATTTCCCCAATCGATCAGAAGGAAATGGTTTTGGTTCCCGCCGGGAAGTTTATCATGGGGACCGATAAGGTGGATCCTGATAACACCCACCAGAAAATTGGAACCATCAAGCCTCTTTATCTGGATCAGCATCCGCAACGCGCCGTGGACCTGGGCGCGTTTTATATGGACAAATATGAAGTGACCCACCGCGAGTACATGCGGTTTGTGGAGGCGACCCTGTTCAATGAATGGCCTTCGAACTGGGTGGACGGAAAAATTCCGGCAGGCTTGGAAAATCACCCGGTAACCAATATCACTTGGCGCGAAGCTCTGGCCTATGCGCTGTGGGCGGGAAAACTGTTGCCCACGGAGGAACAATGGGAAAAGGCCGCGCGTGGTGCCGATGGGCGTTTATACCCGTGGGGAAACGAATACACTAAAGGCGTTGCCAACATAGGAATAGACGCCGCAAAAAAAACCATGCCGGTGGGCAGTTTCCCGCAGGATGTGAGTCCCTATGGCCTTTACGATATGGGCGGTAACGTTATGGAATGGAGTCTGGACTGGTACCTGCCGTATCCGGGCAGTGATCACCCAAGCAAAAAGTTTGGGAAAAGGCTGAAGGTTTTGAGAGGCAACTCATTTCATTCCGGAGGGCATTATTTTCTGGAGGCGTATCGCTATGTATTTTCCCGCACGGAAGTGGACCCGGACGACTATTTTGAAAATGTAGGATTCCGCTGTGTTATGTCTCCTGCCGGTTAGGCGCCGCTGAATTTTTTTTGCCCCGATTCAGGGGCCGCCAGTAAAACGAAGAAAATACCAAAACAGCGAAAGCTATATCCATCATAAATACCGATTTGGGATCGAACCAGGTCAGGTAAATAATCCGATTCAACCAGACAGCCAGGAACGAACCTTCATACGAGGTCCCGGTCAGGCTTTCTTCCACCAGTGTCAGGGGGCAGGGAACCCCAAATATCATCAGCACCGTGATGCCCGCCAGCAGTCCCGCGTGGATCAGGCGGAGATATGTGTGGTTGGTGGCCAGCCCGACGGCGAACCCAATCAACAGGAACAAAATAGTTGTCAGGTGAGCCGCTTGCACGATTTCTAACATAGAGAACCTGTTTGGGTTGCAACCTGCCGGGAGAACAGGAGTTGCCAACCGATGCGGACCCCTCGAAAAAAGAAATATTAAAAATCCGTCTATTCCAAAATAGTATTTTCGAGGATGGCGTTTTTAATAATCGCCTTGGAAAGATTAGCGTCGATGAGATAAGCATCTTTCAAATTGGCTTCCGAAAAATTGGTGCCGTGCAAGTTTGCTTCCAGCAGAAACGCGCTTTTTAGATTCGTATTTTCCATGTTGGCGTAGGTCAGGTCCGCCCCCTCAAGATTGACTTCCTCCATTTCAACTCCCTTGCAAAAAGCATCCTTTAATTCGGCGCCGGTCAGATTAGCATGGGAGAGTTTCGTTCTCTTCATGGTGATCGAATTCAAGTTGGCATATTTTAGGTTGGCGCCTCGCAGATCCACTTGGGTCAGCTTGGAAAAACTGATGTCGGATCCTCTTGCATTGATGCCGTTCATTCTGCATTCTGAGATTTCCATGGAATTGGCATACACATACATCATCCTCGAAAAAGTCAAATCGCAATGCTGAAATTTAACTTTCGCCAGATTGCTGTTGCTTAAGTTGGCGCCACGAAAATCACAGCCTTTAAAGGTGGCTCCCGTCAGTAAAGAATTTTCGAGTGAGGCGTTTCTGAAATTACAGTTGTTGATGGTTGCTCCCTCGAAATTGGTCTCCTGCAAGTTGGCTGACGTAAAGTTCACGTTATTTATTTTGGCTTTTTTGAAGGAAGATTTAGGCAGGACGGCCTGGGAAAAATTGAGTTGTGCCAAGTCGGATCGATCAAGAATAGCCTCAGACAAGTCGGCAAATATAAAGGTAATGCCCTTCAGTCCGATGCCTTTGAGGTTGTAAGAGGTGAAGTTGGCGCCGTCCTGGCATAAGTTTTTAGCGGTCAGAGCAATAACTTCTTCGACATGGGACATGATTGACATTCCAAATTATTAATGAATATTGTTTCTTAGAAACATATTAAGAGACTTTTAATTTTTCGAGCCCGTGGACCTTATTTTGAGTGACTTGATGAAATAGCCCTCGAGCCATTGAAATGAGTCGGTATCCTTGCGGCTTCCCGGCACAAATAACTTCAGAAAATTTTGATTTTGAAAATTGCTTCCGGTCACTCGGGGCGCCAGATCTGCCAGGCAATGCGACACGCAATTGAGTCCTGAATAGGTTTTGCAAAATAGCTCTCCCCATGAGGTTAGGTATATCGTGACGACCGATCGTATTTTTTGCAAACGTTTGTTGATGAATTTAGAATATTCTGAAGCATTTTTGCAATCCTGAATATTTTCCATGGTTATTTCCCTGGGCACGGGGCTACCGAAATCTGCAATGATGAACGCCTGTTGAATGTGGTCTGTAGCCAGTAATTTTTCGTTGGCAATGTCAGCAATATTCATTTGCGATAAAAAGCTGGATAGCTCACCCAGTAAATTTTTGAGATCAATGTCATTCACCAAAGTATGTTCAGCTCGCAATAGAAGCGCGGTATCCTCATTGTACAGGTTGTTGAAACAGGTGAAGGCGATCAAAAATTGAAGGCTGGAGGCTTTTTTTATGATGCTCTCTTCTGGTATTTGTTCGATAAAAGCGAGGGTTTTGCCTCGAATCAGGTACCACTCGTGTTTTCCTTTGGTATGCGATTGCTGGAGAAGAAAGGTCAGCTCCTTTTCGTTAGTGTCGCCATCCACCAAAGCGAAAAGGTTTTCCACTTTGTTTGCGGTTTTTCGATAAAAGCTGAAAAGTTTGCGTCCCAGCAGGTGAGTGTCACGCTCGGTTATCAGGCTTTCTCCTTCAGCCAATCGACTGTTTGCTTCTGAAATATTTTTATAACTGCTCATCAATATTTTATTGATATTCTCACCCAACGCCACTTTTTCCATCATTGGCCATTCTAAATAAGAATTCAAGTTGAGAACTTTTTCTTCAGGCCAGTTCCAGCCCCGGATTAGTTTGATGAGAACTTTTTTGTAGGGATCGGAGCTTCCCTCCTCCAAGTCCTGACGATCCACCTTAGCGCCTACCTTGAGGTAAAAGGAAATGCGCAATGCATCCACCTCAATGTCTGGCTTGGTTTTGCTGAAAAATTTGTCCACTCTTTCGAATAAATTCAGGTAGGTGTCTATCTGTTCATGAGGTGTTCCTATGAAAACCTTTCTCTTGATTTCATGGCAAAGTAAATTGGATCGAGTGTCATTAAACATATATTCTTCGAGCAGACCCATTTTCATTAGAGTCTTGAAGGGCGACTTGAATGATTTGATCAATGCCCATATGGAGCCCCCAAAAAATTCTCCCTGGGAAATGTCGTCCACGTTGCCGATGTCCAAAAAGTCATTGGCGTTCAGCAGGGTTTGATTGCTTTGAATCTGTCTGACGAGGAATTCATATTGATCGTCGTCGGTGTTGACAGGGAAAATCCACCAGAAGGGAATTTTCCCTGCCGGGATCACTGCCGTTCGATACATTTCCTCTTTCAGAAGTTTGGCGAGCGCCGATCCGGTACTCTCGGTATTGCTTTCGCCAAAAATATTATTTTTGACTTCCTGGATATCATTGATGAAAAAATGGATTTCAAGTTTGTAGGTTTTCCAGGTCCATTCTTCAATCATTTGTAATTTTTTTTGGAACAAGCTCAACTTGTCATCCGGCACACTATCCTTATTGATAAAAATTGTGAAGTCCGAATCGGATTTCTGGCTTTGGGCAATGGAGCCGGTACTCCCCATTAGCAATACCGTTTCGATAAACGGAGTGAATTGCTCATTACGCCGGATGATAATGTTTGGAAACAATCGCTCGGAGGCGAATCTGCATTCTGCATTCAAGGTGAAGTTATGGATCCCGCAGGGGACATCCTCCTGAATATAGCCCGGAAGGCCTTTTTGGTTGGCATGAAGGAGGCGCGGGATGACGGTGAAGACCTGACCGTCGAGAGTGGACAGCGTTTGTAAAATCCGATGGATTTTAAATTTATTGTATCGGATAAAAAGTTGCCGGTTGTTGAACAAGGTACTGGAGATATCGGTAGTATTGGCAGTCATAAATTTTCGGTAATAGGGTTAAAACAAGTTTTATTGCTCCTAAATCAATTATAAGGGTTTGTTTTGGGAAAACCCTATAATTTCGCCTGAAATCGTTGCCCAGCAATTTTCAAGCCGAAGTGATTTTTGTGTCGGCAAAAGGTGCCCTAAAGTTATATAATTTTAAGGTAATAAATGACCTGTCTACGGTTCCCGGGAACTGCGCCCGCCTGATCGCGATGAGCTGGCTTCAGGCGACATCCTCCCTCATCCTGAATCTGAAATACCCAACGGAAATTATATGTTCAAAAATGAGGCTGTCACAGCCACCCTAAAATCTCTTTGTAACCGTCGCATTGGTGTTGTTTTATTTTTAGGCTTTTCCTCGGGATTACCTCTGGCGCTTACCGGGGGAACTCTCCAGGCCTGGATGACTGTAGAGGGGGTCAGTTTAAGTACTATAGGAATTTTTACTCTTGTGGGATTGCCCTACACCCTCAAGTTTTTGTGGTCACCCTTGGTGGATCGGTTTTCTCTCCCGTTTTTGGGTCGCAGGAGAGGATGGATTCTTGCTTTTCAAATAGTATTAATGATCCTGATAGTAGCTATCAGTGGATCTTCTCCTCTAAGCGCGCCCATGATGGTCGCGATTCTGGCGTTGATGATTTCGTTTGCCTCAGCCTCTCAGGATATAGTCATTGACGCCTATAGGACAGATGTCCTGCATGAGCGGGAGCGAGGTCTGGGCGCCGCGGTGTATGTCACCGGCTACCGGATCGCGATGCTGGTATCAGGAGCTATGGCATTAATCTTATCCGAATATCTTGGCTGGCGTTTGACGTACATGTTCATGGCTGGACTCATGACGATCGGTCTGCTAGCCACCCTTTGGGGGCTCGAACCGGAAGAAAAGGTGATTCCTCCGAGAACAATGGAGGAAGCGGTTGAGGGACCCTTCAAGGAATTTTTTTCACGCAAAGGCGCTTGGTTTTTTCTGGCATTAATCATTCTATACAAACTGGGAGATGCTTTTGCCGGGACTCTGACCACGGCATTTTTAATTCGTGGCGTGGAATTCTCGGTTGGAGAAGTCGGGACGATCAACAAGGGGATGGGGCTTGCGGCAACAATAATTGGCGCACTGTTCGGTGGCACGCTGATGTCGCGTTGGGGTTTGTACCGGTCAATGATGACCTTTGGGATTCTGCAGGCGGTTTCCAACCTTTCATTTATGGTGCTCGCGGCCATCGGGAAAAGTTACCCGATGATGGTCTGCGCCGTGGCGTTTGAAAATCTAGCCGGTGGTATGGGTACAGCGGCTTTTGTCGGATTTTTAATGACGCTTTGCGACCATCGCTTCACCGCCACACAGTTTGCCCTGTTCTCAGCATTGGCTTCCATCGGGAGAGTGTTTGTAGGACCCCCATCCGGTTTTCTGGTCGAGGAGGTGGGATGGATCATTTTCTTTTTCATAACTTTTCTGGCGGCTTTGCCCGGCTTGGTTCTTCTCCGGTTCATGAAGAAGACCGTTCAAGACCTGGAGCATGAAAATAACTGGCAAAATAGTTCCTGATGGAATAGATAAGACTCTTGATCTTGTCCTCTTGAGTGGGATTTGCCGTTGTCTTTACGATTTGAATTAGCCTGTATATGGATAAGATGATATTCATTTATCTGCATGGATTTGCTTCCAGTCCGTCATCCAACAAAGCCCGGGCGTTTAAAGAAAGATTTGAAAAAATCGGCCGGAATCTGCGGGTGCCCGATTTGGAAGGTGACGATTTCAAACATTTGACGGTGTCCGGGCAAATCAAGATCGTGGAAAAGCTAATCGACCGTGATCCCGGCAGTCAGTATGTTTTGATAGGAAGCAGTATGGGCGGCTACCTGGCAGCGCTCCTCGCGCAAATACGTCCGCAAATTGCAGGCTTGTATCTTATGTGCCCCGGTTTTCGTTTTGTCGAGCGGTGGCGAAACAAATTATTTAATTCTCATTTAAAAAGTATTCCTTTATCGATCCCGGTATTCAACTACCGGTATAATAAGTATATGGATTTGGATGTGGGGATTTTTGATGACGCTTTGAAATGGGGAAAGGTGTCTATGAATAGAAACCTTCCCACGCGTATTGTTCATGGAATTCATGACGACACGGTTGAGATCGTGGAATCCCGTGAATTTGCTAAATCTCATCCCTGGGTTCAATTGAAGGAATTGGAATCGGATCACGGTTTGATTTCCCACATTGATTGGATTGTTGAGGATTGCCTGGTTTTTTTTCAGCGGCAGAGGTTTTTGACTTTTTGAACCGTTCGGGATATTTTAGATTTGAGGTGTTTTTTCCCCTCGTTTGGAGTTGAATCGTGACCAACCGTTTCAAATCGAATGCCGATATTTTGGGAAAGAAACACACGATTTTGATCGTGGATGACGATCCCGATATTGTCCGTTTGATCAAAGCATATTTGGATGTAAAAGTTTACAAGGTATTGGAGGCTTCCGACGGCGAGTCGGCGATGCGAATGGTGGCGGCCAAAAATCCCCATCTGATGGTGCTGGATGTGAACATGCCGGGTTTGAGTGGCCTGGAAGTGTGCCGGAATTTGAGGGCGGATAAAAAGACTCAAAATTTACCCATCATCATATTGTCAGCGCGGAAAGATGATATTGATCGGATTCTCGGCCTGGAGTTTGGTGCCGACGACTATGTCACCAAACCATTTAATGTTCAGGAGCTCGTTTTAAGAATCAACAGTGTATTGAAGCGGGTCTATGGGGAGAAAAGCGCGAGCGATGCTATGGTTTATGGAGATTTGTCCGTGGACTTTGCCCGCCACGAAGTGAAAGTCAAAAATAAACCCATTCAACTCACCTTGACGGAATTCAAGCTTCTTGCCTGCTTGTTGGAAAACCCGGGGCAGGTTCAGTCACGGGATTATTTGCTTGAGCATATTTGGGAACATGGTGAAGGTGTCTATTCTCGAACCGTCGACACCCATATTCAACGTTTACGGAATAAATTGAACAAAGCGGGTCAATATATTGAGACGGTACGCGGCATAGGCTATCGTCTGCAAGAGTGATGGAGTTTTTCCCCGATTCAGTTTTCTCACCCTGTATCCCACCTCAAAAGCCGAAAAGCTGTCTATTGTTACAAGACTGTAACAAACTCTTGATACAGCGGTAACACTCTTTTTCTATTCTGAATATCGATAAAAGGAAAACCTATTCTGGTTAAGGATATGATGAATTTAATTGAAAGCAGTATTAGCGAATCACCCTTAAGTGTAGGAGCCCGCTTGCGGTACTGGCGAAAGCTTTCCAGGCTGAGGCTGGTGGACATGGCGGAGTTGATCAATGTATCACAGGGATCTTTATCGGACTTGGAAAACGACAAGTCTTTGCCTTCTTCGGGAACTTTGATTGGACTGTGTCAAAAGACCGAACTGAACATTTGTTGGTTGCTGACCGGGGAAGGCCGGGTGACGGTAAAACCCAATGCCGAGGAAAAAGAAGTTTCCGTGGTTCAGGATTTTATGGATCTGTCACAGGACCGTGATTTTAGAAAAACCATCGCCAAGGTGATCAATATTTTTAAAAGTGGCTCGGTTTCTCAAAAAGCTCACATTCACGGATTTCTAGTGGGCATCGATTCGGAAATGTCCTAGTTTTTTTCTCAAGTGGCGATGGCAGTTATGGGGACCCATCCAGTTTCCCCATTGGGCAAAGTGATTTTGTACCATTGGTTTTTTTCTGCGTCTATTTTAACGATCGCGCCTTCGTGCAGTTCAAACAGGACGACCCTGTCTTCATTCGCCTCGGACCGAATCTGGATTTTTTTCTGAAGAACCACTCCGTAATTCTCGTGGGTTTCCAGTTGCCAGCGAAAACCTGTGGCCACTAGGGTCAATAGCAAGGCGCCGAGGAGAAATTTTCTGGCGACATCCATGACCCAGTTTCTTTGGTAAACCCAGATTCCCATCGTCAGCCAAAATGCGAGGTTGACTATAAGAAGTATCATCAGGTGTTCCTCTAAAGTAAAAGCGTCAACCCAGAAAAACAGGTGGTGGCTGTTGTCCGATTTCTCCCAGTCCAACTTATCCACAGTTTCATAAATTGCATAATTCAGGTTGGCTCGCAAATCCTCATCTCGCGGCAGTAAAGATTTGGCCTTGAGGTAAGCCGAAATGGCTTTGCCCTTTTTACCCATGCGGATGTATGTGTTGCCCAAATTGTAATGCAGGTGCCCATTTTCTATCTTGCTGGAAAGCAGGCTCTCATAAATGTCTGCGGCTTTTTGATATTGGCTATTTTGATAAAAATTATTGGCCTGGCTGACATTGTCTGCAGTTTTGGCCCATGAGGGTTTGGCATAAAAACAGAGCATTATTAAAATAACAGAGGTGGCAAGCACGCGTGATTTAAAAGTCATGATGCTTTCTCCAGTCGATCCAGCAACAACTTTGATTCCTCTAAAATTTTCTCTCGGTCGGTATCCGCTCCTTGGGAATATTGGCAGGCTTCACACTCGTCCAGCAATTGGTATGAAAGGAGAATGGACTCCTCTCCAAAATTTCGACTCCTCAGCAAATCTTTCATCTCAAGAGGAGTGAAAGCCGTGCCTTTAAGATTCAGTTTGTTGCCTATATATTCCCGCAGAATCAAAGAAAGTTGCCGGGCAAAATCCTTTCCATCCAGGACGGACATCAATCCATCCAGTTTTTCCTGGGCGATTTTATGGGCGGTTTGATTGCGGGAAAAGGCCGTGTCCCATTTCATCCGTTGACGGTATCGATGGATGGAAACGTAGAGGATGAACAGGACCGCTGGCAGGATCACTCCGCAGACGATCCAGAATATTCGCTGGCCGGTCAACCGTCGGTCTCGAAAATCCTCCAGAGTGGTGTGCAGTGGCAGGATGTCCTTGCCGATTATATTGATGGAGTTTTCTTCCTGGAAGGATGGCGGCGTTTCCGGTTTCACGGTCGCCAACGATTCTTTGCCCGAAGCCGGCTGGATATCCAGTGCCATGCGAGGGGTCTGCACATGGATGTACTTTCTTTTCAGTGGATCGAAATAGACCAAGGGTATGGGCGGAATCGTGGTGGTCCCGCTCTCAAGGGGAACCAGAGCGTATTTAAAAATCTTCTGGCCGACTATTTTATTATTCCAGATTTCCTGCTTGTAGCTGGGGCGGTCTTGGTAAACTTTCAGCCGCTCTCCGTCAAGATCAGCCAAATTCAGCGCCAGGTCTTTGACGTACCCTGATCCGGAAACGCGCAAAGTCAATGTGGTGGTGTCTCCCGTTTTTAAGGCGCTTCGGCTGAGCTCGGAGGAAATACCAAACTGGCCGACCAGATTGGAAAAATTTTCTGGTTTTTCGGGGAGGGCCAACACTTCCATCGGAATGGGCCGGGTCCGCAAAACCTTGGGTTCGGTGCGCACCACGGTGTTGAAAAAGGAGTCGGGAAAAAATGAATCGAAACGATTCTGGCGTTTTTCCCGGTGGACGATGTCCAATGACACGGTGGCGGCAGGGAAGTCGAATCGGCCGGGTCGCAGTGGAAAAAGCGCCACTGACATTTCATGGACCTGGTAACGCACGCCATTGATCACCCGTTCATACTCCCGAGGTTCACCCAGGTTTTCCTTCCGAAATCGGGATGTATCCATTTTCAACTGGATGTTTCTCACCTCCACACTGCGCAATAGCCTCACGGTCAGGATCACCTGCTCGTTCACAAAAAGCTGGTGGTGGGAAACATCAGCCTCCGCAAAAACGTTGGTGGCAGGGAGAAAGGTCCGTGTTTGTTCTTTAACGATCACTTGGATGGGAGCGGTGATGTAGGGGTTGCCGTCGATTTTAAATTTCACCGGACCAATGGTAAATTTCCCCAGTTTTTTTGGGGTCAGTAAATAATTAAACGTGAAGGATGACGCTTTTTTGCCATTGATGATCGATAGGGAGGTATTGCTCTTTTGGGTGCGGACTTTAAAATCCTGCAGGTTGGGCAGTTCCGGGGAGGGGGCGCGCATGACCCCTTGGACGCGGACGGACAGTAGCAAAGAATCTTCCAAAGTTATCTCAGAATTGTCCACCGATGCGGATACCTGAATATCATCTGCCTCGGTCGGAAGAGCCCACATGAAAAAAATGGCGCCAACCAAAAGTAGTTTGGTGAAAGGTCTGTTTTTCAAAAATATTTTAATCCGCATGGAATAAAAAAATGTCACCAGTTTTTATCAGGGTCCATAAAAATATCGTCCATCCGCCCCTGAAATTGTTTTCGCATAATTTTTTTCAAATCCTCATCCATCGAAGCCAGCCAGCGCTCGGCCTCTTTCTGGGTCATGGGAGCCATTTGACGTAGGACGTCGGCGGTTCTGCTGTCCTCGGTAGCGGTCGTGCCAAGGGAGGGCGTTTCCCGGTTAGGAGAGGAATTTTTATTCTTTAACGGACCGGATTCATTCGCGGCAAGCTCCGATGAATTTTTATCGCTGTTGCCATCTTGACCGGAGGCCGGGTCCGCCTCTGGTGATGGCGGATCATCGTCGGGATTATTGCCGATTTGTTGTGTAGAGCCT
>SMUY01154950.1_pt1 | contig 12253 bp, 7 predicted proteins | sample 2456441 | NCBI WGS metagenome assembly SMUY01 (sample SAMN11095931, study PRJNA526329) | marine sediment metagenome | biome: Marine sediment; feature: Surficial sediment; material: Deep marine sediment; isolation source: Hadal surficial sediment | place: Pacific Ocean | collected 2014-11 | depth 0-1...
CCAGCTCTTGGGCCCCTTCTCTCCCAGTCCGGGCAACCTGAGAATAATGATTCCCGGGTTGACCTGCCTGAGTTCTTCCTCGCCCAGGCCCAATCGCGTCAGGACTCCAGGGCGAAAGTTCTCCAGCACCGCATCCGAACAGGAGGTCAACTTCTTGATGATTTCCACTCCGGCCGGATGCTTGAGATTCACGGTGAGGGATCGAACTCCCAGGTTGCACTCGATGAAGCGGGCCGAAGAATTCAGGTCCTTGCCGAAGTGGCGAAAGGTGTCCAGCCCACCGGTTGCAGACTCCACCTTGATCACCTCTGCACCGTGCTGCGCCAGAAGACGTCCCGCGTAGGGACCGGCATAGGCATTGGTGAAGGCGATGATCCGGACGCCCTTTAAGATCTGGTTGGTGCTTTGCGCGCTCATATCACCCCTTCCGAGGCCAGGTGATCCAACGCCTGCTGGTCCAGATTCCAGCTCCTGGCCGAAGACTTCCTCATTATGCTGGCCCAGCGTAGGTGCTGGAGCTGCGGGTTTGGGGCGCTCGCCGTCGACCGTGAAGGGCACACCTGGCTGTTGGTACTCGCCAATCTCAGGATGGGTCACTGAGGTGAAGAATTCCCGGGCCTGGATGTGAGGATCCTTTTGAAAATCCGATGGGGTATTGACGGGAAGACCGGGAACCCCCCGTTTTTGCAACAGGTGGGCCAGCTCTTCCTTTTTGTACCGAGAGGTAAAGGACTCCAAAAGCGGATTGAGCCAATCGGCATGGGCGCGGCGCTCCGTGTCCGTCTTCCAACGGGGATCATCCAACTCGGGTGGATGATCCTCCCATATCTCGAGAAGAATTGGCCAATGGCGATGGGTTGCAAAAAGGGCAATGTATCCATCCTGGCAGCGAAAGAGGTTGGCCGGTGCCACATGCTGGTGTTGGCTTCCCGCTCGTTTCACCAATTTCCCTTCTGCCGAATAGGTGAAAGCAACATGTTCGTGGATGGCAAGACTGGCCTGAATCGAGGTATCAATGTGGACTCCCTTTCCCTGCTCTTCTCGTCTCCACAGCGCCAGCATCACTCCGTAGGCAGCGTAGAGGCTGGCGTAGTAGTAGGATTGGGTCTCGGGCGGCATGCAAGGGGGCAACTCAGGATCTCCGCTGACGTACAGCAGTCCACTCATGGCGGTGGTCACGATGTCGGGAGATTTAAAGTGGGAGTAAGGTCCGGTTTGTCCAAAACCTGAGAGAGAAACAAGAATGAGCTTGGGCTGGCGCTCTGTGAGAACGGAATAGCCCAGGTTGAGCTTCTCCAGGTAGTCGGGACCCGAGCTCTCCAAAACAACATCCACCCGCTGGAGAAGATCGAGGAACAGGTTTCGTCCTGCCGGACAGGTGAGATCCAGGGTGATTCCCCGCTTACCAGCATTGAGGTAAGCGAAGGAAAGACTGGTTTCACCGTCACTGCGTCCCTGGGCGAAGGGTGGCTCACGGCGCAGGTCATCGCCCCCGGGAGGCTCGACCTTGATCACCTCCATACCCAGGTCGCACAGGAGCTTTCCGCAAAAAGCTCCCTTGGCGGAACTGATATCCAGAACCCGGTAGCCCGATAGCAAGGACCTAGCCTGCATTTCTCACACCCACTCTACTACGGCGGCGGAGATGGCCGCGTCTACGGCGTTGCACTCGGTCGGCCTCCTCAACGTACCGTACAGTACGTTTGCGGTGCCCTCCGGGGCACCCGTTTGCGGGTCGTGCGCCTTGTATCCACAGCCATCTCCACCGCCTCGCTACGATCGAGTGTGAGAAGTGCAGGCTCCCTCAATGTCGGCTGCGTTTCTTCAGTAGGTTCCGGGCCAGCCGCCAGCGCAGAACCTCAGTAGCACCTTCCGTAATCCGGATGCTGCGAAGCTGCCGGTACATCCACTCCAGTGGCAACTCTTTGGTGAGCCCCATCCCTCCAAAGACCTGGATGGCCCGATCGACGACCCGGCTGGCCATCTCCGCACAGGTGATCTTCACCATATAGGAAGTGTCGCGAACATTCTCACCCCGATCGTAACGCCAGGCGCACTCATGAACCATGAGCCGCGCCGCATGAACCTCCATGGCCGAGTCCGCGATCATAAACTGTATGATCTGCCGTTCGGAAAGAGGCTTTCCGAAAGTGATGCGAACCTGGGAATAATCCATCATCATTTCCAGGGCCCGCTGGGCCATCCCCACGCTCTGGGCTCCGTGGCATCGAACCCGCCCATCGGTGAGCCATTCCTGAGTCATGGCAAATCCTCCGCCCACCTCCCCCAGAACGTTGGCCACAGGAACCCGCACATTGTCGAACACGATCTCCCAGGGAGAATCTCCCATCATGGTCGGCTGCTGGCGTGTCAAATTCACTCCCGGGGTATCCAGGTCCACCAGAAACGAGGTGATCCCCCCCCGGGCACGTTTCTCCGGGTCCGTCAAAGCCCACACCTGTGCGAATTGGGAGTAACCTGCGCCACTGATAAAGCGCTTGGTTCCGCTAATGATGAAGTCGTCTCCATCGCGGACGGCACGGGTTTGCATGGCCGCCGGGTCAGATCCGGCATCAGGCTCGGTTAATGCAAAGCACATCCTCTTCTCCCCGTTCAATACCGGGTGAAGGTACTTTTCCTTCTGCTCACCCTTGCAGTACAACAGGGGAGGGCGGACATCCGGACCAAAGATCTCATTGATCCGGTAGGGGATCACCACGGTTCGACCGAGCTCTTCTGAGATGACACAGCGAGTCAGAAGATCCAGGTCAGCCCCGCCGTATTCCTTGGGAATATCCAGCAGCCATAGACCTATGGACTTGGCCTTCTTCTGCAGGGGGCGGAGATACTTATCCGGCATGGCCTCCGCTTCAGGACGGTACTCTGGCTCCAACGGAATCAGCTCTTCGTCTACAAAACGCCGAACCGTTTCCTTTAAGAGCAGCTGCTCGTCAGAGAGATTGAAATCCATACCGATTGCCCCACTTAAGCATCGCGGTTATAGGATTCAAGCCCCGGGCGATATTTCTTTTCCTTCACGAACTGGTCAATCCCTTTGTTTCGGCCTTTTTCCGGATCAGTGGCCTGAAGGGCGACGATCTTGGCGCCAATGTACTCTTCAGCCAACGTGTAGTCCATGTTGCGGCAGGTTTTAAAAACCTCCTTGGTTGCCCGAAGGGCGGCAGGATTCTTCTCCATCAGCTTCTGGCACAGCTTCACGGTTTCCTCACGCAATTTCTCGCGGGGAACAGCGAAGGTCACCAGCCTCATCTCCGCAGCCTGCTTTCCATCGAAGGTGTCCCCGGTCATACTGTAGTAAAGGGCATCCCGATAACTCATGGCATCAGCGATCACCCGGCTGACCAGCCCACCAGGAAAAATTCCAAAGTTGATTTCGCTCAAACCAAAGATGGCATCCTCGGCAGCGATGGCAATATCGCAGGCAATCAACTGAGTGAAACCTCCACCAAAGCAATAGCCGTTGACCATGGCTATGGTCGGCTTGGGAAACGTCAGCAGGCTTCGCCAGCGCCACTCATGGGTGGCCCATTCGGCACGCCGCCGCTCAGCCGGCTTGTCATCCAGTTCGCGGAAAAATTCCTGGAGATCCTGACCGGCACACCAGCTATCCCCTGCACCCGTGAGCACCAATACCCGGGTCTCGTCATCCGATTCCAGCTCAATGAGGACATCCACCATCTCAAAATGGAGCTGAGGACTCATGGCATTGCGCTTCTCTGGACGATTGAGGATGACCCAGGTGATGCCGTTCTCTTTCTCAACCTTGACCGTCTTATAAACCTTCTTGGTCATTCACGTTACCTCCCTGTCTGATTTTGGGCCGGAGTATATTGAGCCCCTCTGGGTGTGTCAAGATGACATAGCCCGCGTCGGCCTTGACAATTTCACAGGCCAGTTCCAGTATTTAGTTTCGACATTCACCATTGCCTGACTTAGCACGGATGCCCATGACCCAGCAGGAAATTTTCGTTGCCCGCAGTTCGGAGCTCAAGGAAAGGGATCGTAAAATCGTCCCCCACGGAAACACCGAAATTGGGGTGTACCGCGCCAACGGAAAATTGTACGCCTACCAAAATCTGTGTGCTCATCAGGGAGGTCCCGCCTGTGAAGGGCTTCTGATGCCCAAGGTCGAGGAGGTCATTGCCAGGGATCAGACCTATCAGGGGCAAAAGTTCAACTATGAAAAACTTCACATCGTCTGTCCCTGGCATGGGTGGGAGTACGATCTTCAGACGGGAGAAATGGTAGCGGATCGCAAGTTCCGCCTGAAGAAATATGAGGTGGTGGAAAGAGGGGAGGAAATTTATGTCCTGGCATGAACTCCCCACCAGCGATATCCACAAAATGGCGGTCGAGGAACTGGACACCTCCAAACTCCTCACCAACGCAGCCAGACAGCGGGATGAGCGGAATTACAAGGACCTTCTGATCATAGACGTGGACTGTCATCACTATGAGAATGAGTCGCTGCGGGAGATCGTCGAGTATATCGAAGATCCTGTCATGAAACATGCTGCCCAGATGGCCACCACCGGGGGTACCGGGGTGCAGACTTCTTTTTTGCCGGGCCTGGTCGGTTATCAGGACATTGCGGGACGGGTCACCCGTTATCCCTTGCGAAAGAGTGAAAAAACTCCAGCCGGCAAGGTCCATCGCGACGTGACCCTCACCCTTCGATGGATGGACGCCATGGGAGTGGACTATGTCTGCCTCTTTCCCACACCGATGCTGGCCATGGGCTCACACCCCCAAACGGAGGTGGAAGTCAACATGGCGCGAGCTTACAACCGTTGGCTTACCGAGAACATTCTCTACAGTGAGTCCCGAATCAAGTCAATGCTCTATCTGCCCTTCAACGATCCTGATGCCACCTACAAAATGGTCCAGGACTTCGGAGACAAGAAAGGGGTGGTTGGCTTCATGGTGACGGCCGTGAGATACGCGCAGGTCTACGACAACGCCTACATGAAGACTTATTCCCTGCTCGAGGAATTGGGTAAGCCGCTCGCCTTCCATGCCGGTTACAACTGGTCGGATCCCCTCCTTGCCACCACCAACCGGTTCATCGCCACCCACGCCTTGGGTTTTACCTTTTTCAATATCGTTCACTGTGCCAACTGGATTGTCAACGGCCTGCCGGTACGCTTCCCCAAACTCAAGGTGATCTGGATTGAATCGGGCATCGCCTGGATTCCCTGGCTGATGCAGCGGCTGGACAATGACTACAAGATGCGCAGTTCGGAGTGCCCTTCTCTCAAGAAGCTGCCCAGCGAGTATATGCGCGAGATGTATTACACCTCCCAGCCCATGGAGATGCCGGATGACTTGAGCGTCCTGGAGACCACTTTCAAGATGATGAATGCGGAGACTCAGCTATTGTGGGCCTCCGATTACCCCCACTGGGACATGGACCTACCCAGCAAAATTTACGATCTGCCCATCCTTTCCGAGCAGGCCAAGCGCAACATTCTGGGCGAGAATGCCCGCGGCCTTTTCAACCTGGATACCAACGACCGATTTCCCAAGTGACCCCCTCTAGCCGGCTTGACAAGTCCGCGGCTTTGGCCTCAATATACGCAGGAAAATTCGTTTCGTTTAAGCCCGGATTATGCATAGGTTCTTGTAACGAAGCGACGAAAGCACCGACCTGAGTGCGTTGCGCCACGCGCGACGAAGGCCCCCGCAAACGTACTCTCCGCAGTACGTTGAGGAGGCCGACCGAGCGCAACACAGGCGGTGCGCAGCGCACGCCGGATGACTTCGTCGGTGCAGTAAAGAATTGATGCATAGTCCGGGCTAGTACTTACCATACGAACTTCGGAGGGTTGTGATGAGTAGAAAACGGGTCATTCCTTTCACTTTCCTAACGCTCGGGCTGCTCTTGCCTGCTCCTGGCCTGTCCCAGGACTATACCGCTTTGGTAGAAGACATGGGCTATGCCGACACGATCTTGGTGAATGGAAAGATCGTCAGCATGGATGACCGGAGCAACGTCCCCAATACCCCGGGAAATATCTTTGAAGCGATGGCCATCAAGGGGAAAAGGATCATGGCCCTGGGAACTCATGAGCAAATGCAGAGGCTGGCCGGGTCCAGAACCCAGACCGTAGACATGGGCCAACGGACCGTTATCCCAGGCTTGATTCAAACTCACTACCACCTTTTTACGAGTGCCGCCAGAAAATATGGCCCTCAATTCGGGCTCACCGATCCCAGCGTCAAGCTGACCGTGGTGGCAGAGACCACGCCCGAGGCCACCGCCAAGAGGATCCGGGACATCATCACCAATGCCATCCGAACCCAGAACATTGCCCGGGGACAGTGGATCAGCGTGGCTGTCCAGGAGGGTAAAGAGAATCTTCCAGGCACCAACCGCACCTGGTTTTATGTCGGAAAACTCAACAGAAGACAGTTGGATGCAGCGACTCCGAACCATCCTGTGATGGTTTGGGGAGGGATTGGTGGATACTTTAACTCAGTGGCGATTGAAGAATTCAAGGAAGTTTTCCCCGACTGGGAAGACAGCACCAACTTGGAAACCGGTCCCGGATCCGCTCTCAACGGCTATTTCGCAGTTCCCGAACAGGGCGCACTGACCTTTGAATATTGGTGGAAAGACAAGCCTCTTTCCGATTTAGCGGAAGTGATGCGACTACAGGGCTTGGATGTGATCAGAGCCGGTATCACCACCGTAGCCACCCGCCTTCTGTATCCCAGAACCGTGGCTGCCTACAGTCTGTTGAACCGGGAGGGACAGCTGCCACACCGTCTCGCCTATTACATCGAATCGCAGAGAGGAAACCTTTTCAACCGCAAGACCATCAACGAATTCTATCGAGGGTACGGAGCTCCCTGGACGAACCATGCCAATGGAGGGGAGATGATGTGGCTCAACGGTATGTGCCACGAAATATGGGATTCCACCCAAAACAATATCTGCATGGGTCCCGATCTATCCGCGCCTGAGGACATCAAGGCCCGCGAGCGCTGCCCCAATCCAAACCTCAAGGCCTGGGTTGCCCTTCGGGCCGGACTCATCAATGGATGGCGTACGGCGGGGGTTCACGGGACTTCCCCCCACGGGGTGAGACTTTAAATCCAGATGCTGGAAGAGGCCATGAGGGAAGCGAATTTCTCCGTCGAGTATGTGAGAGATCTCAGGCTGACCCTGGAACACAATCAGGTGTTGGGAAACGTGCCTGACGTCATGGAATCCATCAAAAAGTATGGCATCATTCTCAATGTCAACACCGGCTATCTGGCTGAGGTGCCGAAGCTGATCGAGGATTATGGTGAGGGACTGAGAAAGTATGCCATGCCCGTCAAGACTTGGATCGAGGATGGAATACGGGTGACTTTCGAGGCCCGCGGGACCGATTTTTGGACACCCATCCATACGCTGGTGACCCGGAAAACAGCGGTCAGCAAGGTCTACCCGGAATCGGTTGTCCTGCTTCCTGAAGAGGCGATCGATCGCGTCACAGCACTGAAGATGGCCACCACCTGGGCTTCGGAGTATATGCTGGCCGAGGATACCATCGGCACCTTGGAGCCGGGAAAATACGCAGACTTTGCGGTGCTGGACAGAGACTTTTTCACCATCCCAGTGGATGAAATTCCCAATATGAAGTCGGTCATGACGGGTCTCAACGGCAAGATCGTCTACGACAACAGCTCAGGACAAGATCGGTTCATCGAGTGAAAAATTGGGACAGGCCTTTCGGGGCCTGTCCTTTTTTTCGCTCGGGACAAGATCAGTTCGCCGCCGGAATGTAGCTATAGCTCCCGTGCGATCACCCCATGAAATTTTTCCACCTGCTCAGGCGGCTGCGGTCGGGTCATGAAGCTGATCAATAAGAATAAGAAAACGTTGACGAAAAACGCGGTGGCAAGTCCAGGTAGGATATGCACAGGGACCGGATTGGGAAGAAAGTCCAGCTCCCAGGCAAAGGTTAACCCAATGCCCACAGCAGGAGCGATCAGGGCCGCTTCTGTGGAGGCACGAGACCAGGTGATTGCACCCAACAGCGGGGTAAGAAGCTGCACGGTAATGGCACCCGCAAAGATGGCCAGAGGGGTAATCAAGACAGGATTCAGCAGTGCCAGCAGGACTCCTATTGCTGCCACCAGGAGAATGAGGGAACGATTGAGTTTCACCTCCTGGGAACTGTCCATCCCCGGCCACACCACGGCCCCAACGAAATCTCGAACAACCGTTGCTGTCAGAGTGTGCATGTAGGTGTCGGTCGTGGATATGATGGCGGCCAGGACGGCCACCAGAAACAGGGCCGCAGGAAAAATCGGCATCACCTTGAAGGCCAAGAGCGAGGAAACAAAATCGGGGCTCTCGACCTGGGAGAAAACCGACCTTCCATAGGCCCCAATCAGAAAAGTACCCATCACAAAAGCCAGAGCCCAGAGTAGCAGCATCAGGGAACTGATCTTGGCGAAGTGTGACTTACTTCGAGCGGAGTACATTCGAATCCACATCGCGGGTGATAAAACCACGGAACCGACACTCAGACCGATAGCGATGCCGTAGATGTGGGAAGCAGTATAAGTATCCCCGATACCTGGAATGGTAAGGAACCTCTCTCTGACGGTACCCAACCCTTCCATGACGCCGGCCAGTCCCCCCCCTGCGGCGCCAATAATCATAAAGCCGTAGGCAACCAGCGAAGCCAGAATGAACAGACCATTGAAGAGATCCAGCCAAGCGATGCCGCGAAGCCCAGACGAGACAACATGCAAGGCCACGATGATGGCGATGATCACACTCCCCAGCCCGGAAGAAATGGCATTTCCAGAGAGGACATTGAGCAAAATGCCTCCTGCCAGAAGCTGGGCCACAATATAGGTAAGGTTGTAGAGCATGCTGGCAAAGACGGTATAGATGCGGATGGTATCGCTCTGGTAATACTCTCCCAGCAGATCACCGGGCGTGGTGAAATGATGTTCCTTTCCCAGAACCCAGATTCGAGGACCGATATACCACATCAGCATGGCGGCGATGGAATTTCCCGCCAGGATCGAGACCACAAAGGGAACCCCCACGGAATAGACCATGCCCGGCAGACCCGCCATCCCCACCCCACTGAGAACAGAGGCAAACATGGTAAAGGTCACCACCAGCCATCCCAGGTCCCGGGAAGCCACGATGTAGTCGGTAGCCTTCTGCGTGAGTCGTCGCTTGGCCGCGTAGGAGATGAGAAGAAATATGGCAAAGTAGCCGCCCAGTGCGGCCAGAATCAGCGGGTAGTTGGAGAGCACAAGCTCTCGGACTTCAGCGGGAAATGAGCTCATCGATCCTTTCTCAAGATTTTCGGATCCTAATCGTAAGTTGTCAGCCGCCCAAACACAACTCTGGCCTAAAACAGGTCAAACATATGCGTATACTTGAAGGTCAGGGACTTGTTCACGGGACCCCGTTGCTCGACGCTTCGTTCTTCGTTGTAGACCAGAAAAATGTCGCTTAAGGGGCGGTGGATGAAGTTAAAGCGGATATTGGAACTGACCTGGCGCTGATCGCTATTGTACTGAATCAGGCCGCTCAGGAACATCTTGGTACTGAACCTATACTCGATACGTGTGTTGAAGAGCCGAGTGGTGAGATTCCCCCCTTGCAGCCTCAGTCGATCCCACTGAAGCTGGGCCGATGCGGAAAACTTGTAGTGCGGCTTCACGGTCAGGCTAAATCGCGCGCCTTTGCTGGTTCCATCCCAAAAATCCCCCGTTTCGAATCGCACATCTCCCGAAATCAGGGCGCTGCGATTCGAGTTAAATGCGACGAACCAGCGGTCGAAGTCGTAGTCTCCAGGGGAGATCTCGATCTGGCCGCGGATGAAGAAGGGGTCATCGAGCCGTTCAAACCGGAAGCTCTTTCCGATCTGGAAGGAACCCCCATTTTGAAAGTTGGTTTGAAATTTAAACTCGGTAATTCGAGTCACCAGTCGGTTGTCACGGTCGGTGATGTAACGGTTTCGGACATTGGGGAAGAATTCTCGAATCCAGGTAATACTTCGAGGACGGTGACGCCAACCCGCCGAGTTGTCGTACTTGCGGATATCGGTGCGAGGGACAAATCCCACTTCGGCGTTGAAATTCTCTCCGATATCGAAAAAGCCGGTCCGTGCTTCCCAGGTATTGGTTCTCCACTCCACCCACAGGCGGCTGGCCAGATCGTCGTTCTCAAGACCGGGGGTTTTGGTCGCTGCCAGAAAGGAGATAATTCTTAGGTTCTGCCAAAAGCGAAAGTTGGCGTCCACCCCATAGGTGCGATTGTAGTCTCCCGACAGATTGGACTGGCGGTTGATAAAGATCCCCCCCAGTTCCGATTGATTCAAGATATTGCGTTTGACTCGGGCCACCGTGAAGTTGTTGGCCGGCTCGGGACCATCTTCCAGCGTCTGCATGTTCAGGAAGCCCAGGCTGTACTGCCCGGTTCGGCCAGTCAGACGGGCTCCTCCCAGAATGGGAATGGGCTGGCCGTCATTGGACAGGCCGATCCGGCGGCTGAAGAAGGGAATGAGCTCATTGGCTTGGTTACCCCGAAAACTGGTCTGACCGAAACTAAAGATTCCGGCGTTCTCCAGAAAAAAGTCTCGCTTCTCCGGGAAGAACAGGCTGAAGCGGGTCAGATTGATTTGTTGAACGTCCACTTCCACCTGGGAGAAATCGGTGTTCAATGTTCCGTCCAGGGTGAGCCCGGAGGTCACACTGTATTTGAGGTCCAGCCCCACATCCACTTCCGTGTCAAAGTCATCTCCTTCAAACTTGTTGAACCTGGATGTCATGAACGGTTTCAACTTGAAGTTGGGCTCACGGGGAATATCTTCCAGGCCCTTCAGGTCTCCGGCGTAGGACATCATAAACGCCGTGAAACGACGGGGCATGGGACCCCAAAAGGACTGTTCGTTTCTGCGCCGAATGCGTCTTTGGAAATTGATGCCCCAGATCTGTACCCGTTCCTTGGAGAATCGCAGCGATTTAAAGGGAATCCTGACCTCGGCAAACCAGCCTTCTTCGGTGATTTGGGTCTTGACGTCCCACACATCTTCCCATTCGAAAATTTGAAACTTGCCTTCATCGACAGACTGCATTTCCCGTTTGGCTCCGACCGGATTGATGTAGAAGCCATAAGAGTTGCGGTCATCATTGAAAGTATCGATGTAAAAGGAAACACCATCATCGTCTTGATGAGAAAAGTCCTGCTCGAGGTGATTGATGATGAGTTTCTCCGGTTCGCGGTCGTACGCCCATACTCCAAAGTAGATGGCCTCGTCATCGTACAAGACTCGGATTTCCGTCTTTTCCGTGGCCTTCTGGCCTTGATTGGGCTCTCGCTGGATAAAATCGGTGGCGGGAACGGCGTCCATCCAGACCGGCTCATCCAGGATACCGTCCACAGTAATGGGATCATTCGTGTGTTGGGCAAAGACTTCCCGACCCAGGGGCTGCTCGGTATCGATGACCGTCTGAGCCCACAAAGAGGGGTAGCTCAGCAATACCGCTGCACAGATTTGCCCGACTCCACGTACTTTCAATCTACTCATATGACTCCGGACCTGAGCTCAACTGCTGAATCTTCGCAATCTATCAATTTTCCAGCATAGGAGAAACCCTTTTTGTCGTCACTCGTGCCCGTGGGCTAAAGCCCACGGCTCTGACTGCTCTCGTTGGAACTGCACGACAGCACGACAGCACGAACTCCCGAACAAGGGCAGGGGTCTGAGGTAATAATAAAATCCATAATGGGCCTGAACCTCATCTCTCTTTTGGGACTGTTCGTGCTGGCCGGGCTGGCCTGGGTCGTGGGCGGTCTTCAGCGACCGATAGCCTGGCGCACGGTAACGGGCTCCGGGCTGTTGATGCTGGCCCTGGGTACGGTGATCTTCCTGCTGCCACCCACCCGCCGGTTTCTTTTGATTCTGAACGAGCTCGTGGTTGCCCTGTTGGGAGCGAGCCGGGTGGGAGCGGAGTTCCTCTTCGGCCCTCTGGTACTCAATCCGGGCGAGAGCACCGCAGCGGGAGAGCCCTCGGTGGGATTCATCCTGGCGGCTCAGGTGCTGCCGGCAGTGATTTTCTTCGCCGCCCTGATGGCCGCCTTCTACCACCTGGGACTCATCCAGCCGGTGATTCGCATTTTTGCAAGGCTCTTCAAACAGACACTCAATCTTTCCGGAGCGGAGGCCTTGGCTGGATCGGCCAACATCTTCGTGGGCATTGAATCAGC
>SMUY01099966.1_pt1 | contig 12252 bp, 12 predicted proteins | sample 2456441 | NCBI WGS metagenome assembly SMUY01 (sample SAMN11095931, study PRJNA526329) | marine sediment metagenome | biome: Marine sediment; feature: Surficial sediment; material: Deep marine sediment; isolation source: Hadal surficial sediment | place: Pacific Ocean | collected 2014-11 | depth...
GCCCCGCTGCTTGCCGTTCATCGCTTCCACCAACCCGGTATCCACCAGCGCCTTCACCTGGGCGTGCATGGAGCCGCGGGAACGCAGCCCCATCTCGTCACAGAGCTCGTCGAGGGTGGGCGGTGCATCTCCGGCCTCCTGGCGGCTCAGGAGATAGTCGTAAATGCTCTGCTGGCGCCGGGTGAGAGTGACGGAGCCCTTCATAGCGGCGGCATCGCAGTCATGACGTTGAGTAAGGTGAGGGCGAAAACGGCAGCGATCAGTGGCCACAGGGAGTCTGTGAGAGCGGCCGGGCGTCGGTAGCCGCCCATGATGAGGCGTACTCGGTGGCGAACCTGGTCGTGCATGAAATACGGGCTGGGACGGGTCATCGGGCGATTCCTCCTGTTTCCGGGCGTCCTGACCGGACGTTCTCTAATCGTTCTATAGAACAAATATAGAACGCTCTTTGCCGATTGTCCAGGAAGATGGTGCGCCGCGCGGACTGCGGGGCTACTTGGGTGCGACCCGTTCCAGGATGGCGGGCTTGGCCCTCAAGATCGTATCGACCAAGTAGCGATGGGCGTCGTCATGCTCCGCGGCCCAGCGCTGGCTGACGAACAGCGTGGCGCCGACGGTCAGGGTCTTGCGGTCGCGCCGCTTGCGCCCGGCTTCCAGGCCGGGATAGGTGCCGGAGGGGATCTCGCGGAACCGGTAGATGCGCTCGCCCGCGAAGCGCGCTTCGTCCAGGTCCGGGTCATCCACGCTCACGAGCTGCAGGCTGTCGCCGGCATCATTGACGGCCGCGGAAAATTGCGAGCGCAACCCTGACACGTAGATCATGCAGGACGCACCGTTCGTCTTCTGCAGCTCGGCGAGCGCCTGCATGCCGCCGACAGGCTCGCTGGCCACGGCCGCGTAGCTGGGGTCCAGCAGGGTGAAGGATCGCCAGGTGGCGGCGCTGCCGCTTTCGGGTTCGCCGATCAGAATGCGGTGCTTTGCCGATGCGTCGGCCAGATCCTCGATTGTCTGGATGCCGGCATCCCGCCGGCAAATGAGATGCACGAACTCCTCGTAGAGGTAATTGGGCCGGGCCAGCTCCAGGCGACTCTTGCGATGGGTTTCCTGATACACCAGATAGGCGTCCAGCTGAACGATGGCGGCATCGCACTCGCCTCGGGCGAGCTTGGCCAGGTTATCCACCGAGCCGGCGGTCTCCAGCAGCGTGAGCCGAAGACGATCGGCATCGGCGCGTGACTGGATGATCTGGCCGGCCGCGTAGTAGTTGCCGTCTGCGCGGGCGGTGCACAGCGACAGGCTCTCGGCGTGGACTGCGGGGGCGGCGAAGCAGGCCAACGCGCACAGCCGTCGGCACCAGGTGAGCAGATTCGGCGTCATGGGTGTTTCCCGTGGTCGGGGTAGCGACCGGGCAAGAGTCTATGTCGGGTGTCGTGGCTGCACAACCACGCGTCAGGGACGTGGATTCCTCACGGATGCGGGCCGCTTCGAACCGTGGCCCGGGTGAGCGGATCGCCGTGGATCGGCACACCCATTCGAATGCTCTTGAGATGCATCGTGAGGCTAATGCCCGGCACCTCGGTTTTCAGGTACACGAGGATGCGGCGCGCATCGTCGCTCAAGTGCAATTCCGCCTTGCCACCCTCGCTGAAAAGCCCCGTGGTGCGAATGATCGGTTGCACGACGATGGTTTGGAATGTGCCCGCCGGGACCACGCGTTGGTCGCGCCGCAGCACCTTGAGGATCACCGGATTGCCCGATTCCTTGAAATAACGGTTGAATCGGTACTCTTTTCCCACCTGCAGATCGAGAGACCGGGCGAAGTAGATGAAGGAAAGATCGTCCAGGGGCAGCGGCGACGCGAGTGGTCCCTGCTCGTCGTTGTCGACCCGCTTCCACAGAGCTTGCTCGGGGAAAAATTGAAATTCCCGGAAGCGTGTGTAACTTCCCTCGTGCTGGTCCTGGATGAAGCGAAGGCTCGCGAGCCGCTCGATGTCGATCCAGGATTGAAACCTGGTGTCCATCTTGTAGAAGGGAATGCCGCCTTTGATGCGCCACTCGAGCGCATAGGTGGGGATGCCGCGGGTCGGCTCGATGGCGGAAACCTGCATGGAGCTTTCGCCGACGGGGAAGATCCCCAGCTTGACCTTGTAGGTGAGAACTTCACCGGGACCAAACGGGACCGGCAGGGCGGAGGAGTAGTCCGGCGAAGCTTTGCCGGTGCTGTCCTGGGCGAGCAGCGGCAATGGCAGAGTTCCCCAGAGACCGAGCAGGATTATCCATCGAAGCGTGGTGGTTGCTGGTCTTCGCATGCCGGGACAGCGTATCAGTAACCGCGTCCAGCGCCATCGAAAACGCGATGAACGGTAATGTGGCGAAGAGAGCGGTGCGACCACGGCTTGTTACTGAATGCCGGCCATGCTTCGCCGTCTAGGATTTCCTGCGGGATCTCGCCAGACTAGGGTCTGGCAAGATGCACTCGATTAAGAGGGGGGTGGCCCATGAAGGGCGTGGTATTTCTCGGCGATCGAAAGCTCGAGCTGACGGATTTTCCCGATCCCACGCCGGGACCGGACGAGGTGGTGCTGGAGATCAAGGCCTCGGGCATGTGCGGCAGCGATCTGCACTTCTACCGAGCGTCCAGCAGCGGGGAAGGCGGCGCTCGGTCCTTGGGGCTGGGGGGCGACGGCAGCCCGGTGATCGCGGGCCACGAGCCATGTGGTGTGGTGGCCGCCCGGGGCAGCGCGGTGCCCGAAGCCCAGGCGCCGCTGGGGGCGCGGGTCATGTGCCACCACTACAGCGGTTGCGGCATTTGCCCGAGCTGCCGATCCGGTTGGTCGCAGCTTTGCCCCGAGCACATCGTCGTCTATGGCGTCACGGGCCACGGCGCCCACGCTGCCTACATGAAGGTGCCCGCCAGGACTCTGGTGCCGCTGCCCGATGCGCTGTCATTCTCCGAGGGGGCGGCCATCGCTTGCGGGACCGGCACCGCATTCGCCGCCATCAGGCGCATGAAATTGACCGGCGCGGAGACCCTGGCGGTGTTCGGCCAGGGGCCCGTGGGCTTGAGCGCCACGCTACTGGCGAGCGCCATGGGGGTGCGGGTGATTGCCGTCGAAGTAGGGGCTGAACGGCTGGCCCTTGCCGGGGAGTTCGGCGCCGATGCCACCGTCGACGGCAACCAGGTGGATGTCGTGGAAGCGCTGCGCGAACGCACCCATGGCCGCGGCGTGGACATGGCCATCGACTGCAGCGGGCACCCGGAGGCGCGGGTGCAGGCGGTCAGAGGCACCAGGACATGGGGCACGGTGTGCTTCGTGGGGGAGGGCGGCACCGTTACTCTGGAGGTGAGCCCGGACATGATACGCAAGCAGATAACGCTGCTGGGCTCCTGGACATTCTCCAGCCTGGGGCAAGGGGAGTGCGCGCAGTTCGTCGCCGAGCGCGGCATTGCGCTGGATCGTATCTTCACCCAACGCTACGCCCTGGCCGAGGCCGAGAAGGCCTACCAATTGTTCGACACCCAGACGACCGGTAAGGGTGTTTTCGAGTTTTGAGTCGGTGTCATGGGGGATTGGCTCTCGAATCTCCACTCTATTTAAAGTAAGGTTGAAGCCATCGCGCTTAATGCATTGAAAACAAGAACTTTTTCACGAATTGCGCTACAGTACGCGGGAATTGGCACGGGTTTCATTTTCAACAGGAGATCCTCGATGCATCCAGTCAAGCACTTCACCGGGGTCGCATTGGCGGCGTTCGTTGGATTCACGGTGACGGCATCTGCTGGGGAGTCGAATGAAACTTCCGCAGCTCAGGTGGTCGTCAACGACGCCGTCGAAACCCTGCGAAACTTCGAATCGGATTCCAAGCAAGCCTGGTTCCGGGAGAACGTGAGCAAGGCGCGAGGACTGTTTATCGTGCCGCGACTTGGCAAGGGTGGATTTATCTTCGCCGGATCCGGTGGCCGGGGCCTGGTCGTGGTAAGGGACGATGCCGGAAACTGGAGTCAGCCCGCGTTCTACACGGTGGGATCGGCCAGCATTGGTCTGCAGGCCGGAGCACAAGAGTCCGAGGTGATCTATCTCGTCATGTCGGATGCCGGCATGAGCGCATTGATGGGGACCAAATTTCAATTGGGAGCCGACGGCGCGATCACGACCGGCCCCATTGGTGTGGGCGCGCAGGCGGCTACCACCGACATGCTGGCATTTTCACGTGGCGTGGGATTGTTCGGCGGCATCAGTGCCGAGGGCACCGTGATCCATCCCGACTTCAAGCGCAACCAGGCCTATTACGGCCGGCCCGTGTCCGTGTCGGAAATTCTGCTGCGCCATGCCGTGCAGAATGCCGATGCTGCCGAGCTGGTCGCGCAAGTATCTGCGACGGCTGCGCCTAGGTAACGGCGACGGGTTCAAACGCGAGCCGCCGGTGTCGAGCCGGCGGCTCGTTATTCGTTAGCGGCTTCGAGATCGATGGGCGTCGCCAATATGCCCACATCACGAAATGCTGCCTTTGCATCTTCATCCGGATTCGTACGCTGTTGGAACACCTCGAGCTGATGCCCATCGGGATCCAGGAAATAGATGCCGTAGGATATTCCGTGATCCACGGTGCCCGTAATCGTCACGCCCTTGTCCACCAGTAGGCGGCGAAAGCGCTTCAAGTCTTCCAGGCTTCCCTCGATCTCGAAAGCGAGGTGGTTGTACTCGCGTCCGCCGTGCTCGGCGATGTCCGCGCTCTGAAACAGCGCGAGATCGTGATCTTTTCGGCCGAACGACAAGAACCGAGCCGGGAAGCTCGTGGACGCGATGACGACTTCCATACCGAGAATGTCACAATACCAGTCGCTGGATGTGGCGACGTCGCTGACATGCAGAACGGCATGTCCGATCTCTTTGATTTTCGTCATGATAGAGTTCCTCCCGCGCGTGCGACCCTATCACGCAGGGACGGTTGTCGACAGCCGTTGATTGAGTGCGCAGGGCGCCGGGAATTTACCCACCCCTGTACGCGGGCTAAGATGCAGCGTCCCTCTGTCGATGGCCCTGGAGGTCTCATGTCCCTGGTACTTTTCCGCAACGGCAAGTTGTTCGATGGTCTTGGGGCGGAAAGCCGCGATGGGCTGGAAGTGCTGGTCGAGGACGATCGCATCAAGGAGATCTCGGACACGCCCATCTCCGCAACCAGCGCCCGCGTCGTCGATTTGGGCGGCCGGACACTGATGCCCGGATTGATCGATGCGCATTTCCACGCGGTGGCGGCGGACCCGAATATCAGCCATGTGGAAAACATGCCCGCGTCGCTCATCGCGCAGTACTCCCGGGGCTTCCTGGAAGCGTCGCTGGGGCGCGGTTTTACCACCATTCGCGATGCCGGGGGCGCCGACTACGGGCTGGCGCGGGCTATCGAGACGGGGCTCATCGCCGGGCCGCGCCTGTTTTATTCGGGCCGGGCCCTTTCCCAGACCGGCGGCCATGGGGATTTCCGTTCCTACGAGCAGGTTGAAGGCCTTTGCTCCTGCGGGCTCGGCGCGCGGGTCTTCTCGCGGATCGTGGACGGTGTGCCGGAGGTGCGCAGGGCCGCCCGGGACGAGCTTCGCAAAGGCGCCAGCCAGATCAAGATCATGGCCTCGGGCGGGGTTGCGTCACCCAGCGATCCGACCTGGGTGTTGCAGTTCTCCGAAGAGGAGATCCGGGCCATCGTCTGGGAAGCGCGCTCGTGGCGCACCTATGTCATGGCCCACGCCTATACGCCGGAGGCTATCCGGCGGTGTGTCGAGTACGGTGTGCGTTCCATCGAGCATGGCAATCTCATCGACGCGCAAACAGCGGCCATCGTGGCGGAGCAGGGAGCGTTCGTGGTGCCGACCTTGTGTACCTACGATGCCCTGTCAAAATACGGTCCGGCGCTGGGTTTTCCCAAGGTCAGCCTGGACAAGCTGGACTCGGTGCGTGGGGCGGGGCTGGCGGCCCTGGATCTGTTGCGGGCGGCCGGGGTCAAGATCGGCTTCGGCACCGATCTTCTCGGCAGTATGCACGAGCATCAGCTGTCCGAGTTCGCCATCCGCGCGCAAGTGCTGCCGGCGGCGGATATCCTTCGCCAAGCCACATCCATCAATGCGGAGCTCCTGAACCGCAGCGGCGATCTCGGTGTCGTCGCCCCCGGTGCGCTGGCGGATTTGATCGTCGTCGACGGCGATCCGGTGGCCGATATCGGACTGCTCTCGGGGCAGGGCGAGGCCGTGCTCATGGTCATGAAAGGCGGCACCGTTTTCAAAGATCTGCTCTGAGCGCATGTGCGGAAATGCACTACCATCGTGGCTTCGCTCCGGTGTGCTTGCCAGCTTCCGCCGAGTAAGGTCAAATGGGCTCAGCTTTGGTACCGGACGCCCTGTCCGGCCAAGCCCTGTCGCAACAATTCCAACGAAATCTGGAGGGGCTGATGAACAAGAAGATTTTTACCCTAACCCTGTTGGTACTGGCTTTCGTGATCGGTGTGGCCGCAGAGGCCAAGACGTTCCGTTATTCGACCTCGGGCGACATCCTGGGACTCGATCCCTACACGAATAACGAAGGCCCGACCAACACCATGAAATCCAACCTCTACGAGGGGTTGATTCACCGTTCCTATGATCTGTCGCTGCACCCGGCACTGGCGACGGATTGGAAACAAACCGACGATCTCACCTGGCGTTTCAATCTGCGCAAGGGGGTGAAGTTTCACAACGGCAACGACTTCACCGCCGATGACGTGTTGATATCGTTCAAACGGATACAGGAGCCGGCCTCGAACATGACCTTCGTGGTCACGTCCATCGACAAGATCGTCAAGATCGACGATCACACCATCGACATCATCACCAAGGCCCCGGATCCGACGCTGCTCCTGAATTTGCCCAACTTCTGGATCATGGACAAGGAGTGGCTGGAAGCCAATAACGCCTACGGCATTCAGGAAGGTGCCACGGTCAGCACCTTCGCCAATCTCAACGTCAATGGGACAGGCCCCTTCATGCTCGAAGAATGGGTGCCGGACACACGCACGGTGCTGGTGCCGAACCCGAATTGGTGGAACACACCGCAGCACAATTTGACCAAGGCGATTTTTCAACCCATCGGTAACGCTTCCACGCGGGTGGCGGCGCTTCTCTCCGGTGAAATCGATCTCATGTATCCGGTCCCGTTGCAGGACATCGCGCGTCTCAACAGCACGCCTGGTGTGTCTGCCCTGCAGGGTCCGGAGTTGCGCACTATCTTTCTCGGATTCGATCAACATCGCGACGAGTTGATGGATATGCCGGGCAGCGGCAAGAATCCGTTCAAGGATGTTCGTGTGCGCAAGGCCTTCTATCAAGCCATCGACATCGAGGCCATCCACCGGGTCGTCATGCGCAAGGCATCGAAGCCGACTGGACTCATGATCGCCGAAGGCATCAACGGCTTTCAGCCGGACATGAACACGCGCTTTCCCTACGATCCGGCGGCCGCCAGGAAGCTTCTGGCCGACGCCGGTTATGCGCAAGGGTTCTCGGTCACGTTTGATTGCCCCAACGATCGTTATGTGAACGACGAGGCGATTTGCCTGGCCATCGTCCCGATGCTCAAGCGCATCGGCATCGACGCCAAGCTCAATGCCCAGACCAAGTCGCTGCATTTCGAGAAAATCGGCCGTAAGCAGAACTACAACACGAGCTTCTATATGCTGGGCTGGACTCCCGGCAGCTACGACGCCCACAATCCGCTGGTGCAGTTGATGACGCTGGACGGTGAGGGGCAGGGCACGTGGAACAGCGGCCGCTACACGAACCCGCGCATCGAGAAGCTCACGGATCTCATCGGGGGCGAGACCGATGTCGACAAGCGCAATGCGATGGTCCGGGAGGCCTTCAAAATCCATCAGGACGAGGTTGGCCATATTCCGCTTCACCAGCAGGCCCTCGCGTGGGGAATCGGTGAAAGGGTCAAGGAAGTCAAACAGCGGCCCAACAATGACGTGGACCTGCGCTATGTCATCATGAAGTAGGCGATCCCTCGAACCCGTCGGCGGCCCGGATTCTTCGGAATCCGGGCCGCCCCGTTATCGAGTCTCACCGATGCTCGCTTATATTGTCCGCCGACTGCTGCAATCCGTCCTGGTGATGGTGGCCGTAGGCTTTATCGCGTTCTCGTTATTCACCTTCGTCGGCGATCCGATCAACAACATGGTCGGTGTCGAAGCGACGGATGCCGAGCGCGAATGGGCGCGAAAGGCCCTCGGCCTCGACGATCCATTCCCGGTGCAGTTCGCGCGCTTTGCCTGGCACGCCGTTCAAGGAGATTTCGGCCAATCCTATCGTCTGTCCATTCCGGTCGAGACGGCCATCGGTAATCGGCTGCCGGCGACGCTGGAGCTCGTATTCGTGGCTGCCGTGCTGGCACTCGCCATCGGCGTGCCACTCGGCGTCTATACCGGTTTGCACAGGGACGGGGCGATCTCACGGATGCTGCTGACCGCATCGCTGGTGGGCATATCCTTGCCGACTTTTCTGATCGGTATCATCCTGATCCTGATTTTTTCCGTGTGGCTCGGCTGGTTGCCATCCTTCGGGCGCGGCGCGACGGTGGATCTCTGGGGGTGGGAAAGCAATCTGGTCACATGGGAAGGCTTCAAGTCCATCATTCTTCCCTCGGTAACGCTGTGTCTTTTCCAGCTCACGCTGCTCATGCGCCTGGTGCGGGCGGAGATGCTCGAAGTGCTGCGCACCGATTACATCAAGTTTGCGCGCGCCCGTGGATTGAGCAATCGTGCCGTCAATTTTGGCCATGCATTGAAAAATACCCTTGTGCCGGTGATCACCATCACTGGTTTGCAGATCGGTTCTTTGATCGCCTTCGCCATCATCACTGAAACCGTCTTTCAGTGGCCTGGCATGGGACTGCTGTTCCTGCAGGCGATCCAGTTCGTGGACATTCCCGTGATGGCCGCCTACCTGTGTCTGGTGGCATTCATCTTCGTGGTCATCAATTTGATAGTGGATCTTCTCTACTACGCCATCGATCCGCGCCTGCGCCTGGAAGGCACCGGCCACACGCACTGAGGAGAGGGTGATGGCAACGGTAATGACTGGTGAGAAAACGTCGAGGAGCTGGCTCTGGCGGCTTCTCGACAGCCTGCACCGTTTTTTCGACGGCGACGTCTTCTACAGCTTCCGCCGCTCACCGGTAACAGTGCTTGCTTTCGCGACGACGGTGATCTTTTTTGTCGGCGCATTCGCGGCGCCGATTCTGGCCCCATTTAATACCAACGACGTCGCCACACTCAACTTGATGGATGCATTTCAGCCGCCGGCCTGGATTCAAGGCGGCTCCAGTGAGCACCTCCTCGGGACCGATGATCAGGGCCGAGACGTGCTCTCCGCCATCATGTTCGGTACCCAGGTGTCCCTCATAGTGGGCTTTTCGAGTGTGTTTTTCTCCGTGGTGCTCGGTGTCGGTCTTGGCTTGATCAGCGGCTACTTGGGCGGGCACACCGATCACCTGATCATGCGCATCGCCGATGTGCAGTTGAGTTTCCCGGCGGTACTGGTGGCGCTGTTGTTGTTCGGATTTGCCAAAGCGGTGCTGCCCCGTGGTCTTCAGGACGAAGTGGCGATCTATGTGCTCATTGTGGCCATCGGGCTCTCGAATTGGGTGCAGTTTGCCCGTACCGTGCGCGGTTCGACCATGGTCGAGAAGAGCAAGGAATACGTGCAAGCAGCGCGGGTCATCGGACGCAGTCCGATGGCCATCATGGTTCAGCACGTGCTGCCCAACGTCATGGGGCCGGTGCTGGTCATCGCCACCATCAGTCTGGCGCTTGCCATCATCACCGAAGCGACCTTGTCGTTTCTCGGCGTGGGCGTGCCGCCGACACAACCGTCGTTGGGCACGCTGATCCGATTCGGCAATAACTTCCTGTTCTCCGGTGAGTGGTGGATGACGATCTTCCCCGGTCTTGCGCTGGTCATTCTTGCTCTTGCGGTCAACTTGCTGGGTGACTGGTTGCGTGACGCGCTCAATCCGAAGCTGCGCTGATGAGCCAGACCGGAAACATACAACCTCTGTTGCGCGTGGAAAATCTGCGCGTGGAGTTCCCAACCCGGCGGGGAACCCTGGTGGCGGTGGACGATATTTCCTTCCATATCGACGAAGGTGAGGTGCTGGGGGTGGTCGGAGAATCCGGCGCCGGAAAGTCACTGACTGGCGCCGCCATCATCGGATTGCTCGATCCTCCGGGGCGCGTTGCCGACGGCCGGATAATCTTCAATGGCAAGCGTATCGATAACCTCAGCTACGAGCAGATGCGCCGGCTGCGCGGCGATCAGATCGCGATGATTTTTCAAGATCCGCTGTCGTCCTTGAACCCTCTTTATACCATCGGCAAGCAGCTTACCGAGACGATTCGCACCCACGTCTCTGTCGACGAGCGTGGCGCCCTGGCGCGCGCCATCGAGCTCCTGAACGAAGTCGGCATTCCAGCGGCCGAACGCCGGGTCGCTCAGTTTCCCCATCAGTTTTCCGGCGGCATGCGCCAGCGCGTCGTAATCGCGCTGGCGCTGGCGGCAAATCCCCGCCTCATCATCGCCGACGAGCCGACGACGGCGCTGGACGTCTCCATTCAGGCGCAGATCATTTCGCTGTTGAAGCGGCTGTGTCGCGAGCACGGCACGGCGGTCATGTTGGTTACCCACGACATGGGCGTGATCGCGGAGACTGCGGATCGTGTCGCGGTCATGTATGCCGGGCGCATCGTCGAGATCGGGCCGGTGCAGGATGTGATAAAGCGCGCGCAGCATCCCTATACACATGGCCTCATGGGCTCTATCCCGGTGATCCGCCACGACGTGGAGCGACTGACCCAAATCGACGGCGCCATGCCGCGGTTGACGGACATTCCGCCGGGTTGTGCGTTCAACCCGCGCTGCCCCCGGGTTTTCGAGTATTGCCGCGTCGAGCGCCCGGATCTCATGGACGTAGGCGCTACCCGGGCGGCCTGCTGGTTGTTCGATGAAGCACGGGAGCAGGCCGGTGGCGCATGTTGAAGGAAACGCCATGAGCACGAACGAAACTTTGGTGAGCCTCATCGACCTCAGCAAAGACTTCGAAGTATCGCCACCGTTTCTGAACCGGCTCATCGAGCGCCAAGACCGACTGTGGCTCAAAGCCGTCGATGGCGTGACTATCGATATTCCCAGGGGCAAGACCGTCAGTCTGGTGGGAGAGTCCGGGTGCGGTAAATCCACCGTCGCCCGGTTGGTGGTTGGTCTCTACACACCGACCCGCGGACGCATCCTGTTCGACGGCATCGACATGGCGACCTTGAAGACGCAGGCGGAAATCGAGCCTGTGCGCAAGCGTATGCAGATGATTTTTCAGGATCCTTACGCGAGCCTCAACCCGCGCTGGCGGGTGAGCGACATCATCGCCGAGCCGATCCGCGCGCACAAGCTGCTCTCCGGGCGCGACGCAATCGCCCAGCGCGTGGGCGAGCTGCTGGTGCAGGTAGGTCTCGCGGTCGCCGACGGGGTCAAATATCCTCACGAGTTTTCCGGCGGACAACGGCAGCGCATCTCCATCGCCAGGGCGCTGGCCAGTCAGCCTGAGTTTTTGATATGCGACGAGCCTACCTCGGCCCTGGATGTTTCCGTGCAGGCGCAAATCCTCAATCTCATGAAAGGGTTGCAGCATCAGTTCGGGCTGACTTACTTGTTCATCAGCCACGATCTCGCCGTTGTCTATCATATTTCGGACTACGTGGGCGTCATGTATCTGGGGCGTGTGGTGGAATGGAGCGACAAACGCGCCTTGTTTCAGCGACCCTGGCACCCCTACACGCGCATGTTGCTGGATGCAATTCCTGATCTCGAGATGACCGGCCGGCAACGCATCCCGGTGGCGGGTGAGGTGCCGAACCCGATTCACCCGCCCACAGGGTGTCACTTTCATCCGCGCTGCCCCTACGCGAACGATCGCTGCCGGAACGAGGTACCGACGTTGGTACACAAGGAAAGCAGCGACGTTGCCTGCCACGCGGTCTCGGAGGACCGCCTGCCCGAGGTGACGATCTCCGGAGCACCCGCCGACGCGACAGCGGCGAGCCACGGGAGAGCTTCGTAGGTTGGGCTGAGCATGCGATTTAAAAGGGGACAGATCTATTTTCTTGAGGGCGTCCGATCGGACGCCCTCAAGAAAATAGATCTGTCCCCTTTTAAATCGCATGCTCAGCCCAACCTACGAA
>SMUY01430227.1_pt1 | contig 12251 bp, 9 predicted proteins | sample 2456441 | NCBI WGS metagenome assembly SMUY01 (sample SAMN11095931, study PRJNA526329) | marine sediment metagenome | biome: Marine sediment; feature: Surficial sediment; material: Deep marine sediment; isolation source: Hadal surficial sediment | place: Pacific Ocean | collected 2014-11 | depth 0-1...
ATATGCGTTGAGAATGGAACTTCGCGCAGCATCAGGATGATGAGATCAATAAGTCTATCAGCTTAACCTGATGACAATCTGGTCCCCTTCAGGGGACGCAAGGGAGCGCGTAGCGATCCCGTCATGCCGCTTTGAGCGGCTCACAAATATAGCACCGGCAAAGCCTGGGGATACTTACTCCTTTATCAGGGGGATAGCACTCTATTTAATTTGCTGGGTGTTGCTGTTTTATATCTTTAGAAAAATGAGTCAGCGGCATGGCGCGGAGGTATCCTGATCCTGTCAGCGCCTCAAGAACGTCCTCCGTCCACGGATAAGACTTGCCCGCTGATCCATGCCGCGTCTTCCGACGCAAAAAACAGCACCGCTGCCGCAATATCTTCAGGCTCGCCGAGGCGTTTGGTGTGCGTGTTATCCAGCAACTCCCGTTGGAAGTCAGCGGAGTAATTTTCCCACTGTTTTCGTGTGCTCGGGTTGGACAGAACGAAGCCCGGGGCGACAGAATTTGTAGTGATGCCAAATGGACCAAGCTCCCAGGACAATTGTCTGGTTAATCCTACAAGAGCATGTTTCGCGGCCGCGTAAGCCTGGATGCCTGTAAGGCTTGGCCTGAGCCCGGCGCCAGAGGAAATGTTGATGATGCGACCCCAGCCATTCTTTTTCATTGTCGGCGCCACTGCCTGTGCCAACCAAAAAGCACTATCGACGTTGGCTTCGAATATTTCCCGCCAGTCATCCATTGAAACATCTTCGATGGGCTTGCCGGTCTGTCCGCGCACACCGCCCGCCGCATGCACCAGGATATCCAGGCGGTCTTTCTGTGCGGTGATCGACTCTACAAGTTGGGCTGTTGCGGCACGATCGGACAAATCCAGCGAGTAACTTTTCGCACCAATTGCACTTGCCGTTTTGTCGACGCCGTCACGATCAATGTCTGCCAGGTGAACGTCGGCGCCGGCATCAACAAACGACTTGCCAATCGCAGCACCGATGCCTTGCGCCGCACCGGTTACCAAAACAACACGATTAGAAAAATCTGCGTCAATCAGCATGGTTCGGCCATGGCCCCTGCAGAATCGCACGGGTTTCCTCGACACCAACTCTCCATATTTCCAGCATCACATCATCCGATTTTTGCCAGGCGCCACCAAAATTACCATCCCCCAACATTGCTTTGGCCACTTGTGGGTTCGACATGTCGAGTTGTGCATGATCAACCAGTGCTTTCTCGCCATCCGGTGCCGTAGCATTCGCCAGGCGAGTCCAGGGGAAGTTTTCGATCCAGCTTGCGTGCGAACCTATGGGATCAATTTTGTCCATCGCCGCATTAACCTTGGCCCCCGCCCACCAGGGATGATATTTGATCGACACTTCAGGCAGCTCAGCCATTAGTTCCTTTGCCAATGCCGCCACTGGCGCGTTACCGCCATGCCCGTTAACGATTAACACGCGGCGAAACCCCGAACGATGAACAGAGGCGATCAAATCCCGAAATACGGCCAGCAATGTTTCCACGCGCAGCGATATGCTCCCGGGAAAGGCAGAAAAATACGGTGCCAGCCCAAAGGGCATGCAGGGATAAACAGGAATTTGCAGCGGTTCTGCGGCGTCAACGGCAACCCGCTCTGACAAAATCGCATCCACACACAATGACAGCTGGGCATGTTGTTCAACTGAACCCACTGGCAACACACAGCGATCGTCATTCTCCAGGTATGTTTCAACCTGCATCCAGTTCATAGTAGCGATACGCATGGTTCAGTACTTCGATTTGTTGTTAGTCTGCACGTGGATTTGCAGACACTAGCACAGTTAATTTCTTCCACTGTCTGCGAATCCGAATAGCGTTTCACTTTATTGGGAGTAGGGTAGAGCTTTCGCTTCCGACCAGTGCCGATTAGCGGTAAGTGAGAAGTGCGATGGAACAGTTTTCTTTGCTGACTCAAAAACCCGTATGGGTCCAACTCCGAGACAGGCGCAGCTAGGATGTGGCGAAGATCATTACCGGAGGGCGTGTCATTCACAGGCGGTGTACACACGGCCGCCAACGTGTCATTCCTGTCCGACATGACCTGGGTGGATACAGAGGGCAGGCAGCATAACCGCCAGAAAATATTCGATACCGCATTCGAGATGATCCGCAATGCCCGGCGCCTGGTGCTGCTGGACATGTTCCTGTACAACGACTTCCAGATGGGCGTATGCGACCCGGCACGTCCATTGTCCCGACAGCTGACGGACATGCTCTTGCAGCAAAAGCAGGCTTATCCCGATATCAGGGTCATCGTCATTACGGACCCGATTAACACCGTCTACGGATCGGTTCCTTGTAACGTATTCGCAGAGCTCAGCGCCGCCGATATCGATGTCGTAATCACGGATTTGGAACGATTGCGCGACAGCAACCCGGCGTATTCTTTTTTCTGGCGACTGTTCCTCCGGCCACTTGCAAATTCTACCCGTGGCCGCCTGCCGAATCCGTTCGATCCGCGCAGCAAAGTTACGCTCAGAAGTTATCTGGCCACGCTGAACTTCAAAGGCAATCATCGCAAGGTATTAGTCACGGATCATGGTGATAGCCTCGTCGGCCTGGTTTCGTCTGCAAATCCGCACGATGCCAGTTGCGCAAATACCAATGTCGCGTGCAAATTCAGCGGTGCGGCAGTCAATGATCTTCTGGATACCGAAAACTCCGTATTGAAGTTTTGCGGTCGGACGCCGCTGACATTTACGGCAAACGCCAGCGAGCCAACGAGTGATGTCACCGTGCAGGTACTCACGGAAGGCGCAATCAAGTCGGCCGCACTGGATCTCATCAATGACATGCAGCGCGATGACTACCTCAACCTTGCGTTCTTTTTTCTGGCGGATCGCGATGTAATTAAAGCGTTAAAGAACGCCGCAAGCCGCGGCGTGCACCTGCGCGTGCTGCTCGACCCAAACAAGGATTCGTTCGGTCGAGCCAAACACGGTATTCCCAATCGCCCCGTAGCAGCGGAGCTTGCGAGTTCGGGTATCGATGTCCGTTGGAGCCACACCCACGGCGAGCAATGCCATCAAAAGATGTTGCTCGGCATGAATGACAACAATCAGGCAAAACTACTGCTCGGCTCCGCCAACATGACCCGACGCAATCTCGACGACTTCAATCTGGAAACCAATGTCCTGATTCGTGCACCGCTCCCGGCGCCGGTAATGACGAGTGTCGCGACACACTTCGACGACCTCTGGTGCAATAAGCCGGGCCGGGTGTTCTCCGTACCCTACGAACATTACCGGGACGAGTCTGTATTCAAGCGTATCCGCTACCGGTTCATGGAAGCGACCGGATTCAGTACGTTTTAGAATGTCGCGAATGACGGCTCGGGTTTCACCTCTTGCTCACCAGGTTCGCCGCAGGAGTGGCTTCCGTCGGAGAATGATTCAGATTAAGTTTACCCAATAACTTCTTGATAAAGAACAGAAAGATTTAATCCAAATACCTTCTCCAAATCCCCCTCACTCATCCCCCGACTGGCCAACCCATCCCAGATCGTCTCCATGCGCCTCGGTCCATTCAACTCCTCAAAATACAGAGGCCAATCCGCCCGATGAAAATTCTCACCTTCCTCCCGTTTCAACTCGGCCAGGTATTCCTCCGTCAACACCAACCGCCGATGATCCCGGTCACTGCCGATACAAACGTGATCAATGCCGGCCACATTAATCGCATGCTCGATGTGCTGATAATAAAAATGCACCGCATCATCAACCTGTCGCGTCATGAACGGTCGCATCTGCGTAACACCGAAGAGGCCGCCTTTGTCCGCGATCGCCCGCAGATTTTCGTCGGTCGTGTTGCGGTTGTGCTCATAAAGCGCCTTGCAGCAGGAATGCGACACGATAACGGGTGCGCTGGATGCTGCAATTGTATCGGCCATCGTTCGCATGCTGGCGTGCGATAAATCGATCAGCATGCCAACCGCGTTCATCTTCTCAACTAGCTCATGGCCGAACACTGTCAATCCTGAACCGGAGGGCTCATTGCAACCAGCCCCGGCCCAGTTCTGGTAGTTGTAGGTGATCTGGCTGGAGCGACATCCCAGGCCATAGAAAACATCGACATTATCGACGTCCTTGCCGAACTGCGTTGAGTTCTGAAAGAGATAGAAAAGTGCAATCTTGCCGGCGTCCCGGGCCTTCTGGATATCTGCGACCGACGTCGCCTTCAGCCAAAACTCAGATTCTTTATTTATCAGGCGGTCGTACTCCAGCACGCCGTCAATTGCCCATGTGTAAGCTTCAGCCTCGTAGGACTTCGGGTCACACAGGGTTACGGTGACAGAATTAAGCCCTGACTCGATCATCTCGCGGCACAGGGAATCGGTATAGACCTCACGAATCTCGCCCATCGCGTCAATGATGAGTGCTTTCTGCGTAGGAGACTCAGCGGCCAGGACATTGAGGCCGGTCGCGCCCAAAGAAACGGCGCCCGCAGTGCCAATAGTAAATTCACGTCGGTTCAGCATGCATTTCCCCATTCTATTTTGGCCATCATTGATCGTTGCGTGGAATCGTGTCGACCCAGGTTTTTTCACGCACGACTTCGCCGTTCTCGCTAAGCCTTCGCAAGTAATGATAGTGGAAATTATCGCGGTTCACTGGAAAAATCCAGCTCGGCCTCCCACAACAGCACCCGATCGCTGAGTGTTACTTCCAGGCGATGGGTGTCCTTTACCGACGTATGGTGCGCAAATTTGACAATGCAGTCAGGCGCTCTTGCTATGCATACTCGCCACAGGAGTATCTACCTGCAGCGATTCTTCCGTTATTTTCTTTTTCAACACCTGGCGAAAATGCGATAGCGCCAGGTCCGATTCCAGCGAACGCATTCTGAAGTCCGGATTGTTTTCCAACAGCACCTGCTGCGCTTCAATGATTGCCTTGTCTTCGTAAAAGCCCTCGAACAAGCTATCGCGTAAAGAGATGGCGATATTCGGATCGTCAATGTCCGTGTTATGCAAATAATTCCAGAAAAAATGCGTTGTGCGGCGCGTCTCCGGCGTCATGTACTGACAGTTGCGAAATTGTCGCGTGCCCTCCAGGCTGTGGTCGTTCGAACCCGCGGGCGAAAACATCGTTTCCATGAGAAAGATTCCCGGCACTAACATCGTTGCAATATTGCGCCGGTCTAGTTTGGCGTCTTTGTCCCGGATCACGCGCTTGAGATACGGCGGTGCATCTGAATCCATATGCCAGCGTTCGACGCGAAAGCCATTGTCCAGTCGGTCGATCTCGATGGCCTTGGTTTCGTACGCATACTCCTCGGAACCGCCGAGCGTATTGGTGTGCACAAATGCAAGGTGAGCAAAATCACTGAGGTTGTCGACAATGAGCAACCAGTTTGCGTCGTAATGCAGGTAAGCGGGCAGGCCGCGCCACGCTGGATCGCCAAGCGGTTCGTAGTCAACGATCAGGTCAGGATCCGCGAGTGCCGGATCGCCCATCCAGATCCAAACCAGGTGATTGCGTTCTTCAACCGGATAACGGCGCACTTTCATGGTTTTCGGTATTCGATCCTGTCCGGGAATCTCAACGCAGATTCCGTTCTCATCGTATTTCATGCCGTGATACATGCAGCGGATACAATCGCCCTCGATTCGCCCCATCGACAAGGGCGCACCGCGATGACAGCAGCGATCTTCCAGCGCTATATAGCGACCACTTTCGCCACGAAAGATAACAACCGGTTTCTCAAGAATGGTCCTGGCGAGCTTCACGCCGTCGATTAATTCGTGGTCCCAGGCTGCCACGTACCAGCAGTTCATGAGGAAAATCTGTTCTGAATTTGACATTTCCGATCCGCCTTCTCGCCTCAATGAGGTCGCGAGTTTCGATTTGCACAGACCCGGCCAGGGTGCTGTTCTTCACCGGGCACCATCAGGGGTAATTACGCCACAGCCAGCGTAGTGGGATCAAGTCGAATTAGCTGTTGCCAGGAATGTGGTTACGCTATGCGCACAGGAAAGACAGTAATGGGGCAATCTGCATTTTTATGCCTGGCAGGGTCCGACATGAAATAAACCCCGCCGTGGCGGGGTTCCTGGTATCAACGGGAGCCCCCCACGGCTCTGCCGGGTAGGCAGCCCAGGTTTTACAATTCCGGAAATCGCAAAATAAGTTCAAAGCGTAGCCGCGAAAAATTATACCAGGAGCGTATGGAGCGAATGTCAATCGACCGCTGGGCGCGCTCCGTGTGCTAATAAGAATTGTAGGAGCCCGCCCAGCGGGCGATATGCGGTAAGGATGGAACTTCGTGCAGCGCAGCAGCATTAGGGAGAATGGTGCCGGACACCACTTAATGTAGTTAATTCGGGTGTATTAGGTGCATAGTGCGCGCACCACCTAAATTAATGAATTGGCTGGCATCTTCTTCTGTGGCTACTTGCAGGCATTCATCAGATGAATAAGTAAACTAAGTGGTGCCCGGCACCTGATTTCTCACGTAATATTCATTCAAACCAGGAATGTAAAGATGAAACGACGACTGTCAATAACACTGAGTGTTTTCCTTTTGGTGAGTGCGAATGCGCAGGCGCAGAGCGACCTGCCGTTTGTTGTCGAACCCATCACTTCATTTGACGAGCCCTGGGCCCTGGCGTTCCTGCCGGACGGTCGTATGCTGGTTACTGAAATTAAAGGCAACCTCCTCATCGTCAGCCAGGATGGTGAAAAGTCGCGCCCTGTCCGTGGCATGCCGGACGTGGACTACGGCGGCCAGGGTGGCCTCGGCGATGTTGCCCTCCATCCGGATTTTGCCGAGAATGGATTTATATACCTGAGCTACGTTGAAGCTGGCATTGGCGGGACCCGCGGTGCCGCAGTCACACGGGCAGTGTTCAACGAGACCGATCGTGGCGGCTACCTGTCTGACGCCGAAGTTATCTGGAGGCAATACCCGAAAGTGGTCGGTAAGGGCCACTACGGCCACCGCTTGTTGTTCGACAATGAGGGCTATCTCTGGATATCGTCTGGCGATCGCCAGAAATTCACGCCAGCTCAGGACATGCAGGCCAACCTCGGCAAGATACTGCGCCTCAACGACGATGGATCGATTCCCGAGGACAATCCCTTCGTTAACTATATCGAGCAAGACCCCTCTGTCGATGATGAGGGCGTCTACGGACAGATCTGGTCGCTGGGCCACCGCAATACACTTGGCATCGCCGTGGATACTGACGGGCAACTCTGGAACATAGAGATGGGGCCGGCGGGTGGTGACGAGCTGAACCGGATTGTGCGTGCAGGCAACTACGGTTACCCGGTTGTCTCTAACGGTGAACATTACAGCGGCCGCGAGATTCCCGACCACGATACGCGACCCGAATTTCGCGAGCCCGCGGTGTGGTGGACGCCGGTTATCTCGCCGGGCCATCTGATGTTATATACCGGTGACCTGTTCTCGGGGTGGCGTGGTGATTTTCTTGCGGCCGGGCTCTCATCACAGGCCATCGTACGTATCGAGATCAATGGCGACGAGGCACGCGAGGCCGATCGTTACCCAATGGGTGCGCGCATTCGCAGCGTCGTCCAGGGACCGGAAGGCGAACTCTGGGTCCTGGAGGATGAAGACGATGAAAGCCGGGGACGCCTGCTAAAGCTGACACCAAGGGACTGAACTCTTACCACCAACGGTGCCCGGCACCTGAATTCCATTTATGAGTGGCGTATAAAACTCACGTCTTTGCGAGGAGCGAAGCGACGCGGCAATCTCTATAAGATTGTCGTAGTGCAGGGCGGTTGTTGTCCGACAATGTCGAGAGATTGCCGCGCCCTTCGGGCTCGCAATGACATAGCTTCTTCGCGATCGCGATGACGTGTGTATTTCAACTCTGCCGGGCCCTTTTCCGGCATCAGGTCACACGTTAGCGCGAAAATCTGACTAATTTCGCGCGAACGTGAATTTGCGACAGTAATAGCCCGTATCAATCACTTATGCTTATGCTATTAATTGACCGGTAAGACAAAATTTACTTGGCGACACCCACAAATTGATCGTTGCGGAGAAAGAATATGTCCGACGCTTTCCTTAACAAGTTATTCGGCGACTCGGCGCCGACCCATTTAGGGACTGGCTGGATCAGCGGCACATCATCCGTCTTTTTCGGATTGCTCGGCCTTGGCGGCGTAATAACGCTGCATTTCCCCGGGCTGCTGACGCTTCCGGATGCCCGCGAGTTTTATCCGGTCGAGATCATTCGCGTGCTTATCCAGGCAATGATCGCCGCTGCTCTCGTGCTCGGCGCCATATCTGCGATCCTGCGTGAACGCAAGGTCTTGGGCCTGACCGGAGTCTTGCTCGGGCTGGCTGCCGCGCTGTTTGGCGGTGCCAGCACCGCCTTGCCGACAGAGATCTCATCGAAAGTCGGCATCGGCTTTGACTGGTTCCTCCTCGACCTGATGATCATGACCCTGGTCTTCGTCCCGCTAGAGCGGCTGTGGCCACGCCATCCGCAGCAGAGTACGTTCCGGCCAGAGTGGACCACTGACGCTTTCTATTTTCTCGCCACCCACCTGCCCGCGCAACTGACCACCTTCGCGATACTGCTACCTGCGACCTTCGCGACGAAATGGTTCGCGATCCCGGTGCTAATGGAGACAGTAGGGGGCTTGCCTTTCATCATACAATTCCCGCTGGCCATTTTTGCGGCGGACCTGTTTCAGTACACCATTCACCGCGCCTTCCACAAGTTCTCGTTCCTCTGGCCTTTCCACGCCGTGCATCACTCCATCAAGACCATGGACTGGATCGCCGGCTCACGGTCTCACTTCGTCGATATACTAATTACACGAGGTTTAATCCTTATCCCCATGACTTTGCTTGGTTTTTCGCAGGGTGTGATGGCCGGATATCTTGTCTTCGTCGCATTTCACGCGACATTCTGCCACACGGATTTTCGTCCTCGTACGCGGTGGATCGAACCTTACTTTGTGACGTGCCGCTATCACCACTGGCATCACGCGGCGGATTCGGATGCGATCGACGTAAACTTCGCCATCCATTTTCCGATCATTGATCGCCTGTTCGGGACTTACCATCTGCCCAAAGACGCCTGGCCAGAGAAATATGGCCTGGTCGGTGGTTCGATGCCGCCGGGGTTCTTCCGCCAGTTCGTCTTCCCGTTCAAACGGAATTAAGCGGCCGTCAGAGGGTAAGCTCCTTGAGCGCCAGATCTTCTGGTCTGACTTTGCCAGTGTTGGAAGCCTTGACGAGTCCCAGGGTGCTCATGACCCGCACGGTCATATAGCCGAAATCGAATTCACCGGGATCGTGAGTGGTCCGCAACAGGTGCGGATAGTGGTGATGGTTGTTCTGCCAGCAGGCGCTGAAGGTCGCCATTACCGGCAGCCAGTCGCCGATATTCATTGCATTGTCGCCCGCATCGTCATAAGTCCGCGAGCCCCAGCGACGATCGTGGGACCAGTAATTCTGCACCATGTTCACCCACAACGCGAATATCCGCACACCGACCCAAACCCCGATGACGAATGTCCAGTCCCGGACAAACAACCACAAGAGTCCGCAGCTCAGAACCGGAGAGATGATCATAAACAAGGGGTGAGAAGCCAGGCGGAACGGCCAGGTTTTCAGGATGTCGTCGGTCGCCAGGTTGTCGGTGACCGGGTAGGGGACAAAGCAGAGATACATCGTTTTCCAAAAGCCGTCAGCATCAAGCTTGTTGGGATCGCCGGGATGATCGGAAAACTTGTGATGCAGCCGGTGGCGATTGACCCAACTGACGGGATCGACGTAAACGAAAAAGGCGTTGTTGACGAGTGTCACCGATTTGAGGAACCACTCCTTATAATTCAAAGCCCGGTGCGCAATCCCCAGGTGGATCATGTCGGAAAGATAAAGCCCGCCCATAAACCAGGAAATCAACAAGTAGCCGAAGCCGATGACCATCCCCCACCAGGGCCCGAGCCATTCCGGCGCCAGAATCGCCGCTATCAGGAGTTGCGACAAAAGAATGGCAAAGCCCAGCACGTTATATATTTTCATCAGCGAGCCCTATAACACCGGTTCTATGGGAAGTATTCGATACATCAAAACCTTGAATCGTTTGCCGCGACTAACTTCGGAGTCGGGGTTGTAATCAGCTGTCGTACGCCAACTGTTTTCGTGTCGAATATCACGCTCAATGCTTTCGGTGAGGCGCCGGGCCAGTTCGTGATTGTCAATCAGCACCCCGACTTCAGTGTTCAGGTTCGTTGATCGTGGATCGAGATTGAATGTGCCGATAAACATGATCCGATCGTCAATCACCATACTTTTCGCGTGCAGCGCGAAAATCGGATTTGTTTCGGCAATGCGCGGATACCGCTCGATCAGTTCGTCATGAATCGCCGGATCAGGTTTAAACTCGTATAGTTCGACGCCGGCTTCCAGTAAGTCGCTACGCTGTGATGAGTAGCCAGCGAACGCAGGAAGATTGTCTGTCGATGCCAGGGAGTTGGTCGATATCCGAATTCTGACGCCTTGCTTTATGAGTTGCTCGAAAAGCTCGATGCCGCCGTCTGGCATGATGAGGTAGGGCGACTGAATCAGGATGGACTTTTTCGCTCCCTTGACCGCGCTAATCAACTGATTCGTCGATTCGCCACCACCGCCCAGACCGGAGGTTCCATCGTTCTTGCCCGGCACATCGCTTATAAATTGAACATCGTCCCATACCATCGCCTGCATAAGACCAGGGATAAGCTCGGAGATCGCGTCGATAGCCTGGCGAATTTCCGGCGTGAAGTTGGCAGGATTGCCGGCATACGCGTGCAGTTCCGCGTACCGGCGTTTGACATCCTCACTGGAGATATCGCCAAGCTCATCCTCAAGAATTAGCTCGACCGGGATCGCGTATTCGCTTGCCCAGAATTCATCGAAGTTCTCCCGCATGTCCCGGACTGCGGCGCCCAGTATGAATACGTCGCGATCGCGGAAGTTGAATTCGTGATCGAAGTCGAAGTATTCGTCGGCCATGTTGCGGCCGCCGGTTATGCCGGCAACAGCGTCGAAAATTGCCGTCTTGTCATGCATGCGCTGATTTACTGAGCGGAATTGCGTGACCGAGTTCTTCAGCTTCCCCCAAAACCCAACGCCAACGACAAAGTTCGGGTTGTAGATGCGGATTTGTACATTCGGGTGCGCAGACAATAACAACATGGATCGATCTTCTGCGTCGATGACCATATCGTCGACCAACACCCGAACCGCGACGCCACGTTCAGCAGCACTCAACAATTGTTCAGCAGCCAGTATGCCGATGTTGTCGGTACTCCAGATGAAATACTGCACGTCGATCGACTTCGTTGCGTGCTTTGACAACCATGCACGAGCAATCAGAGCTTCCTCACCCTTTTCCAGGATATAGGTACCCGTTTGTGATTCCATGCGTGCTGCACAATCTTCGCAGGCGGATTCAACCCACTCGTCAATCGACTGTGCATGGATAGCGCCAGCCGTACCGAGCATGAAAAGGAGTGCGAAGAGTTTCAGTTGCGTCGTCAACGGAACCCGCAAGATCGGCTGAAGTTAGCGCAGGAGTGTACCGCATCTTTTAGCATTCAAGTGCAATTGCCGAGGGATTATTTACGGGGAAATATTCTGTTGCATTGCATCAGGTCATGTCGGACAGAGAAATTCGCTCACTGAAAATCCGTGTGTGTCACTCGGAAATTGGTGCTGACTTGATAGCAGCCTGACCGGCAGCAGGCTTAAACATCCTACAAGGGCAATGCAAAAAGTGTAGCGCCTCCCTTGTGTATACCGCGCAACCTGGGACAGGAGAAGAACTGTCGCTACTTCGTACAACTTCAATTGTTATGCCCGACCACAGGACAGAGACAGGGCTGACCGGAGCATTGTCCGGGGGCGTCACGAGAACGGTGCCGGGCACCACTTAGTGTACTTATTCTTCTAATTAAGAGAACGAGAACGGTGCCGGGCACTACTTCGTGTACTTATTCAGCTTAGTGGCCAAGAAGGGGTGCCGGCCATTGGTGCAAATGGTTGGCCGTTATCTTCTAATGCTCTTTGCAGGCCTCGAGCCAGGAAATAAGTAATTTAAGTGGTGCCCGGCACCTGGTTTCCTGTGGCAGTTTTTGCATGAGTTTGCTGCCCGATTGTCGGGAGAGTTCGTCAGGCTGACGTGATGGTTCCGCTCAGTTTCTGGAATCGACATCGGATCACTGGGAGAAATTACCTAAGATATCTAGAA
>SMUY01167377.1_pt1 | contig 12250 bp, 14 predicted proteins | sample 2456441 | NCBI WGS metagenome assembly SMUY01 (sample SAMN11095931, study PRJNA526329) | marine sediment metagenome | biome: Marine sediment; feature: Surficial sediment; material: Deep marine sediment; isolation source: Hadal surficial sediment | place: Pacific Ocean | collected 2014-11 | depth...
CGGCATTGGTCAGCTGGGCTCTTTATACTATCGGGTGTCGGCGAACGATGGAGCGGTTTTCTCCCTTGACTGTGACATGGACGACACTCATGATCTCCTTACTTTTTGAAATTCCATTGCTTCTGGTGAATCACAAAATGCTCTTGTCGGGCATAGATGCTGTTCCCGTGTCTGGTTGGGTGGCCTTGATGTATGTCATGGTGTTTGCGACAGCGTTGGGGCAACAAGCCTGGCTCTATGGGGTGGATGGGGTGGGGCCATCCCGGGCCGGTATTTTTGGAAATCTGATTCCGGTGTCTGCGCTGATTTTTTCTTTCCTGATTTTGGGGGAATCAGTTGGCTTGCGAGAAATAAGTGGGATAGGATTGATCTTGTTCGGAGTATGGCTGGTGAATCAACGAGCACAGAAACAGCTAGCAGCAAATTAGGGACAAAGACATGATGAAGGGAAAGAGAGCGTATGATGTTGAAGGAACGAATTGAAGAAGTGACACGGGTCAATGAATTGTTTTATCAGGCATTTGAAAGTTTAGATGTGGGACTCATGGATTCGATCTGGGCCCATCAAGAATATGTCACCTGTATTCATCCGGGATGGAGTCTTCGAGTGGGATGGCCGGCTGTCAGGGATTCGTGGGTCGTCATTTTCAACAATACCTTTTCCATGGATTTTGAGTTGACAGAACTACAGGTGCAGGTTGCGGCTGACGTCGCCTGGGTGATTTGTACGGAAAATATCGCCAGCCGGGTGGGAGAGTCTCCTCAGAATAGTCGTGTGGTGGCCACCAATCTATTCGAACGCATCGGAGAGGAATGGAAAATTATCCATCATCATGGCTCTCCCCTCATGGAGTAATTGACCGAACAGTTTAGGTTGTCATTGTCTGGATGACCGTTTGGGCCCATTCTTCAACGGTTGGATCTCTTTCATCCATGGGCATGGCGCTGTATTTTTTGAACATTCCCAGTCCGCCCTTTCTTTTACGCCATGTGAGAAACTGTAAGAAATGTTCTTTGCATAAGGTTCGAGTTCCAGCAGGAGCGTAGGTGGATCCCGTACATCCACTAATTAAACAGGGGTCGGCATTCATTGTCAGATCTCCTTTGAAAGGCTCATTGTCGCGTATTTCCTCATGAAGTATGCCGAACTGCAGGACCCAAGGCAATCATTCTGGTGGGTTTTACAACAAAGGAAGGAGAAATCAGGAGTCCAAACAAAGAATTTCTGCTTCACCATTTTCCTTACTCCTGACTTTTCACTAAAACAGACCCGCCCTGTTGGCCAATGATTCCGGGGAGCTCGGGTCCATGGTCATGAGTGGAAGGTGTTCCTATAGGGTGGAGGAAATTCTTTTGGCGGCAGTCATACGGTAGCTGACATACACAAGAAGGGACAATGCAACCAGCATTTCTGGGTATTCGCTCATGCCCCATAAAAATTCTTGGTACAATTGATCGTGCAATTCCATCCATGGAATCTCAACTTCTTTCTACCAGAATGGGGGAACTCTCGATAGAGGCCTTTGATTTCACGAAAAATAATAGCGATGCTGAACGCCGAAATGACGGGACATTCTGGAATGGCCGTCACAAGGCCAAGGGAAGATTGCCATCAACTCGAAACTTCCAGGCTAATTGGCAAGGCAAGAAAGATACTGAACATGAAGAGGGCCGCTCATTGATGAATGGGGAGACGAATATTATGTCAATTTTCGTTTCGCCGGAAAAGTGTTCTTCCCACTATGGAGGAGTGCTCCATTAGAACTAACCTACCTGAGGAAAATGTGTAATGATCAGTGAGGTTAATTCTTCCGTCTCAACCTTGCCTTCGCGTGTCAGGAGTAATTTGCCATTGGCAAAGAAATGGGTAGTGGGATAGGTTTCAAAAGTGTGCTGCTTTTTGATGCTTCGGCATTGACCAGGGACATGCATTTTAGCTTTCCCGAATCGCACATGCGTATGATCTTTTGCCATCGCTTCAAGGATAGGATCATAAGCCTTGCAGGGTTCACATGTGGCAAGTCCATAGGCCACAATAGCCGCCGGAGCTTGCGTAAAGGCTTCATAGTTTTCATCATTCACATTTTCAACGACTCCTGACATACTCGCTCCTTTTTCAAGGTCCACATTAAGAAAAACCCGAAGAGGAGCGTAGACCACTCTTCTTCGGGTTTTCATGATGCAAAAAATTACCCCAACTTCTTTAAGGCTTCCAGAATTTCCTTATCGTCACGAGCGACTTTGATATCTTGAACTTTGGCATACGCCACCTTCCCGCCTTTGTCCACAATGACCGTTGCGCGTTTCGAGCAGTTCAGTGGCTCAAAATACAATCCATACGCCTTTGATACAGTCCGGTGCATATCGGCCAGTAACTTGTGTTTGAGTTCTAAAGAATCGGCCCAGGCTTTGTGGGAAAAGAAACTATCGCAGCTAATACCAAAAATCTCTGCGTTGGCAGATTCAAAACTGGGGAAATCATCGGTCAGGCATTTGTTTTCTCCTGTACAAACTGGACTCCAATCCAAGGGATAAAATGCCAACACCACATTTTTTTTACCTTGGTAATCACTGAGTTTAATATCGTTTTGATCCTGATCTTTTAAGGTAAAATCTGGTGCAACATCTCCGGCCTTAATTTCTGCAGCAACATCTGACATATCCTCTCTCCTTCTTGTTGGTAAAATATGGGGAAAAACTTGAGTAGTCTTAGTTAGGTGGTACCACGGGGTGAAAAAGTTTGTCAATCCGAACAAAAGACCTATGAAATCGCCCATTTAAGCTTCAAACCATTAACCATGTCTTGCTTCACTGTCATTCTCCTCATAAAGTTTTTTGTGCGCCACCAGGATAGTTACGTCGCCTTGTGTTTTACTCAATCTCAGGGTATCGTAAATTGAAGGCTATGCATTCATTCCCTCTCCTAGTTCCACACCATTTTTTCAAGGGCATCGCGACCTTTTCTTCATGAATATTTCAGGGCTCAAAACCTGGTCTTGGCGTCGAATGCTCGTCGTCGGCTCGTTGGTCCTTGTGTGTATCGGGAGCGGAACGGCTATTGGCATTATTTGGGTAGCAACCCGTGATCTGCCAACCTTCGATTCTTTTCAAGACTATCAGCCAAGCTTGGTATCCAGAGTGTATGCCGATAACGGGGAAATCATTGGACAATTCTTTATTGAACGACGTCTCTATACCTCTATTGATCAAATCCCTAAAGCCCTGACTCAAGCTGTCATCGCCGTGGAGGACACTCGTTTCCTGGAACATCCCGGGCTGGACATTGTAGGGATCGCCCGCGCCGCCTGGACAAATCTCAAAAGAGGTGGACGCTTTCAGGGCGCCAGTACCATTACACAACAATTGGCCCGCGCGCTCTTTCTTTCTCCAGAACGGACCTATCAACGGAAAATTAAAGAACTTATTTTGGCGATAAAAATGGAATGGGTCCTGACAAAAGATCAGATTCTCGAAATGTACCTCAACCAAATCTACTTTGGTCACGGCGCCTATGGGATTGCCGCAGCCACCCTCACGTACTTCGATAAAAGTGTCACTAAACTCAGCCTTCCTGAAGCCGCGTTTTTAGCAGGGCTGCCGAAAGCACCCAATACCTATTCCCCGTACCGTAACCCGGATTTGGCGAAGTCTCGAAAGGAACTTGTCTTAGGTCGAATGATCGAAGCGGGATTTATCTCGGAGGAAGAGGCTCAAACGGCCATGGGTACAACATTGAATTACCGCCGTCAGTCCATCGAACCGATTGCGTCCTATTTCATCGAAGAAGTCCGCCAACATCTAGTAAAACGATATGGGGAATCGCTCGTCTATAAAGGCGGGCTGCAGATCCACACCACCCTAAACATTGCGATGCAAAAACTTGCCGAAGCTGGCCTACAACAAGGCCTGCGCCAATTGGATAAACGTCAGGGGTGGCGTGGACCTATTGAACATGTGGATTACAATAAAGACTTTGTGCCTCCAGAAGAGTACCCAGAATTACGGAATCCCCAAACCGCCCTGGTGCGAGGCCTTTATCGAGCCATTGTCACAAAGGTGACGAAACAGTTCGCACAAATTCTGGTTGGCAATACGTATAAAGGGACCATCGCCCTGGAAGATATGAAATGGGCCCAACGGCGGTTGAAAAATGTGAACGATGTTGGGACAGCTGTGATTCGTAAAGAGGCCACCCCACGCCACATGCTCAAGGTTGGTGATATTATTGAAGTCCTGCCGAAAAATGGCAATCTCGAATCAGGTATCTTTGTCTTAGAACAGACTCCGCTGGTGGAAGGTTCGTTGTTGGCGATTGATCCCCGGACAGGGGCTGTTCAAGCCATGGCTGGAGGCTATGATTTTACTCGCAGTCAATTCAACCGTGCAGTCGCGGCGCGACGACAACCCGGCTCGGCCTTCAAGCCTCTCATTTATGCCACGGCCCTTCAACAAGGACTGACTCCCGCGACATTGATTTTGGATGCTCCGGTCGTCTACAAAGATGAAGAGCTGGATCGAGTCTGGAAACCTGAAAATTATGAAAAGCGGTTCTATGGAGTCATTTCCTTACGCGAAGCCCTGCGCCATTCGCGGAACGCTGCCACGGTCCGACTTCTTGAACAAATTGGCGTCCCCGCAGTCGTAAAAGTGGCCAGCCAATTGGGCATCCGAAGCCCACTCAGTCAAGATCTGTCTCTGGCCCTCGGGTCTTCAAGTGTGACGCTCCAAGAGCTCACCTCCGCCTATGGGGTGTTTGCCAACCTAGGCATGTGGCTACAACCGTATCAAATTGCGCTGGTCAAAAATCTTAAAGGGGAAATCCTTGAACAACACCTGTTTGAACCTCGACAAGCCATGACACAGGAAAATGCCTATCTGACGACCAACATGTTAATGGATGTCATCCAAAGTGGAACTGGACGTCGGGCGAAAAAAATCGGACGCCCCTTGGCGGGGAAAACCGGAACGACGAATGGGTTCAACGATGCCTGGTTTGTCGGCTATGCACCCAATTTGGCAACAGGCGTGTGGGTAGGATTTGATTCTGTCCGAACCTTAGGAAGAAAGGAATCCGGGGCTCACGCCGCCCTTCCCATCTGGACACAATTTATGGGACAAGCGCTTCACAATGTGCCGGTCATGACGTTTACGATCCCGGAAGGGATTCAATTCGCCCAGGTAGATACGACAACCGGGAACCTCCCAACAAAGACCAGCCGCCATATCAGTACAGAAGTTTTTCGAAAAGGCACCGGACCGGAGAAAGCCCCACCTCCAAAAGCCAACCCGATGGACTTCTTTGAATTTGATCGGATGAACTCAGGATCTTCCAGCCACCTCTCTTCATTTTAAGAACACTCAACCCACCCTAGCATTCATACGTTACTGCCTCTACTTTTTTGCATCTTGGTATTCTTCATTCCAAGCCATTTGAATGGCCTCAAGCTTTTTTTCATTCGACTCTTGAGGGTCTCCCTTGAAATCAGGTAGGGCCATAATCCAAGCATGTAAATCGGTAAATCGTACGGTCAACGGATCTAGATCAGGATGTTCTTCTTGTAACCGGATACCAATGTCTTCGGCATCCGCCCATATTAAATCTTGCGCCATGACATCCCCTTGGTTTGTATGACGTTTGCGTTCAATCGGCTAACCATTATTTGACAAATTCAGAGACTTTTTTACTTTCCAGAGCTTCTTTCAACGTGGCATCCATCAATACTTCCGCCAGATGATGGGTCACTTTTTCGACCTCGGCAATGCCGGCACGAATGACACGGTGTTCATCGCCCTTCTGCGTTTCACCCAGCTGTTGGATAACGCGTTGAATCTCTGCTTTCTCTTTGTCACTAATAAGATCCGAAGCACGGGCCAATGCTTTATCAGTCGCGACAATAATCGCATTCGCTTCAGTGCGGGCTTCGATAACTTGCCTGGCGTTAATATCCTCTTTCGCAAATTGGAATGAATCTCGAATCATCCCCTCCACTTCGTCATCGGTAAGTCCATGTGAGGGTTTCACTTGCACCGACTGCGCTTCATTCGTACGAATATCTCTCGCTGTCACATGCAAGATGCCATTCGCATCGATAAGGAATGTGACTTCAACACGGGGAACCCCGGCAGGCAGAGGTGGCATTTTCAATTGAAACCGCGCCAAGCTGCGATTATCTTTCACGAGTTCCCGTTCGCCCTGGAGAATATGAATATCAACCGACGTTTGCCCATCGACATAGGTGGTAAACATTTCCTTGGCACTAGATGGAATCGTCGTATTGCGGCGTGTCAGGGTACTCATAACTCCACCCATGGTTTCAATTCCCAAAGACAAGGGTGTCACATCCAAGAGAAGAATTTCTTTGTTATGGCCACCAAGAATATCCGCTTGCACGGCCGCCCCTAGTGCCACAACTTCATCTGGGTTCAATTCACTGTGTGGTTGTTTACCAAACAGCTCCGCAACCTTGGTTCGGACCAATGGCATGCGAGTACTGCCACCGACCAAGACCACTTCATCAATTTGGTCGACCTGCAAACCAGCGTCCTTCAGCACCGACTGGCAGGGAGCAAGCGTTCGCTCTACGAGCTGCAGGACCAATGATTCCATAGCTTCACGGGTCAAGGTCTTTTCATATTTTCCATTGGGAAGCTCAACAACCAGCGTTGTTTCTGTGTCTTCCGACAGTCGAACTTTGGCTTGTTCGGCTTCCAAGCGTATCACTTGCATCAGGTCAGGATGGTCTTGGACTTGAACCCCGTGCTTTTCGACAATCTCTTGAACCAATACATCAATAAGCCGTTGATCGAAATCATCCCCACCTAAATACGTATCGCCATTGGTGGCGAGCACTTCAAAAATGCCATCCTTCAACTTCAGAATGGAAATATCAAACGTCCCACCGCCTAGGTCATAGATGGCAATGAGCCCTTGGGTTTTTTTCTGAAGCCCATACGCCAAAGACGCAGCAGTTGGCTCATTGATGATACGCAACACTTCGAGGCCCGCAATCATCCCGGCATCTTTCGTGGCTTGCCGTTGGCTGTCATTAAAATAGGCCGGAACGGTTATAACCGCCTTGGAAATATCTTCTTTCAGAAATTCTTCGGCGCGCCGTTTTAATTCTTTTAAAATCATGGCAGAGACCTGAGGAGGCGAATAGGTTTTCTCCCCCACTTCCATTCGAATCACGCCATTTTTTTCATGCAACGAATAGGGGAAATATTTCAGCGCATCCTTGACATCCCCTAACCCTTTTCCCATAAACCGCTTCACGGAATAGATAGTACGAGCAGGATCACGAGTCAAATGGGCTTTCGCAGGATCTCCCACAATAATGCCATTATCCGTCATCCCCACAATGGAGGGGACCATCATCTCGCCGTGAGGACCGGGAATGATCCGTGGCGTCCCCTTCTCCATATAGGCAACCAATGAGTTCGTCGTGCCTAAATCAATGCCAACAATGCGACTCACAAGGTATCCTTTTCTAAATCTTGGTCGTTAGGACTTGCGTGAACATAACTTGTACAGGTCGCAGTCAATCTTCGGGCCATCTTTGAACGCGCCTCAATCGAAAAAAGCCTCAACATCACTCTGCGATGCCTCGGTTTTTCCTCAATCGTTCCGTCCAAATCTGACACAAATCTTGTTGCGAATGTGTTCAAGTTATGTTCACGCAAGTCCTTACCCTGTCGTTTCCAATAAATTATTGACCATATTGGACACATAGGTACGATCGGACAAAATTTCTCGCATGCCCCGCAGGATCCGATCCTTCTCTTCACGAGCATCTTGCGGTTTGGGATATTGCTGTTGTAAGTGATCCCATTCATTAAATTGCACATACAGAGAGGCTTCCATCTTCTCCTGACGAGACTCAAGGTGTTCTCGTTCGCCCTGTAACTTTGTACGGAGCTTTTCAAGATCAGATGAGGATCCCTCAGGCGCCAATTGCCTGAAAGATTCCAAGTCTTCTTGCAACTCTAGAATTTCCTCAAAGAGATCAGCCGGCGGATGTGACCGAATATCTTTGACAGCGCCTGCTTCCAATCGAATCAAATATTCCACCCGTTGAATAGGATCCTTCAACGCTCGATACGCGGTATTGAGAAAGGCCGAGTTCCCCAAACTAATGGTCTTTTCCGATTCATCTTTCGTGGAATAAAAATCGGGATGAAAGGTACGACTGAGGTCATAATAGATCCGCTCTAACTGTTGCACATCTACTTTGAGCAACCGAGGCAATTTGAAGCAGGAGAAATAATCCAGATCCTTGGAAAGAGGCTGCACTTTAACGCATTGGCCGCAGAGGTATTCCCCGGTCACTTCCGATTGGCAGTGCCAGCACATGCTGCGTGCCATGGGCAGCTCGCGTGATATGGTCGATGTGTCATGAGAATGTTCCATATTCGCAGGCTCTGACAACTCGGGCATGACTAACTACGCCATGCCCGATCAACTTCTTACATGTTTCGATGCAAAAGGGGGTGGTTATGCTGAGAACGACTCCCCACATCCACAGGTTTTCGTGGCATTGGGGTTAATAAATTTGAAGGCTCCGCTCACCATGTCTTTTTGGTAATCCAATGTCATTCCTTGAAGGTAAATGGCACTTTTTATATCCACAATCACCTTCACACCATTCACCTCGGTCACCGTATCGAACTCCCCAATTTTCTCATCAAAGTTGACAGTATAGCTTAATCCAGAACACCCGCCGCCTTTGACCCCTAGTCGCAACCCACCGTCGGTGATGCCTTGCAGATCCAATAACCGCTGGACTTCCTTCAAGGCGGCATCGGTCATCGAGACAACGGCGGTGTTGTCAGCTTCTTTTGTTTCCATTTCAGATTCTCCCAGCAAAACTGTATTCCGACTCTTACGAGGACACAGCCGCTTCTTCTACTTTCGGTTTTTTCGCATCGGCTTTTTTCTGATAATCTCCCAATGCCGCTTTAATGGCATCCTCCGCTAACACGGAACAGTGAATCTTCACAGGAGGAAGATTTAATTCTTCAACGATATCGGTATTCTTGATCTTTTGGGCTTCTTGGACTGATTTGCCCTTTAACCATTCAGTGGCTAAGCTCGAACTGGCAATCGCCGAACCGCAACCAAATGTCTTAAATTTCGCATCCACAATGGTGTCGTTCTCGACCTTAATCTGGAGTTTCATCACGTCGCCACATTCCGGCGCTCCCACGATACCAGTCCCTACGTCATCATCATCCTTTTTAAACGACCCCACGTTGCGGGGATTGTTGTAATGATCAATCACTTTTTCACTATAGGCCATGGTTCATTCCTCCTTATTGTTGTATAAACAAAATTAACACATTCGCTCATTCAGGATGATCACAATGCCCAGTCAGCTTAGTTAATGTGCCGCCCACTGAACACTTTTCAAATCAATGCCTTCTTTAGCCATCTCATAGAGTGGGGACATTTCACGAAGATGCGTCACGGCTTTGAGCATCCGATCGATCGTATATTCAATTTCCTCATCAGTATTAAACCGGCCAAGTCCGAACCGAATGGACGAATGGGCTAAATCCGATCCCACACCTAACGCCCGCATCACGTAGGAAGGCTCTAGGGTAGCCGACGTACATGCCGAGCCTGAGGACAGGGCAATTTCTTTTACCCCCATAAGCAACGCTTCGCCTTCCACATAGGCAAAACTAATGTTGAGATTACCTGGCAAGCGTTCCGTTGGATGTCCGTTCAGATAGACTTCATCCATCACTCCCATAATACCTTCTTGCAGCCGATCTCGCATTTTCGCCAGACGGATGGCTTCTTCAGCCATTTCCTGCTCACACAGTTCACAGGCTTTGCCAAATCCTACAATTAACGGCACGGGCAACGTCCCGGAGCGCATCCCTCGTTCATGTCCACCACCATAGAGCATCGGTTCCAATCGAACCCGTGGGGCGCGACGCCGAACATATAATGCGCCCACACCCTTGGGGCCATAAATTTTGTGGGCGGAAAATGACATGAGGTCAATGCCCATTTCCTGTACATTCACGGGAATTTTTCCAACCCCCTGGGTCGCATCACAATGGAAAATAATGCCCTTTGCTTTGGCCACTTTTCCAATTTCCGCAATGGGATTGATCGTACCAATTTCATTGTTCGCCAACATCACCGAAATTAAGATGGTTTTGTCGGTAATCGCATGACGCACATCGTCAGGACTGACCATTCCAACTTTGTCCACTGGAAGAAAAGTAACCGTGACACCTTTTTTTTCAAGATATTTCGCCGTATCAATCACCGCCCGATGTTCGGTCGCATCGGTGATAATATGATCCCCTTTCTCCTTGTACATCGCCACGATGCCTTGGAGAGCCAAATTATTCGACTCTGTCGCCCCACTGGTAAATATAATTTCCTTGGCATCGGCGCCCACCAGGTGGGCAATTTGTTTTCGAGCATGCTCGACAGCTTCTTCCCCTTCCCACCCGAAACTGTGGTTACGGCTCGCTGAATTGCCAAATTTTTCGGTGAAAAACGGGAGCATCGCATCCACAACCCGCGGATCACAGGGGGTTGTCGAATGATTATCTAAATATATGGGCAACTTCATAATTGAACTCCTTCTGGTATTCGGGATTCCACAATAATTAAGGGAGGTTCGGCCATCATATCTTCAATAGACATGCTATTGAGTAATTGCATAATACTTTCTTGAACTTTAAGGAGCGGCGTGCGGATAGTGCAATGTTCCATCTGTTCACAAAGCGCCTGATCATTTTTTTCATGATAACAATCGGCAATTCCTAAACGCCCTTCAATCGCTTCCAAGACCTGGGCAATTGAAATATCCCGTGGCTCACGCGCCAGCACATACCCACCCTTAGGACCATTTTGGCTTTCAATCATCCCGTATTTGGCCAAAGTCTGAAGCACTTTCGCCAAGAGTTCTAAGGGAATCAAATGCTCCTCAGCAATTTCCTTGGTATTCACCACCCGAGGAATGTTGAAGGCATTCATCTCTCCATTTTGGACCGTCGCCATATACTGGAGAGCCATCAAGGCATAATCTGTTTTTTTTGAAAGTTTCAACATAACGGATATGGCATTCCAAGTATCGTGTGCCCCACATTCAAACGTCTGGCTGTTGGCTCAACAATCCCGACTTATATGATCGGGGTTAATATATCATTGACCTCACAAGTCAGTCAAGACTAAAATGGTCGGAGATTCATTTAGTCGGAGATTCATTTAGTCGGATACTCAGTGAGAACAATAAAGCCTAACTTGAGTCATTTGAGTATATTTAATTACAACATATTGTTTTAAAAGGAGAAAACAATGGGAGGCAGTAACCCGTATATTGAAAAAATGGAAACGGCCGTTGCGCAGAAACCGTTCAAGGTGACCTTTATCACTCCGGAAGCACCCATTGAAATACAGGTCGATCCTACCAAGCTACCGTTTGGAGATACAGGATTAGTTGGGAGCATTTTAGATATAGCCTTAGCAAATGGCATTGATGTGGAACATGCCTGCGGTGGCGTCTGCGCCTGCTCGACTTGCCATATTATCGTCAAAGAAGGTCTCGAGACCTGCAACGAACCGACAGATGACGAAAATGATCAGCTCGATGAAGCCCCTGGGTTAAGCCTGCAATCAAGATTAGCGTGCCAATGTGTTCCCGACGGCGAGAAGGATCTGATAATTGAGGTCCCGGAATGGAACAAGAACCTCGTCAAGGAAAGCCATTAGTACCGACGATCCTTGTCTCCCAAGGAATCACTCCGAAGCATTCCAGTAATCATTTCTCCAAACCCAGGCAAAGAGGATGGCAGGAGATGCATTTTGTCGAGAGCTAAAAAGTGCTAAGATCTAAAAAAATCCTGCCCCCACACTAGATCGTGAGGACAGGCTTGATAACTGCGGGTTTAAGAAAGGAAAAAAAGAAATTTCTTCCCTCCAATCTGAATTGCCGGCTCACCGATCAGAACACGGGTTATGGACCGGCTGACAATCCCAATCCTCCACCGCCTGGAAACCAAAAGCCCAGTCTCCAGGAACAGAAGACAATTCTCTCTCCTCGTTTCCCAAAGCCACAGCTACTCCAACTTGCTAGTTAAATCTGAACCCCAATACTCAGATCCATCTGGCTCAATAAACTTGCCCATACATGATGATTCAAAGCCTAATCCGTTTATCTTTTTGATCGCTCTTCCTTGTTCTTCCAATTTGGACTAGACAAGAAGAGTGATTAGCAAACTTCATTCC
>SMUY01364839.1_pt1 | contig 12249 bp, 9 predicted proteins | sample 2456441 | NCBI WGS metagenome assembly SMUY01 (sample SAMN11095931, study PRJNA526329) | marine sediment metagenome | biome: Marine sediment; feature: Surficial sediment; material: Deep marine sediment; isolation source: Hadal surficial sediment | place: Pacific Ocean | collected 2014-11 | depth 0-1...
CAGCGGCTATTACGTAGTGGCTGCATTTCGCTATGCAGCCGGCCAGCCATCGCTAATCGTCAATCGGGGTTGGGTGGCACGATCCGCTGCCGGTGCAGCCGATCCGGATTTTAGTGTTGGCAATGCAGACAGGACCATTCGCGAACGGGTGGGTGCTCTGCCCAGGGTGGGCATTCGGCCTGCAGAGGCATTCGCGGGCGCCGGCGACTGGCCTAAAAAGGCCATTTATCCAACGCTCGACGAACTCTCCGCCGAGCTCGGGCAAGAGCTTCTGCCCTTCATCCTGTTGCTGAGCCCGGAGGATGACGACGGCTATGTTCGCCTCTGGCAGCCCCGGGAGAGCGGCCCGGGGATGCATTACGGCTACGCTTTTCAGTGGTTTGCGATGGCCGCGGCGGTTCTCGGCGCCTTGCTGTGGCGAATTCGGAAAAGGGCGCAAATGAGCCGCTCCCGATGAGTGTTGTTGCACGACGAATCGCAGCCCGATACAGTATTCCCTGAGAAACCGCATCAAGGCCCAATAACCAGTACGACAACGATTGCAAATAACGGGCCTTGCGCTTGACTGACAGAGAGGGATCCCGGCGAATTCAACGCCTGGGGCATTGATCTGGCCAATCCTCTCGCCAACCTGGTTACTTGTTTTTCACCCGGCGTTGGACCGGACAGGGTAGAGATTTGACCACTAGCACAATACGACGAACCGCAGACTGGCGTGATTACTACGAGCTGACCAAGCCCAGGGTCGTCATGCTTATCGTCTTCACGGCAATCGTCGGCATGATGCTGTCGGTACCCGGCTGGCCCGGTGTCGTTGCACTCATTTTCGGCACATTGGGTATCGGTATGGCTGCCTCCTCCGGTGCTGTCGTCAATCACGTGCTCGACGCACGCATTGACATCAGCATGTCGCGAACGAAGAGCCGGCCATTGCCACAGGGAAAACTGTCCGAGACTGAGGCGCTGGCGTTTGCAACAACGCTTTGCATCGTGTCCATGCCGATGCTCTGGTTTATCGTCAATCCGCTGACTGCAATACTGACTTTCGCTTCTCTGATTGGTTACGCCGTTATCTACACTGTCTATCTGAAACGCGCGACGCCGCAAAATATCGTCATTGGTGGAGCCGCCGGCGCTACACCGCCACTCCTCGGCTGGGTCGCGGTTACGGGAGAAGTTCACAGCGACGCTATTTTGCTTTTTCTGATCATTTTCGTCTGGACACCGCCGCACTTCTGGGCGCTGGCCATTGCAAAAAAGGACGAATACGCGAAGGTTGGCATTCCCATGTTGCCGGTGACGCACGGCAACGAAGTCACCCGCAAGTACATCTTGTTTTACACAACCCTGCTGGTGCTGGTGACCATTCTTCCATACATGACGGGCATGAGTGGAATTATTTACCTGGTTGCTGCAGTCGGCCTGGGCGGAAGATTTCTGCAGTACGCGATTCGTCTGAGATCCGATGACGACGTCAATCTGCCGATGCGCGTGTTTCGGTATTCGATCAATTACCTGGCGTTCCTGTTCGCCGCCTTGCTCATAGACCACTACTTGCTGTTTCGCTTCCCCTTCTAAAGGGGGTCAGGGAAAAAAGGGGTCGAACCGATTTTTTTGTCTGCCGGTCATTAACCGCAGAGTTCGCAGTTAAAAAAATCGGTTCGACCCCTTTTTGTCTTGTGCATTGACCGCCGGCTACTACACTCGGCCGGCATGAGTTCCATTGACCAGAACCAGCGCGCGAGTTTCGACACTTTGCTGCGGCCGCATCTTGACCGGCTGTACCGCCTCGCCTATCGCCTCACCGGCTCCAAACCCGAGGCGGAGGACCTGTTCCAGAATGTTTTGCTCAAGGCATTTGCACGGCTCGATGATTTGCTTGAGGTAACAGAGTCTGGCTCCTGGTTATGCAGGGTCATGTACAACCACTTCATCGACGATCGGCGACGCTTTGCACGGGCGCGCCTGGTGAGCGTCGAGGAGAGTCAGCTCCCCGGCCGGAGCGTGGAGTCGCTGCCTGGAGACCTGGATCCGGTGCGCGATGCGGAGCGGCTGGATAACATAATGCGGCTCGATCGAGCACTTGCCGCCCTCAGTGACGAGCACCGCCTGGTGCTCCTCCTGCACGACAGCGAAGGTTACAAACTCGAGGAAATTCATCAGATTACGGGTGTTCCGGTAGGCACGATCAAGTCCCGTCTGCACCGCGCCCGGGCTCGATTACGGGAAATTCTCGCCTGAGTGGAACCAAATCACGGCTTTGAGCGTGTATAGCCATAACCAGGAACAAAACCATGACCTGCACCCAACTAACAGCACAGCTCGACGACTACGTAGATGGCCATATGGACCACGCCGCGTCGGCGGCGCTTGCCGTACATATCGAGAGCTGCGATGACTGCCAGCTGGCGCTCGCTGGTGAGCACGGATTGCGGGAGTCACTGAAGGACTATGCAGAATCCGGCATGCCACGCCCCGACGCAGCGTTTTTTGATCGCGCGCTGGCCAAAGCAGCGCAGAGCGGTATTCGCCGCCAGCGCAATCGCTGGGTCATGACGGGTGTCGGCGGCACTATCGCCGCCGGCCTGGTGCTCTGGATACTCGGCGATATGTTCCTGAAGACACCTGAGATTGCGGAACCGGCGCTCCCGTTGATCGCGATGACGCTCGAAGAGCCCCGCACACTGAACCTGGTGTTCTCATCGGCAACCGCGCTTGCCAATGCCACCATGACTGTAGTGCTTCCGCAGGGCGTCGAAGTAGAGGGATTTGCCGGTCAGCGGGAAATTACCTGGATAACCAGTCTTACCAAAGGCAAGAACGTATTGCCCTTAACACTCATTGCCACCTCACCACAGGGCGGGGAGCTGGTGGCCACCTTGCGACATGAGGGCGACGACAGATCATTCCGCGTCCGGGTAACTGTAATTTAAGGAGCTTCGGGAATACCGAAGCATCAAAGGGAGTATTTGTGATGAAGCAACTCAAGATTTTTCTGGCCAGCGTTGCCTTGAGCCTGTTTGCGCTCCTACCGACATCAGCTGTGGCTGCTATCGACGAACTGGACGTCACGATGGAGGTGCTGGACAACATAACCGACCTCGACGGCCAGGTGATTGTCATGGAGGGGCCCGAACACGATGGACTCGAGGGCTCTGATGATGAAGGTGAAAGCGACGAGCACGACGGTAACGAGACTGATGAAGACGTGCCCGATCACGAGTCTGAGGATGACTTCGGTGATGATGAGTTTGGTGACGACTTCACGCACGACGAGGACTTTGAGTCCGACGAGGAACAACAGCATTCGGAGGAGGAAAGCGACTTTGACGAAGGTGAAGACATCGACAGCGATGAACCTGAAGAAGACGAGCCGATGCATGACGACGTAGCAGACAACGACGGTGCGACTGACGGTGAGGGTGCTGATATCGCATAAAGCGGGTCTTTGGACCTTATTTTCCGCGATCTACGAAGAAATCCCCCTCGTTTTGCGACGCAGGGGGATTTTTTCGCACCACGTCACAGTGTTGAATCGCGATTAATGCGAATTTTTCCTCCTCGGGCTTTAGTCCCTGTATTAGCGGGCTGGAGTCCCCGCAGGAGTCCTGAAATTCTGGCACTAGCGTTCAAGGCATACGGCCGTGCGGCCGCCATCGCACTCACCCTGCTAGTGCTGTGCCTGGCACTACCACAGGGTGCATCTGCGGCAACGGCGAGTGAATTGTTTGCCGATGGCAACCGCCTGTTCCGCGACGATCTGTACTGGGCTGCATTGCTGCGTTACCGCCAGGCTGGCGAGGCTGGTATGGATACGCCGCTGCTGCATTACAATACCGGCGTCGCGCATTACAAGTCGCAGCAATATGCACGAGCCCGGGAATCACTCATTGAGTCGAGCCGCTACAGGCCATTGCAGCCACTTTCGCACTACAATCTCGGCTTGAACGCCTATGCGCAAGGCGATATCGATGAGGCCTTGCGCTGGTTTCGCAACGCGCGGGAACAACAACAACGAGAAGATATCAGCCGTCTGGCGGGTCGCGCGATCACGCAGCTCAACCGTGAACTTGCAATTGCAGATCCGATCGAAGTGCCCTCCACCATCCAGGAACGCGAACGAAAATTTACGAAATTGGATATAAGGGTAAGTGTCGGCGCCGGTATGGACGACAACGTATACCGTTCACCGTCTGTCAGTTACGTCGATCTTGCAAACCCGGCACAACCGATGGTGACGCCGAATGTCCAGGAAGGCACGTACATTCCCGTCAACCTGTACGCGAAATACCAGGTCAACAGCCTCGAGAACGAAGGCTTCTTCGGCGTGTATCGGCTTGGCGGCCGCTATTACCAGGACAAGAACCTGAGCAACGCCAACGAGTATCTGCACGAACTTGGTTTTGGCAGCGAATACCGGCGGCGCAAGGAGAGCCGCGAGCGTCGTGTCTACAGTGCCTTCAAGATCGCGCAACACAAGGAGACCTATTACGACCGGGACACCGGCATCGAACGCGATGTCGGTGGTGTGGTTATCGGCGATCGCATGTCATACGTTCGTTACGGGCCCGAATTCTGGATGCGTGAGACCTTCGGCAAGTTTTCAATTGGCGGGCGCGCAAAAGGACAATTGTGGAACTACGAGGAAACCCTCGCGGTCCCCGAATACGATCACGAATATTGGGAAGTCGGCGCCACTGCACAGTACCGCTTTACCTCGACATCGTTGCTTCGCATGACGGCCGAGTACTACACACGACGTTTCGGCGACCGGCCCTCATACGAGCTCGACGGATCCCAACCGGTCGGCAACCGGCCGATTCGCTACGACTACACCGAGTTCGCGGTGGAAGCGCGTCAGCGCATCACTCGCGCGATGTGGTTCGGGGTCGCCTATGCGCGCACCGAAAGAGTGGACCAGTATCTCGGTTACAATAATTACTTCCGAGATGACTACGGCGCGCAGATTCACCTGTCGATCGGGGACCGGTTCGATTTTGACGCCACCGCTTCGTATCGCATTTACAATTTCGAAAACGCATTCGCCTTCCACGAGCCTGCTGCAGGTCGGAAAACACTGGAGACTTCCATCGGCATTGCCACAGCAACGTTCAGGATGACTGATTCTTTGAGCCTCCTCGGCGAAATCCTGTTGCGCGATGTAGTGTCCAACGACACACGCATTGAGTATGCCCGCAGCCAGATAATGCTCAGCGTGCGCTGGATGCAGTAGCCCCCGCTAACGCCACAAAACGAGTAATAGAAATACCGCCGGGAATCCAGTTTATGGTGGCTCTCGGGCACGCTTTCTTTGTTAGACTGCGCCCCCGGGACCAAGGCCTACCTCTATTTACATCTCGTGCGCCGCAGCCACGACAGGTAAATGGAAGTACCCTCAACCACTCAATGCCGCCGATGGATGTCACACCCATACTCGAATCGCTGAATGATGCTCAGCGACAAGCCGTTACTGCACCTCCCGAGCCGTTGCTGGTCATTGCCGGTGCCGGCAGCGGCAAGACCCGGGTGCTTGTGCACCGGGCCGCCTGGCTGATCGACGTTGAAGGTATATCACCGCAAAGCCTGTTGGCGGTTACCTTTACCAACAAGGCCGCCGCCGAAATGCGCGGTCGCATCGAATCCTTGCTGCAAATACCCGTCAACCATCTCTGGATCGGTACTTTTCACGGACTCGCCCACCGCTTATTGCGAAGACACTGGCAGGACGCAGGACTGCCGCAGAGCTTTCAGATTATTGATTCCGATGATCAGTTAAGAATAATCAAGCGCCTGCTCAAGAGCCTCGAGCTCGACGACGACCGCTGGGTACCGCGAGAAATACAGTATTTTATTAATGCGCAAAAGGACGAGGGACTGAGGCCGCAACACCTCGATGATGAGGGCGATACGAATCGCCGTCAGTCCATTTCTCTTTATCAAAGTTACCAGGAAATTTGCGACCGGGGCGGCCTGGTTGATTTTGCGGAGTTGCTGTTGCGCGCCCATGAAATCTGGCGCGACCATCCCGACATATTGCAGCACTATCAAAAGCGCTTTCGGCATTTGCTGGTAGACGAATTTCAGGATACGAACGCCATCCAGTACGCGTGGCTGCGGCTGCTTGCCGGTAAGGAAGGAATTCCATTCGTTGTTGGCGATGACGATCAATCAATTTATCGCTGGCGCGGCGCGCGCGTAGAGCATATCCATCAATTCCAGCAAGATTTTCCCAAATCGTCCGTGATCAAACTCGAACAGAACTACCGTTCGACCGCGACGATTCTTAACGCCGCCAATGCGGTCATCGCAAACAATAATTCACGCATCGGCAAGAACCTCTGGACAGAGGGCGGCGATGGCGATGCAATTCGGCTCTACGCAGCCTATAACGAACGCGACGAAGCCGATTTCGTGGTCGGCCGGCTACGCGACTGGAGCGACCAGGGAAATCTTCGCGCCGACGCCGCTGTACTGTACCGTTCCAATGCCCAGTCACGGGTGCTGGAAGAAAGCCTGATCAACGCCGGACTGCCCTATCGTGTATACGGGGGTTTAAGATTTTTCGAGCGCGCCGAAATCAAGGACGCTCTGGCCTATCTGCGATTGATCCAGAATCGAAACGATGACTCCTCCTTCGAACGCATTATCAACCGGCCGACGCGCCGTATCGGCGCACGAACCGTAGAAACAATGCGTGCTTATGCGCGCGCGAATAGCTGCTCGATGTGGCAGGCAGCCGGGGCAGCCGCCAGCGGTACTCTCGGCAGCAAAGCCGCATCTTCTGTGGTCGTGTTTCTAAACCTGATCGAAAGCATGGCAAGGGACACGGCGCATCTTGAGCTGCAGGAAAAAGTTGACCAGGTCATTCAGGGCAGCGAATTGATCGGGTTTTTTCAAAAGGAAAAAGGCGAGCGCGGCGAAACAAGAGTGGAAAACCTCGAAGAACTGGTCAGTGCAGCCAAGAGTTTTAAAGTGGATACTGCGGAAGAAATGACACCGCTCGACGCGTTCCTGTCGCATGCGGCGCTCGAGGCCGGGGAGGGCCAGGCGGAGGCATGGGAGGACTGCGTACAACTGATGACGATGCATTCCGCGAAGGGTCTTGAGTTTCCGCTGGTGTTCCTCTGCGGCATGGAGGACGGCTTGTTCCCGCACCAGCGCTCCTTGGCCGATCCGAACGGGCTCGAGGAAGAGCGCCGACTTTGTTACGTCGGCATCACGCGCGCCAAGCAGACTCTATACATTACCTATGCAGAGCAACGACGGCTGCACGGTATGGACAGTTTTTCACAGCCCTCGCGCTTTATCGCCGAGATTCCCGCGGAACTGGTTGAGGAGATCCGTCCACGAGTACAGGTCAGTCGTCCCATCAGCCCGCGTTCGCGCGGCCATTCTGCCGGCATCGCGCCCGGCGCAAACTTGGGCGTTAAACTCGGTCAGCGCGTGCGGCATGGCAAATTCGGCGATGGCGTAATTCTCAACTGCGAAGGGCAGGGGGCACATGCACGGGTCGAGGTCAATTTTGAGACGGCCGGCACAAAATGGCTGGTGCTTAGTTATGCCAATCTCGATTACATGTAATATTCGGCACAATCGTTTAGCCGTGGACAGAAAATGAAAATACTAATTCTCGGCGCCGGCCAGGTCGGCTCTTCCGCGGCATACCATCTGTCGCGCGAAGAGGCTAACGAAGTAACTGTGGTCGACATTAGCGCCGATGTTCTGCGTGAACTCCAGGACCGGCTCGATATCCGCACCGTCGTGGGACATGCAGCTTATCCGGACGTGCTTGACCGCGCGGGTGCCGAAGACACCGATATTATCGTCGCCTTGACCGATACCGACGAAACCAACATGGTTGCCTGCCAGGTCGCCTACACGCTTTTCAAGACACCTACAAAAATAGCCCGTATCCGTTCCGCCGAATACATGAATGCGCGGAAACTTTTTACGCAGGAAGCGATACCAGTTGACGTGCGCATTAGCCCAGAACAACTGGTCTGCGAATATGTCGAGCAGCTGATCCTGTATCCGGGCGCTCTCCAGGTACTCGATTTCGCGAACGGCCGTGTCCGCCTGGTCGGAGCACGAGCGGATCACGGTGGGCTGCTGGTCGACCAGCAAATAGCGAACCTCAAGGAACACATTCCGAATACCGACGGCCGCATTGCCGCAATTTATCGCGACGGCAAGTCCGTGCAGCCAGACGGTGACACGATAATTCGCGAAGGTGACGAAATATTTTTTGTCGTCGCGCGACAGGATGTTCGGGTTTTCATGAGCGAAATGCGCAAACTGGATGATCCGGTACGCCGGGTTGTGATTGCCGGTGGCGGCAATATTGGCGTACGCCTTGCGCTTGCTCTCGAACAGACAAACCAGGTCAAGATCATCGAGCGCGACAGCAAGAGAGCCCGCACTATTTCCGAGCAGCTTAACAAAGCCATTGTCCTGGTAGGCGATGCCGCGGATGAGGAATTGCTGCTTGAAGAGAACATCGACAACGTCGATGTCTTTTGTTCGCTGACCAACGCAGAGGAAGCCAACATATTGTCAGCCATGCTGGCCAAACGGCTCGGTGCACGCAAGGTAATGGCTTTGATCAACAGGCCTGCATACGCGGAACTTGTCGAAGCCGGCTCCATCGACATCGCGATATCGCCGCAGCAGATAACCATCGGCTCCTTATTGGCGCACGTTCGCCGTGGCGATGTGGTCAAAGTGCATTCTCTGCGTCGCGGCGCCGCGGAAGCAATAGAAGCCGTCGCACACGGCACGCCGGAAGAGTCGAATGTTGTCGGCAGAAAGATCGAAGAAATCGAGTTGCCTCGTGGTACCAACATTATCACGATCGTCCGCGGTGATCAGGTCATCATCGCGCATCACGATACCGTTATCGAAACCGATGACCATGTGATCCTCTTCATGACCGACCGGCGAAAGATCGACAGGCTTGAAAAGCTGTTTCAAGTCGGCGTGTCGTTTATCTGAATCGCCGCGGCTGAATAAACAAGAAAGCAAATGAATCGCTTAGTCGTGCAACGCATCCTGGGGCTCTTGCTGATGATGTTCAGCATTACTATGGTGCCGCCCGTCATCGTTGACCTGATTTACAAAGAGCAATCGTGGATGCCTTTCGTTGAAAGCTTCGGTCTGACGCTCTTCGTCGGGCTCCTTTTGTGGTACCCGGTGCGGGATTTCCGCAAGGACCTGCGGCTTCGTGACGGTTTCCTGGTGGTTGCTTTATTCTGGGCCGGACTCGGCATGACTGGCGCGTTGCCACTGTATCTCACCGATGCGCCCGTGATGTCGTTTACGGACGCGGTTTTCGAATCAGTCTCCGGGCTTACCACGACCGGGGCGACCGTGCTAAGCGGCCTGGACACGCTGCCGAAGGCGATTCTCTATTATCGCCAGCAATTGCAGTGGCTGGGCGGCATGGGCATCATCGTCCTCGCAGTCGCCGTTTTGCCAATGCTCGGTGTCGGCGGAATGCAGCTGTTACGCGCCGAAGCACCGGGGCCGGTCAAGGACTCGAAACTCACACCACGCATCACCGAGACGGCCAAAGCACTCTGGTACGTTTACGTCGGGTTCACTCTGATGTGCCTGGTGGGCTACCTGTTGGCCGGAATGAATTTATTCGACGCCTTGTGCCATGCATTTTCAACTGTCGCGATCGGCGGATTCTCCACGCATGATCTCAGCATTGGATATTTCGACAGTCCTGCTATCGACATGGTCGCAATTGTTTTCATGTTCCTTGCCGGCATCAATTTTTCACTGCACTTTTTTGCCTGGAACAACGTGTCAATCAGGCACTACGCACAGGATCCGGAGTTCAAAGCCTACGCATTCATGTTGCTGATGCTGTCGGCGATCGTCATCGGATCTTTGACATTTCTTGGAATCTATGCGAATGCCAATGACACCGTCATCAACGGTTTGTTTCAGGCAGTATCGATTGCAACGACGACCGGGTATACGACTGCCAACTATGCATCCTGGCCCGGCGCGCTGCCGGTGCTGCTGATCCTCGCCAGTTTCGTCGGCGGTTCAGCAGGATCCACCGCTGGTGGGATAAAGGTCATACGTTGCCTGCTAATCGTGAAGCAAGGCTATCGTGAAATCATCAGGCTGGTTCACCCGAACGCAGAAATACCGGTCAAGCTCGGCCAAAGCGCGGTGCCGTATCGTGTCGTTGACGCGGTCTGGGGGTTCTTCGCCGTTTACATCGTGGTATTCGGCCTAATGCTACTTGCAATGCTGGCCACAGGCCTCGACCAGGTTACGGCGTTCTCCGCTGTCGCCGCTACCCTTAATAACCTTGGTCCGGGACTGGGTGAGGTGGCAGCGGGATTCATGACGCTCGGCGACCCCGCCAAGTGGATTGCGATTTTCGGGATGCTGCTCGGCCGCCTGGAAATTTTCACACTCCTGGTTCTGATTACGCCCACCTTCTGGCGGCACTGATCTCGCACACAAATGAACGACACGAATAGCGGCATCGGCGCTTACATAGATCGCTTTAGCGAAGCTACCGGGCGCACTGCTTCCTGGTTGACCCTGGCGATGGTGCTGGTGACTTTTGTCATCGTCGTATTGCGCTATGTATTCGGTGTCGGCCTGATATGGCTACAGGAATCGCTGACCTGGTTACATGCCGTCGTCTTCATGCTCGGTGCCGCTTACACCCTGCAACAGGAACAACATGTCCGCGTTGATATCTTCTATCGCGAAATGAGCGAGCGTCGACGCGCCTGGGTGAACCTGCTTGGCGTCACGTTTTTCGTTATTCCGATGTGCGCGCTTTTTGTCTGGACCTCCTGGGACTACGTTGCCGCGTCCTGGTCGATTGGTGAAGTCTCGCGCAATGCCGGTGGCTTACCCTATCCGTTCGTGCCGCTCCTGAAAACCGTTCTGATCGTCATGCCGATCGCAGTCGGGCTGCAGGGAATGTCCTTGCTGTTGCGGTCTGCGCAAAGCATCAAAGGGAACTGACGATGGAATGGGTCGCGCTGCTCCTGTTTTTGGCGGTCATCGTGCTGCTGCTCGCCGGCTTCCCGGTGGCATTCTCGCTGGGCGGCACGGCCTTGATTTTTGCCCTCATCGGCGTCTTGACCGGCAGCTTCGAATCCGCATTCCTGTCCGCCCTGCCCAGCCGTATTTTTGGCATCATGACCAATGAAACCCTCATCGCGGTGCCCCTGTTTGTCTTCATGGGCATCACACTCGAGCGAGCGCGGATCGCGGAAGACTTGCTCGAGACGCTGAGTGCCCTGTTTGGATCTCTCCGCGGCGGTCTCGGTATCTCCGTCACGCTGGTCGGCATGTTGCTTGCGGCAAGCACCGGCATCGTCGGTGCGACCGTTGTGACGATGGGGCTGCTGTCGCTGCCAACGATGCTGAAACGGGGCTACTCGCCGGAGATTTCGACCGGCATCATCTGCGCATCCGGCACGCTCGGGCAGATCATTCCGCCGTCAATCATTCTCGTCATGCTTGGCGATGTCATGTCGTCCGCGTACCAGCGGGCACAACTTTCCCAGGGAATCTTTTCGCCGGAAACCGTTTCTGTCGGCGATTTGTTTGCAGGCGCGCTGATTCCCGGTTTGCTGCTGGTTCTTCTGTACGTGCTTTGGCTCATGTTTACGGCCATCGTGAAACCGGACTCCATGCCCGCGCATGTCTCATCCGATGAGGACGATGTATCGATCGGTAGAGTTATCAACGCACTGGCGCCGCCACTCATTCTGATTTTCGCGGTGCTTGGATCGATACTTGGTGGCTTTGCAACGCCAACCGAAGCCGCCGGTGTTGGCGCAATGGGTGCCATGCTGATCGCCCTGCAACGAAGGGCATTATCAATGGCTCGGCTCAGGGAAATTATGCGCGGCACGCTGCGCATCAGCAGTATGGTTTTCATGATTCTGATCGGTGCGTCAGTCTTTTCACTGGTGTTCCGCGGCTACGGCGGCGATGACGGCGTCCGTGCAGTTCTCGACGGGCTTCCCGGCGGGGTATTCGCCGCGGTGCTGGTCGTCATGCTGGTGATGTTTTTACTGGGCTTCGTGCTCGACTTTATCGAGATCACATTCGTCGTCGTGCCGATCGTTGGCCCGGTATTACTGTCGATGGGGCTCGATCCCGTCTGGCTCGGCATCATGATCGCTATCAATCTGCAGACGTCGTTCCTGACGCCGCCATTCGGCTTTGCGTTGTTCTATCTCCGCGGTGTTGCGCCACCGG
>SMUY01085041.1_pt1 | contig 12245 bp, 11 predicted proteins | sample 2456441 | NCBI WGS metagenome assembly SMUY01 (sample SAMN11095931, study PRJNA526329) | marine sediment metagenome | biome: Marine sediment; feature: Surficial sediment; material: Deep marine sediment; isolation source: Hadal surficial sediment | place: Pacific Ocean | collected 2014-11 | depth...
ACGCAACCAGGAGGGCGGCATCCGCACCAACACTCACACCTTTCCGGGCACCTTGTTTCGCATCGGCGCTCTGGATCGAATGGAACTTCGCCTGGACTACGGAGGCGTCCTTTGGGAGCAAACCCGAGAAGCAGGGCAGAGTACTGACACGAGCGGCTCAGGCGATATGGGAATTGGCGCGAAAATCTACTTTTGGGAGGAACAAGGGTGGCTCCCGGAGGCCGCTCTTTTGGCAGGAGTTTCTCTGCCTGTGGGGAAGGAACAATTCTCCAGCGGTAGAGCCGACCCCACCTTTCGGTTCAGTCTATCGCATACACTTTCCGATCGTCTTTCCTTTGGCTATAACCTGGGAGCGACCTGGGAATCGACCCTGAATGAGGCAAACGACCGCGACACCCTCTCATTATTCAACTATACCGCCGTCCTGGGTATCGGTCTGAGCGAACGAGCAGGTCTGTTCCTGGAGGCGTTCGGGGATATCCCTTTCAATGCCCAGGGCGGGCCAAGGAATTCCATCGATGGAGGGTTTACCTACTTGATTCGAGACAACCTCCAGATCGATGGGTTTGCCGGGGTTGGACTCTCGGACAGCGCCGACGATTGGTTTGTCGGCCTGGGGTTCACGGCTCGATTCCCCCGTTAACCGGAGCCAGCCTACGAATAGTAAGCTTCCTTGATCCAACGTTCCACGGTTCCTTCCGGATTGCGTCTGCCGTCTTCGTCGATCAAAAACTGCTTCTTATTCGAAGTCTTGCGCAACAAATTGAGCGGGTGTTCATGGTCTTCGAACATAGTGCCTTGAGCTGGGGACTTATCCAGAAGTTGGGAAAGCAACTTCGCGAGGAGGTCCAGGAGTTGATGAGGCTGGCCGAGAAGGCGGATGCTGCAGAAGGAGCCAAGGGGATGGATATCCCTACCGAGTTGGAGCGAAGGGAGGATCGGCTAAAAGCATTGGAAGAGGCGAAAGCCAAGCTGGTGCAGCGAGCGGCAGAGCGCGAGAAAGCCGAGCCGGGGGAATATGAAACGAAGATGAAACGCCGAGAAGCCAAAAGGAAGAAAACGGGTCAAAAGCCGCGGGGACCGAAGCCGAAACCGCCCACGGGAGGGGTTCGGAATGAAGATCAGATCAACTTAACCGATGAAGAGTCCAAAATCATGCCGGTCTCGGGTGGAGGATTTGAGCGGGCCTATTACGCCCAAGCAGTCCTGGACAACGACACCCTCCTGATTGTGAGCAACCATGTGAGTCAAAACGCCCGGGAATTCTAATTGTCGCTGATCACACATCGGGGGAATCAAGTCCGACAGGCTGCATAGGCCCATTGTATACTGACTCAAGTCCCGCTTTTGCAGGTCGTTATCTCACGGCCGAATTTTCGGATAGGACGAGATCCTTTCTCCTACCGAAAACTGGCCGGATTAGGTTTTGGCGAAGGACAGGCTGCGTTATGGGTGCTCAAAAATTATGGGCGCAAGAGGCGGCTCAGAAAACGAAACTCAATTCCGTGGCTATACCGTTATTTCTCTCCTGAAAGAAAGGCTCGACAACGAGCATCACCGTGTATTTCTCACCAGGGAAGTGAAAATTCACGTGCGGGACAAAAGCAGGACCTCTGCCGTCGGCGGATAGATGGTCGAATCGTGACCCAAGAACGAACCACGGTCGCGGAATCCAATAGTGACCGAGGCTGAACCGAAAGTCTTGCAGATCGTTTCGATGACGCGCTGTGCCAATGGAGCCATAAAGGTGATTTTGGCCCAACTCTCTTTGTCCAATAAGGTTTGCCATCCAGCGGTTATCCCCTACGAAAACACCCCCTCCCCAGGTATTCAGCCCGCGTCGATGGTAGGATTCATAAAAGAGCCCTTTGGGTCGGCCTTCCAGCTCGAAACTGGCGTTGTCGCGGGCTTCATCGGTAAGGGGAAGGGAAAATTCTCCGGCGAATGGGACTGTAAACTCATGGTACCACCCGTCGGCGGGAGCGACACTAGACCGATTCCCTACACTCAGGCGTAAGGCGGGAGCTCGCCCCTGGAGGGAAAAAGATCTAAGGGATGTAAGGCGGGAGCTCGAGGCCGGCTCTCCCCCTATTGATGCCGAAAACGCGACCGGAGTCGAAAGACTCAGCTTGCGTGAGGCGTCCCATTGGCTCAACATCCGGAACTGGCCAGCTGTAAGCGATAATCGATCGGTCAGCTGGAAAATCGAGAAGAGATCCTCGAAGCGACCGCTACGATCTTTTAACACTCCATCCGGAGAGGTCGTCTGGTAACTGAGCACCCTCCATTCAACAAAATAGGAGATTCGGTCCGTGATATCGCCACCGGAGATAATTTCAATCCGATTGGGAAAGGACTTGGTAAAGTCCTGTGTGTCGTTAAATTCCAATCTCTGGGTTGCCCAAACTGCCAAGGGGACCGTTTTGTGTGCCGGGAGGGCTTCCATCCTGTACCCCCGAGCTACAAAATCGAGCCCAGTCTGATTCAAGTTGGGAGGGAAAGTGTGACAAGTTTGACAGGGTTGATCAAATTTTCTTGCAAAGTAAGGTATTGCCGAGACTGAACTTGTCAACAAACTGAAAATGGATACCATCCAAAGGACTTTCTTCATTCTATACTCTCCCGCTTGTCCGTAAAATCGACACTAAAAAAAATGTTTGTATTAACTAAATAATATTTTAGTCGAGACTGAACATACCAGCAAGCCCTTACTCAGTCAACCCGGTCATTGCTTTTGGCACGGATCAGTGAACTTCTCGACCCTTTACTCCTGTCCTTCGACAAAATTTCATTCGGTCTGCAAACAACTGAGTTTACCCGTCCTGTCCGAAAACTGAGTCAAGACCACTGAGGCCGATATCCATCATTACTCTCTGCTCTAAGCGAGCTCCAGAGGCTCGTCTATGTCGAGATCCTGAACAATCGAACACATCTGGATCTCAAACCACTCCTGGAACAAACCCAGCGTTCGATCCTTGGGCCAGAACGCCTCGTCCCTTACCCAGCCTTCCAGCACCTCCTGCTGCGACGCAGGGCCTTCGTATTCAGGAAGGAGATACACGTGCGGCTCCCTTTCGCAGATTCTCAAAGACGGACTCAGCAGTACAGACTACTCATTCCCCAATTTCGGGAATTGGGGAATGAGTAGTCTGTCCCCAAATTCAATCCGAACTGTTCGGGCGAGCCACCGGCTCGCCCCTACGTCGCTTCGTGACAAGAACCTATGCATTATCTGGGCTAGCTGAGATTTGGGATTTGAAACGAAAGCCTAAAGGTCAGGCACTTAGTGGTAGGACTCTTTGATCCAGCGTTCCACAGTTTTCTCCGGATTGCGTATGCCGTCTTCGTCGATAACAAACTGCTTCTTGCTTGAAGTCTTGCGCAACAAATTGAGCCCATGCTCATAATCTTGAAATAAACCGGCACAGTAAGTGAACAGATCCGTGCCCATTTCCTCGGCTTTCTCGGTGATCAACCGGGCAGCTTCCGGCGTAAACTTGAGGTCAATGCCATACTGGCCCTGAAATTCCTGCTCAACCTTGCCCAACTGAAATTCCAGAACCTTGCCATGGTACAAGGTCGGATCGTCGAGGAGCTCCTGCAGCTTTTTAGCCGGGTGGCGGACCATTTCTCTGCCCACAATGAACTCCTTGACCTCATGATCCGGCAACTGGTACTTGTATTCACGAAAGACCCTTTCGCAAACCGCGATGAGGCCACGCGCTCCGATCTCCTCGGTGGCTGCTTCCTCTGCAATCGCCCGCATGCCTCGGTCGGTGAAGTAAACATCCACATCGTAGGCCTGAAAATCCCTTTTGTATTGTTTTAACAGGGAACCTTCTGAATATTTCAGTATCTTGAACAGGTCTTCTGCCGACAAAATGTTGCAGTGCATCACCACCGGTAGCCGCCCGATAAATTCAGCCTCCAACCCATAATCGATAAAGTCCACCGATTTGACCCTTTGCAGCAGGTATTGCACTTCTTCCGCGGATCTTCCGCTTCCCATGAACCCGATCTGTTTGGAGCCAAGTCGTTTCCTGATGAGTTCGGTCAGTCCGGTAAAGGCTCCGCTCACGATGAACAGAATGTGCTTGGTGCTGATGGTTTTTTTCTCCACCTGCCCTTTGGACTGAAATTCCATGAAAGCCTGCATTTGACTGGCAATGTCGGTCGGAGAGCGCAGAGGGACTTCCGTTTCTTCCATTAACTTGAGGAGTCCTCGCTGAACCCCGTGGCCACTCACATCCCGTCCCATGCCATTCATCGGGGTGGCAATTTTGTCGATCTCGTCCAGGTAAACGATTCCCGACTCAGCCAACTGGATGTCTCCCCCTGCCTGGTGCACCAGTTCTCGAATCAAGTCCTCGACATCTCCACCTACATAACCGGTCTCACTGTACTTGGTGGCATCCGCCTTGACGAAAGGCACCCCTATGAGACCAGCGATGTTTTGGACCAGATAGGTCTTACCGACTCCCGTGGGACCAATCAAAATGATGTTTTGCTTTTTGTAATCCCGGCAGTCCTGATTTCCCGCACAACTCTGAATGTGATGGTAATGATCACAGATAGCCGTGGCCAGCACCTTCTTGGCCTCGTCTTGCTGAATCACGTAGCGATCCAGGTAGGCTTTGATTTGACTGGGTTTGTAGTCAAACTGAAGGGCCTTGCTGCGACGTTGGGCTACCTCGTCAACTTCATCGGTCTGCTCCTGTTGAGTCTTGGGAAAGATCTCCACCTGGACGCCCGACCCATACTTATTCTGAAGGAACTGCTTCAGCTCGTCAGGATTGAATTTCTTGTCAAATGCCATTGCCTGCTTTTTCTCCCTTATTTAATAGTAAGATCCCATGCAGGCAGATGCAAGCGAAGCGCGCTACCCGCGCGGAATTTGTGCTTTCGTGCGATCAGGGTTTACACGTAGAAGTTCTTGTCCCAGCGCTGCTTGCGGAGGTTCTGGATCATCTCTCCGGAAAGTGCCGTTTGATCCGAGGCAGCCAAGTTGGCCTCAACATGCTCCACAGAACGCATCCCGGGGATGACCGTACTCACCGCCTCATGGTGCAGACAAAACCTCAAAGCCAGCTGGGGGAGGGTAGGAACCTCCTCTCCCAACAGTTGGCTCAACTCCTGGACGCGATCGAGAACCTGGCGTTTCCGATCCCCCTTGAAATAAAAATTGCGCCAGTCTTTTTTGGGGAATTTTGTTTCTGGAGTGATGGTGCCTGTGAGTGCCCCTTCATCAAAAGGAACACGCGCAATCACACCAACGTCCTTTTTCAGGCAAAGGGAAAGCAACTGATCCTCACAAGCCTGGTCAAAGATATTGTAGATCACTTGAACCGTATCCACTTTTCCGGACCGAACCAGTTCCAGTGCCGAGTTGGGCTGATGATCGTTAATGGAAATCCCCAGGTGGACAATTTTTCCCTTGGCCTGGAGCTCCTTGAGGGCGTCGTACCACTGGCTGTCCTCGATCCAGGAGGGATCCCAAACGTGAAGCTGCAGAAGATCGATCGCTTCTACTCCTAAGTTCCGCAAACTCCTTTCCGCACACTGAACGATGTAAGGGGCCGGAAAAGCTTCCTCGAGGGTACCTCGAGCCGGCCAGCTTCCGTTCTTGGGCGGAACCTTGGTGGCAACGTAAATTCGCTCCTTTCGTTCTCTCAGAACCTGGCTGACCAATCTTTCACTGTGCCCATCACCGTAGGCGAGTGCCGTATCGATGAAATTGACGCCTTCATCAACGGCCCGGTGCAGGGCCTGCAGTGATTCGGAGTCTTCGGCACCGATCCACAGGTGCTTTCCGATTCCCCAGGCACCATACCCAATTTCCGAAACTTCGATTCCCGTTCGACCCAGCTTGCGATATTGCATAAAAGAAGATATCCCCAGACAATTGTCTGTTGTCAGCTGTCTGTTGTCTATTGTCTATTGTCTGTCATCCGATATATTTCCCAATCACTTCTCGGGCCGCAATCAGTGACATGAGATTGATCACTGCGGCAGCTGCAATGGTGGCCCACCAGATCCAGCGAGAGACGCGGTCCTGGGAAGGAAGTTGTCGATCCAGCCACAGGGCGGCAAGACAGACCAGGCCCACTCCAATGTTGGTACTAAACAGCGCCACCAGGTCGATCATAAAGATGGGAGTTGTTTCGGTCCAAATAAACACCCAGGTCAATCCCAACATGAGGCCCCCGAAGATATTCATGACCTTTCGATACTCCAGTTCCTTTCCCTTTGAGAGAAGCTGGCGTAGAAAGCTGTGGGCTCCGCGGGCGTAGATCTCCGGCAGCGCATTCAAGGTCCCCCACAGGGCCGTGAGAATGGTCACATAGTAGAGCCAGATCATGGCAGGTGAAATCCGGGCGAAGATATGGGCTTGTTCCGTGAGGAGATCAAACCCGTTGGGTATTCGATGTAGAGGCTTCAAGATGGCCGCCCCTGCGATTGTGAAAGCCGCCGTCACCAGGAGAACCAACACCACGTTGAATCCCACATCCCATCGAAGAGGTCCCAAGGCCCGGGAGAAGTCCGGCCTGGAACTGCCGTTGCGGCGCACCGTCCACCCTTTGAGCAGCACCCAGTTGGAATAAACGATGTAGTTCATGGAAATGCTTCCGGCGTAACCGAAGACAGAGGCCAATTCAAGAAGTTGACTGCGGTCACTGATCGCAGAGGGAAGCCAGTCAGGATAAGCCGGGACATGGCCAAATCGGAAGAAGCCCCGGAAGATCTCCTTCACATCCGGGCCCGTCAACAAAGTGGCCGTAACGGTTCCCACCAGCAAGATCAAACACACTACAATCTGGGATCTCTCCAACGTTTGATAGCTCTGGGTCATGCCCACGATGATGGCCAGGCTGACGAAGCCAAGGGCTAACCATTTATAAGAAATCATCACTCCGATGGAAGCCAGGATGTTGCTCATCAGTTGGCCGCAGGGAACGGCGATCACCACAAAAACCAAGGGTGCCACCAAACCTTCCAGTATCAGAAGTGTCCACAACAGCCAGGACCGTCTCTCCCGCTCCAATGGTGGCCGAAGCCACGATGGCGCCGGGCCCGATTTGCTTGAGGTGTTTGAGGATGGAGTGCACGATGCTATGGTCATTGCAGGATCAGCAGGAGTCAAGGGCATACTCCTTAGGTCCTGGGTATTAGCATCTTCCCTCCACCTCTAGTAATCTACCCAACATGGCAAAAGAAAACTCCTTTGACATCGCTTCAAAAGTGGACTTGGAAGAAGTCACCAATGCAGTCCATCAAGCCATGAAAGAAGTGCGACAGCGCTTTGACTTCAAAGGAAGTAAAAGCGAAGTCCAATTGGAAGAAGATGAGCTGGTCCTCACCTCCGATGATGAGTACAAGCTTCAAAGTCTAACCGAAATCCTGCAGCAGAAGCTGGTCAAAAGGAAGGTCCCTCTGAAGGCTCTCTCCTATGGAAAAATCGAGTCGGCCCTGGGCGGCACCGTACGTCAGAGAGTTGCGATCCAACAAGGAATTTCTTCCGAAAAAGCCAAGGAGATCATCCGCTTCATTCGAGACACCAAATTGAAGGTCAAAAATACGATTCAAGAAGACTCGGTGCGCGTGTCAGGCCGGGATCGGGACACTCTGCAGAAAGTGATTACCCTGCTGGGTGAGAAGGACTTCGGAATTGACATGCAATTCACCAACTACCGAAGCCACTAGTACATTCAGTACATTCAAAAACCCCATCGGCCTGTCTGAGACACAAAGATGGAGCACCAATCCAAATCAATCCGGAAATGGGTACTGGCCCTCTTAGCAGTCGCCTTCCTGTTAGTCTTCCTATATTTTCTGGATGTCCAGGAATTGTTCCAGGTGGCCCTGGCCTGGATCTCCGACCTGGGGCCTTGGGGCCCGGTCTTTTTCATTGTTTTCTATATTCTTGCCACGGTGCTTTTCCTACCCGGCTTGATTCCGACCATGGCGGCCGGAGTTCTGTTTGGAGTGATACGGGGCACCCTGCTGGTTTCCATTTCCTCGATCTCAGGAGCCATCCTCGCCTTCCTGATTGGCCGCTATCTTGCCCGAGAATGGGTGGCGGCTATGATCCGAGGAAACCAGAAGTTCGAGGCCATAGACGCTGCTGTGGCAGAGGAGGGATGGAAAATCGTGGGACTGACTCGTCTCTCACCCGTTTTCCCCTTCAACCTTCTGAACTACGCTTTCGGTCTGACCCAGGTCTCCCTCAAGGATTACTTCCTGGCCAGTTGGATTGGAATGCTGCCCGGAACGGTGATGTACGTTTACATTGGATCGCTGGCCGGTAATCTGGCCTCTCTCGGAAGCGGGGAGCGCTCGCGCACGTCGGCAGAGTGGGCTCTTTATGGGGTGGGTTTGATGGCAACGGTTGTCTTGACCCTTTATCTCACCCGTATTGCACAAAGAGCTCTCAAGAGGACAGTTACATAAGGAGGAATCTCGTTATGCCACCGTCAGCAGGAAATCCTGTGATCGTCCCCCCCATGGACGCACACAACGAAACCCTGGTCTCCAACGTTCACCCCTCTGATTGGATCAACCCGGAACCGGCCTCTCGATACAACCTGGTCGTGATCGGGGCCGGTACCGCAGGACTGATAACGGCTGCAGGCGCTGCCGGCCTGGGTGCAAAGGTGGCGGTCATCGAAAGATTTCTGTTGGGAGGAGATTGTCTGAATGTGGGTTGCGTTCCTTCCAAATGCCTGATCCGTTCCTCCCGGGCAGCAGAGGACATTCGCACCGCATCCCAATTCGGTGTCTCTGTGGCCGACGAACCCAGGGTAGACTTTGCGGCCGTCATGGAACGAATGAGACGTCTCAGAGCCCACATCAGTCGTCATGACTCGGCTCAAAGATTTCGTGATCTGGGCGTGGACGTTTTTCTGGGAGAGGGTCAGTTCTCCGGTTCTGACACCATCCAGGTCGATGGGAAAACCTTGACCTTCAAGAAGGCAGTCATTGCCACGGGGGCACGGCCTGTTCACCCACCTGTAGAAGGGCTGGCGGAGGCGGGCTTTTTGACCAACGAAACCGTTTTTTCACTGACCGAGCGGCCAAGGCGCCTGGCCGTGGTGGGAGGAGGGCCCATTGGCTGCGAGCTGGCTCAGGCATTTCGCCGACTGGGAAGCCAGGTCACCCTCATTGAAATGTCCGCTCAGTTCCTGGCACGAGAAGATCCGGAGGCTGCCCGCCTCCTGGCCGAGACCTTCCGGCGGGAAGGAATCGATGTCCGGCTCAGCACCCGACTGGAAAAAGTAACCTCCACCGATACGGAAAAACAGCTCCATCTGGAAAGCGGGGGCAAGAAGGAAATCCTGGCGGTGGAGGAAATCTTGGTGGGCATTGGACGTGCCCCCAATGTCGAGAATTTGAACCTGGAGGCGGCCGGTGTGAAGTACAACAAGCGCGGTGTCCTGGTCAATGACTATTTACAGACCACCAACTCCCGAATCTACGGGGCGGGGGATGTCTGCATGAAGTGGAAATTCACTCATGCCGCGGATGCTGCAGCCCGAATCGTGATCCAGAATGCTCTCTTCCTGGGGCGCAAGAAACTGAGCAGTCTTACCATGCCCTGGTGCACCTATACCGATCCTGAATTGGCCCACGTGGGTTTGTATGAAAAGGAGGCGCTGGAAAAAGGTTTTGAGGTCGATCATTTCGTGAGACCACTGAGCGAAGTGGACCGGGGACTTATTGATGGCGAGGAGGGATTTGTCAAAGTTCTGGTCAAGAAAGGGACAGACCAGATCTTGGGCGCCACAATCGTGGCCCGCCATGCCGGCGAGATGATCAGTGAAATCAGTCTGGCCATTGTTGGCGGCATCGGCTTGAAGACTCTCTCCAATGTCATTCATCCCTATCCCACTCAAACCGAGGCTATCCGGCAAACAGCCGATGCTTACAATCGCACTCGTTTGACACCCTTTGTCAAAAAGCTGTTCTCCACCTGGCTGGCCTGGACCCGATAGGACAAGAGGGGTTTGTCCGGACGGTACCGTCTAGGCGGTTCCATCGAGAGGGTTCCGTCTCAAAGTCGCCCCTGATAGAATGAAACCATGGCAAAAGGAGATCCGAGGATCAAGGTGGTCTGCCCCAGCTGCCAGGCTAATCTGGTAGTCGATCCCAAGACGGGATTGGTTCTCCACTCAGAAGGCAAGAAGCCAGATTATTCATTTGATCAGGCACTCGATCACCTTCAATCGCGCAAGGAGCAATCGGACGAATTATTCCAGAAAGCCTTTCAGGATGAAGAGAAGCGCAAGAAAACTCTGGAAGAAAAATTTCAGGAAGCTCTCGACTCAAAGGATGAACTGGATGCGCCCCATCATCCCCTGGAACTGGACTAACCGCTAGATATCGATTGGGGCATGTAGGGGCGCACAGCCGTGCGCCCAAGAACCCCGGTTTATCAACGACCTATAGGGCGCACGGCTGTGCGCCCCTACATGCCTTAGTCAAAATAGAGTGGGGTTTTGAGACAGTCTGGGTTGTGCGCCCCGACACAAGAACATTGAACGCCACGAGTGGTGGCCCCTTACCGAGGCTAGCCTTCCCTGGCCTTGGCTAAAGCCGTATGAGCTGCAGCGATCATGGTCTCAGCCGTATCCTCGTCAGCCATTTGAGCCACCCCGAGGCTGACAGTCACGGAGGGGAGAGGATGTTGGTCCAAGCTGAATATTTTCATCTCAGCAATGGTTCGACGCACGCGCTCGCCGAGGTTCTGGGCAGTAGCAACATCGAGTTCCGGCAACAGAGCCATGAACTTGTCCTCTCCATAGCGTGCCAACATCTCACCTGGGCGCATACTTTCTCGCAGAGTTAGTGCCAGAGTATGAAGCGCCCGGTCACCCGCCTGCCGTCCGTTAGTTTCGTTATATTCCTTGAAACGATCCACATCCATGAGGAGCAGGCAGAGGGAGAGTTGCCCCTTTTTACTGCGTCCCATTTGCCGGGCCAGCATGGTGTCCAGCCAACGACGGTTATACAGACCCGTGAGGGCATCGATCACCGCATAATGGGCGTATTCCCGCTGCAGTTGCTGACTGGTCAAGATTATGGAGTCTCCATGGCGCAGACGCCTCGACAGGACAAAGAGCATATTGCGGGCCACGATATGTGAAGCCTCAACCAGCGACCACAAAGTTTTCTCGTTGAGTGCCAGTACGTGACAGAGATCGTCTGCCACGACGTAGGCGGATGTGGGTTGACCATCGATAAGAGACAGTTCACCGACCACCTCTCCGGGTCCCAGTACGGTAACGGGATCCACCGATAGTTCAAGGTGAACGCGTAAATGGCCGGAAAGGATCACGAAGAGAAAATGATTGGATTCTCCCCTGTTCAGCAGAAGGTCTTCCTGTTGTAACTCGTGTACAGGACAGTCTTCGAGAAGACCAATAATCGATTCGTATTCAACACCTTTAAATAGATGGGCCTGCTCCAGTTGACTTTTTTTCAGCGGACCCTTTTGATCAGGCATTGGTCTCTTGCTCTGCTGCAAAAATAAACTACAGAAAAGTCCAAAAGGTGTCAAACTCCTCATCTCAATCCGAACAAATCTCCTGTTCCTTTGCGATTGTTTGGGATATATACTCTCCTAACCTTTGTTTACAATACGGGGTCGTTACACCATTTTCGACTTCATCCTCGACCGAGGCCGGAGAAGGAGGCATGAATGAGCTACAGGGGGATGTTTCCAACTGATCGTCGGGAGTTTCTCAAGAGAGTCGGATCCTTGGGAGCGTTGTCGGTGCTCGGACCCAGGGCCGTCCAGGGCTCGCAAAGAACTTCCGCATCTGCACCCGGGTTGGGCAGCATCCACTGGTCCCGATACGGCTACAACCTTCAGAACACCCGCTTCAATCCCCATGAAAACATTCTGGGGAAAGACAATGTCGAACGATTGAAGATGAAGTGGCAGTTTGATGTGGACGTGCCCATCGAAACCACTCCCGTAGTGATTGGAGAGCTGCTCTTCTTTGGCGTTCCGGGAGCCGTGTACGCCCTCAACACCCGAACAGGAGAGCGAAAATGGAAATACGAGATGGCTTCAACGACCGCCAGGGGTCAACGAAGGGCTCCTGCAATGGGACGGGGTGCCCAGTACTATGAAGGTCGACTCTATTTCGGAGATTCCGCGGCAGTCATGCACTGCCTGGATGCTGCGACGGGAAAACGAATCTGGACCCAAAGTGTGCAGGTGGATACGGACAAGACCAGGCCCG
>SMUY01036701.1_pt1 | contig 12243 bp, 7 predicted proteins | sample 2456441 | NCBI WGS metagenome assembly SMUY01 (sample SAMN11095931, study PRJNA526329) | marine sediment metagenome | biome: Marine sediment; feature: Surficial sediment; material: Deep marine sediment; isolation source: Hadal surficial sediment | place: Pacific Ocean | collected 2014-11 | depth 0-1...
GTGTCGGAGGTGCTCGTTGGAGTACTCGACGTAAACGTCGTGCTGGTTTGCCTGCTGGGTTGAGTGGTCGCTGCCTGCCAGCGCGCGAGCAATTCATCCGGTGCACGGCGGAGGTCGGATTCGCGCAGGTCGGTATTCACGGCCAGAGGACGCGTACGGCTCGGGGTGCGTAGCTGATATACGCCGGGTGTCGCGACACTCACGGTGGGTCGACCGACTGTATCGGCAAGACCAAGAACGCGCGTCCCCGCCGCATCGATGAGCTGAACGGACTGCGCCGGAATGGCAAAAGCCTGGCCAACCAGCGCTTCGGACGGAAGCAGATCTTCCGCCAGATAACCCAACAGGTTAGCCATGAATGCCACAAAAGCGGGGCGTACGACCAGCGAACTCCATTCGGGATCGAGGGCCGTAGTCAGCACCATCAGCCGCCCAGCGCCCACGGGATATTCCACTAGCAGGGGGGTGTCGTCATCCAACGCCAGAATGACGTCACCCGTTTCGGGCTCTGCCCGCTTCACGACCTGAAACACCGACAGATCACGCCAGGCAGCAAATCCGCTCAGCACAGGATGACTGCGGTCGACGGCCACGATGCCACGGCTGGTCTGGTCGAATCGACTCGGTGCCAATGCGACATCCAGGATCGGCAATCGTCCGGCAGCCCGCGTAGCCGGTCCTGCAATAAGCAGCACGGCGCCGCCGGTTTCGAGAAAACGAACCAGTTCACGCTCGGTCCCACTGGCAAGCACACCGGGATCGGCCACCACGACGACAGGCACCGTAAGATCGTCAAGTGTCGTTTTCATTACCGGTACAAAACTCGTCGCGGCCGCTTGCACGGCTGCGCGCAAGTAGGCGTATGGCCGCTCCTTGGTGGTGATCACCACCAGCTCCGTCTGCTCGCGATCAGCCTGCACCAGACGCCGAGTGTTGTCGTCATCGAGGGCATCGTTTATGCCGAGGTGCGCAAGCCAGGTGATGTGACCCCGACCTGCAGGGGGGAGTTCGAACTGGGTGGTGGTGGTGCCGTCAGCCGGAACCCGTACGTTGCGCTGCCCGATGGGTGTGCCGTTTTGTTCCAATATCACATCGACCGCTTGCGCTTGAGTCCCATACCCACGCACGGTTACTTCCACAATTGCATCAGCAGGGGCGTCTTTAGACGGGATGGTGTTGCCGCGCAATGCCAGATGCGTTACCGCCCAATTCGGTCGGTCGCCACTCACGGCATGCAGTGTCACGGGCCAGATTGAACCTTCGATCAGAGCGTTGAACTGATCAGGCATGGCCGTCGCTTGAAAATCAGAGATCAGATGCACTTCCAACTCTTCGCCAGGCGACGCCAACGTTCCGGTCAGGTTTGCAATGCGGCCGAGCAAACCATCCAGAATCAACCGTGCAGCACCTGGCTGGCTGGCCGAAATGGCCGCGTTGAGCCGCGCCCGGTCATCCGTCAGCGGTGCATTTAACTCGATCCGATTGTCCACCGTCACCACCGCCGCGCGTCCTCCGGGTGGTAAGGTCCGGACCAGTTCGCGGGCAATTTGTTGCGCTTCGCTGAAGGCACGCTCACCGCTGCCGGAGCGGTTCATCGACAGCGATGTATCCAGCACGATCACCCGGTCAGGTACGGATGTCGCTTCGATATCAGCGCTCCCGGCGAGCTCCAATATTGGTTGGGCAAATGCGAAGCAGGCGACGCTCAGTAGCAGTAACCGCAGTGCCAGCAACCACAAGTGCTGCAATTTTCGCCGTATGTGCACTGGTGCTTCGCTCGGCCGCATTAGAAACAAGGAGCTGAACGTTCGCTGCTCCGAAGCGTGAGCGCTCAGCCGATGTAACCACCAGGGTACCCCCAGGAGGATGAGCCCAGCGAGGAATGTAGCTGAAACAAGAAACATTACGGATGCCTCGCTCGAAAACGGAGATAGCCAGACAGGGTTCGATCGAGCGGTTGATCGGTATCAACCTGCAGGTAGTGCCCACCCATGCCTATAGTTAACTTTTTCAAGGCTTCCACATGGTTTCTCAGCCGGTCTGGATAATCGGTTGCGAGTTCGTCGGGAGAGACTTCCATGACCTCGCCAGTTTCAGCGTCGCGCAAGGTCGCAGCAGTTTTTAACCGCACTTCGCGCTCTCCCGGATCGAGAACGTGCACAAGCAGCAGGTCGTGACCGCGCGCGGCGAGCCCAAGCAACACTTGAGCCAGATCGTCGGGCTCGGTGTAGAAATCCGAGATCACGACCAGGAGACTTTTTTTTCGTAAGCGCCCCTGTACATGCTCCAGCGCCTTTTGCCAATCGGTACCGCCAGTGCTTCTGAGACGATCGAGTTCGTGATAAAGGGTGCGCACGGTAGCCGCTTTTGTGGCTGGTGGGCGGTAGAGGCCGATACCCTCATTAAATGCGAGCAAACCCACCGCGTCGTGCTGGCGTGCCGCGAGGTAGACGAGCGCCGCCGAGAAGAATCGCGCGTAGTCGATTTTGGACACCGCACCAGGGCTTGGGAATTCGGGCGGATCCATGGAGGCGCTGGTATCGATAAGCACCATCAGCTGGCAGTTGGTGTCACCGAAGAAACGTTTGATGTAAGTTTTATCGGTTCGTGCGTAGACGTTCCAGTCGATGTAGCGCAAATCATCACCGGGCATGTAGGCACGGTACTCGGCGAATTCCTGGCTGAAGCCGAAGGTGGGTGAGCGGTGCAAGCCCACCAGCGTACCCTCCACCACCGAACGCGCGACCAGTTCCAGATTGGCGAGCTGAGCGAGCACCGTCGGCTCGATCAGCCGTTGGTGAACCCTTCCGGGCGCAAGAGTGTGAACTGGAGTGGTGGTGGTCACGAATTGTTTTCCACCCGGTCAAGCAGTTCGCTGACAAGCTCATCTACATCCACCTGGTCGGATTCTGCGAGATAGTTGAGTTGCAGACGATGACGCAGTATCGGCAGTGCCAGTGTGCGGATGTCGTCGGGCGTCACGTGGTAGCGACCGTTAAGTAATGCCCGGGCACGGGCGGTCAGCGAGAGAAAGATCGCGGCTCGTACAGATGCACCGTAGCTGACATAACTGCGCACGCGATCGCTGGCAGCATCTTCGTGAGGTCGAGTCGCACGCACCAGGTCTACCGCAAAACGGTTCATGGCATCAGATATTGGTACTTGGCGGACCAGTCGTTGAATTTCCAACAGGCTTGCGACATCGGTGCATGGGGAAATCTCGGGTAGACCGAGCCCCAGCGTATTGCGTTCTACGACGGCAACTTCTTCGTCTGCGTCCAGATAGTCGAGAACGACATTGAAGATGAACCGGTCGAGCTGGGCTTCGGGCAATGGATAAGTCCCTTCGAGCTCGATGGGATTCTGTGTTGCTAACACCACAAACGGCGGTTGTAACCGGTGGGTGGTACCACGGATGCTCACGCTTGCTTCCTGCATAGCTTCCAGCAAAGCGGACTGGGTTTTGGGTGGGGTGCGGTTGATCTCATCAGCCAACAATACATTGGTAAAAACCGGACCTGGGACGAAGCGCCAGGTGCGCTCGCCAGTCGCTGGATCCGTGTCGATGATATCGGTGCCGGTCACGTCGGTAGGCATCAGATCGGGGGTGAACTGAATACGCTTGAAGTCAAGACCCAGCGCATCGGCCAGGCATTGCACCATGAGGGTTTTGGCGGTTCCGGGCAGACCCGTGATAAGGCAGTGGCCGCCCACCAACACGGTGATTAAAAGTTGTTCCAGCACTTCGTCCTGACCCACGATAACCTTGCCGAGCTCGGTGCGGATACGCGTCATGGTCTCCTGGAACTTGCCGACCAGGGCTTCGGTGGCCTCGGTGGTGTTGCTCTCCGGCGTATCTAGGTTGTTCTCACTCATTGGTTGATCTCGACTAACAATAATAGGGCGGGGCGAAAACGCGGCGCGATCTCCAGGGCGTAGAGTAACTCACGACGGGCCTCCTCGATTTGGTTGAGCTGGTGCAGGGCACTTGCCAGCTTGAAGTGCGCGCTGGCCTTATCGTAGGGCGTGAGTGCCAACACGGACTCGTACTCGGTTCGAGCCTCGGCGTGCCGGCCTGCTGAGGAAAGCCAGTCGCCGAGTGTTACATGATTTTCGGCGCTGAGCGGCACGGCGCGGGTCAACACGCTTTGTACCGCAATGGCGTCGTCTAACCTGACGGCAGCGTGGTAACGCTGCGCGAGCTTTTTAAGCGCGCCCGGGTTGCGTCCACCGGCTTGCCAGTAATGGGCCAAAGCGTCCATTTCTTTGTCAGGAACTTTTCCATGTTCTGCTGCGCCTGCCAGCAACAGATAAGCGTTGCTGGGTCCTACATATTCCGGATAGAGGGTGATCGCCTGTTCCGCAAGTGTCATGGCATCCATCCAGCGCTCAGCCTTAAACGCTGCTGCCGCAGCACGGCTTGTTTCTCTCAATTCATCGAGCTGGGCGACCACGTTGCCAAAACGCTCATCAAGATATCGGGTGAATGCTTCGTCGAGTTCGGTGGGGGTGAGCGACAGCCCACGCTCGATGGCTGCAACGGTCGTTGCACCGTTGCCATAGGCCTTGAGTATATTTACCAGGCCGTTTTCGAAATTGTCGGCGATGTATAAACACAAGAGCCCGGACTGCAGATAGGAAACGGATATCTGCTCGGGGTAACGGGGCCGGATAAAACCTTCGTCGAGGTCGGCCACTGGCAACAGTCGATCGTCTGCCATAGCTTCGAGAAAACTAAAGGGGACAGAATTGTTAGGGCTCGGGCCGTAACGCCACTCTTCAAACACGCTGACACCTTCGGCAAACCAACGGGAAACCAGGTTGTTGGTGGCGTTCAGAGTGACCACGTGCACCAGCTCATGCCATAGGGCGCTGACCCAATCGAAACCTTCGGCGGCGGTCTTCGCCGAAGGCCCATCCATAACTACCACGTCCCCGAACGTCGCGCCGAGGATTCCGAGCCCAGGCAAGCCAGCGGTGCGTACGGCGAAGTCGTCATGGTGCTGATACAGCTCGATGACCACCGGCCGTTCGAGTTCGTAACCGTAGCGGGCTGCCATTTCTCCTTCTGCATCTCTGACAAATTCACGAATGTAAGGCGCAAGCACGGCAGATTCGCTTTTATGCAAACGCATCACCAGGTTGGATGACGAGATAGTGTCGAAGTTTGACAGGCTGTCCAACAATCGCAGGGTGTTGACCACTTCCGCGTTGTACGGATCACCGCTGTAGGCGTGCTCCAGATGCTCACGAGCCTCATCGAACCTGTTCAGCCGCAGCAGGTTGATCCCGAGGTCCGCATGAGCGAGCCAGTGGTCGGGGTTCGTTTGGGTGGCTTTCTCGAGCAATGCCACGGCTTCGCGATAACGCCGCGTGATGATGTAGAAGTGGGCGGCCACCGCGTGGATATCGCCGAATTTCGGATTCAATTCCAGGGCTTTGGTTGTCCACGGACTTGGCGCCTCGCCGCTCATGTGGTCAGCGGCCGCAAGTAACGCGTAGATGTTGAGGCGATCGCCTGGTCTGAGCGTTTTGTCGAGCAACCGGGTGAGCCCGGTGCGGGCAGCATCTACGTTACCCACCTCCAGATGTAATCGGGCGAGCAGCATGTTGGCGCGAGGATTGTCGGGGTCGCGAGTCAGCACATCATTGATCAGGCCCTGAGCGCGTCCTTCGAAACGGTTGGCCAGCAGCTCTGCCTGACTCAGCAGCGCAGCAGAGTGCAGTGGATCGATTGTCAACGCTTCTTTGAATAGCGCTTCGGCATCCGCCGCCTGATGTACCTGGATAAACAGTAACCCCCACCGGGTGAGCAGGTCCGGGTTGCCGGGATCGACCTGGTTCGCGCGCTGGAAAGCGCGGTTAGCGGCAGTGGTGTTACCCATCAGCCACAGCACTTCGGCGCGTACGGCGTCGTCATATTCGATGCGTAATAGTTCGAGGTAACAACTTTGCGCAGTCGCATCACCCGTGTCGTCCAAGGTTTGGCAGTGCACGAGTGGCGTGGTTTCTAAAGGGGTTGTTTTTGAAGTGGCGGTTATTGGTGGCGCCACCGTCGTTTTCGAAACAGTTTCCAGCGGTGGCGCCTCGCTCAATGTCTCGGGTGCCACCACCTCCACCGCCAGCTCGCTGGCCATCCCCAAAGGGACAACCAAGAGCCAGGTGAACAGCATGCTCGATGCACAGCACAACCTGTGCAAGCGCAAGGCGCACTGGTGAAAAGAAGCATGGGTAGGAAGCTTCACGGGTTGCCCTCGCCCGCCGCATCCTCGATCTGAATTTCCACCACCACCAGTTCCAGAAGCAGGCGTTGCAGTTCCGCGTAATAGTCGGCCTGGGTGTAACTATTTTTATCTGCCTTGAGCGCGGCAATGTCATGCTCGAGCGCATCACGGCGTTCATACTCGGGAGAAACGACTGGGTCGATTGTCGGTAAACTTTCCAATCGGGCAAGCACCACTGCCGCCTCTGGCCCTTTGGAAAGCGGATGTTCGGTGGCCATCGTACGCTGGGAAGTGTAATAGTCATCAACTTCGTGAGCCGCATAACTGAAGGCTTCTTGCGCGGTAATGCGCAGATCTTTGTCGATATCCGCGGCGTTGGCTTCAAGCGCTTCACTGAAATAGCGGGCGAACACCGTGGCGTTGCGTTCCTCGCCGCTCCGGGTTGCGGTGATTACCGTGCGTCCGGGGTGTTCGAGGGGAGTCTGCGCAGCACCGCTGGAACTGCCGGTCAGCACGATCAGTTGGCGCTTGGCTGCCACTGGCTCCAGCCAACCAGCTAGATCTGTGGCGGTGAAGTCCGGTCCGGGTACGTTGAACCGAAACCGTTCGCCGTCATAACTACCGTGGCCAACAAACACCAGAACCAGAGCATCGTCAGCAGCCGTGCGCTGGCTGATCTCAGCCAGCGCCGCCTGAACGGCGTCGCGAACCGCCATCTCCCCTACAAGCAGAGTAATATCGTTGGCTACTTCGCGAAGATGTTTAGCAGATTTGTTTGCATGACGCTGAAATTGGGTTTCGTAGTCGGAATCTCCGCCTAGCCCCGCGACGATGAGCGCGTGGGTTTCGGCACTCTGCACATGATTCGAAACAAGCAAGCAGACGCTCGTTAAAATGCTGAAAAGTAATGGATGTTTGTGCGCTACCGTCACACTCTCCCCCAGGCGCGTCTGAGCACCCACTCACCGAGCTTCAACAACATGAGCAGTCCGAACAAAGCGGGCATATGCCACAGCGGCAAGAGTTCCACGGTACGAATTCCGCTGCTGGCAAAGGTCAGTGCGGCAGTGAGGCCGGTAACGTCATCGGGCGTCCAATAACGACCACCAGTGGCCTCCGCCATACGACGCAGCAGTGGCTCGTTTTGCACCGGGCGAAAAAATTCCCGGTTCTGAGCACCAGTGCGTATAAATCGCGTGATCGTTTCCTTGCCAGTGGGATCCTCGATGTTGACGTCTACTCGGTATATGCCCGGTGCACTGGGTACGTAACGGGCGGCCAGCACACCCGGCAGGTCGCCAGGCGTCAGGTTTAGTCGGGTTTCCGAGCGGTCGGGGTGTGTTATGACTGCGTTGGCAGCTACATTGGCGGCAGGTTCGAACAGCTTGTTTCTGACAGACGCACGCACCACGATGCCGCCACCGTCCATCGTGAGACTTACGTTCCTCGGCCGTTGCGCCGTTTCTGCCAGTTGGCGAAGTAGCTGTCGCCAGAATAGACCGTGACGCGGGTCGTCCGGAGGCGTACGCATCTGCCAACGCCAGGTGGTCGCTGTGGCCAACACCGCGGTGGTGCCAAGACCATAGGGTTGGGTGACCAGCAGGGGGCTCGGCGTTCCTCCGTGCATTACCTCGAGCAGCGTGGTTGCCGCGGGTTTGAGTGCCCCCAGGCGTTGATAATCGCCCAGTGGTGGCAGGGTTGCCCAGGCGTCCCCGCCCTCCACATCAGCGAGCTGGGTGAGGGGCGATACCAACCCATCCCGGGTGGGACGTACGGTACCACTGACCGGACGGTAGGTGGGCGTAGCGTCACGGTCCAGACTGATCGGCAGCGCTGCCGCGAGAGGCGTCACATCCCAGCCGCCGTCGGTAAGAGACTCGCGACCGGCCAACACCAGAAGACTACCACCGCGTTCGGCCACGAACGATTCGAGCCACACGTGCTGTGTCTCAGTGAAGGACGTGGCTGCAAGGCTGCCAAGTACAATCACGTCGTAACCGTACAGGGTTTCCAGATCCCGAGGAAAGCCATCAGCGAGTTCGTCTTCGTTAGCAACACCCTGGCGATAAGTTTTACGATCCGTGGTACGTAACCAGCTGACAAGCTCCAGCACTTCGTCGCCCGCTACAGCGCGGCGGATAAACTTGTACTCCCAGCGTGGTTCACCCTCGAGATAAAGGAACCGCCTGCGCCGTTCGTTTACGGTCAGCAATCGTTTGATCTGATTGTTTTCCGCCAGAACGTCCCCCGGCGGTGGCGTGAGCTCAAAGGTGAGTTCGCGGATCCCCGTGCTGCCGCTGTCGAAAACAATCTCCGTTCGGACTGTCGGTGTATTACTTGAGAGCCGCACTCTTCGCGCCGCCAGCAGCGATCCACCGTCACGGACGCGTACCACCGCTTCCCCGCTTGCTGTGTGCTCGATGACCAGGCGCGCGGTTACCTGACTCCTGGGGGGGGCGTCTGCCGCGAGTTGCACGTCAGCCAGCTGTACCTCGCCCGGAAGCAAGTGAGGTCCGAAGCCGATGGTGTGTACGGGCACACCGTGGGCAGTGAGGGCTGCCATATTGGCGCCTGAATTGTCGCCGTTGTCGGCACCGTCGCTCAGCACGATAACCGCGGCAAGGGGTGCACCCTTGAAACTATCCAGTACCGATGCGGTAGACGCGATCAGATTGGTTTCGGCCTCGGTTGGCTCTATCGCAGCAGGACCGTGCGCGGCTGTATACCCGACAGTCCGTCGCACTGCCGAGGTGTTAAAAGTAAACAACGCAACCTCCGCCAGATCGGATAGTCCCGGCGTCAGCCTCTGCTGCAACAGGTCGATGGCGGCGTTCAGTCGCGTTTGCGCACCATCGCCTGAAGTGTTCGGGAAACTCATACTGCCGGATGTATCGATGAGCACGGCAATGTTGTTGGCACCGGGTTGCAGTGTGGTGGTTTGCAGCGCCGGACCGGCGAGCAAGCCGATGACCCCCACGGCCACAGCAACCTGCAGACCGGCAATAACCGTACGCTGCCACCCGGCGAGGCTGCGGGTACGAACACCTGTGATTACGCTACCAGTTATGGCGGCAGTAACAACACCCGCGGCGATCAGCCACCACAGCGGTCGGACAACGTTGGCAAACAGGAACGTCCCGGTAGCAAAGGCATCGGCGGGATAGCTGAATAACGTTTCGAACCACATAGGGGGAAACGGATCAGTGGGTCAGCACGTACGTATAAACGTTCACACCAAGCCGATACGACTTTGTACTGAACCGTTCGAAGTACCACGAACCGTAGGCTTCACGTTCCCAGCCGTCCGCGACGTCGGTGTTGTGGGTACCGATGACCATCAGCCGACCGTCGTCGTCGAAATACCCACGCATGCTTGCATGCGCCAGTGAGCCCGCGGGGTATTTGTGTGCCCCCGGCGGCTCGGAGGTACCCCCCCAGCCGGCGAAGCTCTCCGCAGGAATCTGAGGCATTTCTTCCATTTCGAAAACGGTGTGGAATATGGGGTGATCGATGGATATTTCGCGCCAACGGTTGCCCGGCAGCACGCCACGCATGAAACGTTCGAGGCTCGCCCATTCGGCATCACCCCAGAAATCGTCAACCCAGAGGAAGCCGCCGTTTTCGAGATAAGCGCGCAGCGCATCCGCCTCTTCGGTTGAGAAGTTTGCGTAACCCACATCGGACATGAAAATCAGCGGAAAGTCGCCGAGATCATCATCGGTAAGCCGCCGTCTGGTGGGTGAAACCGCTGGGTTCATTCGGGTGAGCTGGCGCAGGCGTTTGGCAAAGTTGTATTCGGCTTGCGGGTAGTCGGTTTCCCATCTGAGCCACACCCGCCCCTCGAATACGTAGTATTCCCGCCCCCTGCCGCCCAGACTGTCGTATTCCACCCGAGTCAGATTGACCTCGGTGAGATCGGTGAAAACGTTCACTTCTATTGTGGAAGGGATTTCGGAAGCGGCGTTTGCCACCAAGGCGAAAAGCGCTTGAGTCAGCAGCGTCAGTGCGGCGATGAGTACTAGGCGCATCAGGTGAGTTCCCGAAATCAGACAGCCGGTTATCGAGACTACGATAGGGTGAAGACTTTGTATAGAAACGGCTGTCCGACCGCTGTCAAAGCAGCACCCACGCCACTTCCAGGGGTTTATTCCACCGTCCGATGGCATCCGCTGTTAGGATGGGTTCCATGGCACATAGACAAGAACAAGAGACTGCAAATCCCGAGGTTACCGAGGTTGCGCCCAACGTTTTGCGGATGCAGCTACCGATCCGCATGCCGGGCCTTGGCCACGTCAACATGTACGCGCTGCTCGACGACAAGGGAGCCGCCGTCGTCGACCCGGGTTTGCCGGGGCCCTTCACCTGGAAGGCGATCCAGAATCGCTTGCGCCAGGCGGAACTGAAACCCAAAGACATCCACACGGTCATCATTACCCACTCGCACCCCGATCACTTCGGAGGCGCGGCACGTTTCGTGAAGGAGCACGGTGCAAAGGTGATCGCACACCGCAGCTTCCGTTTTGGCCTTGCCCAGTCGGTCTCCAACAATTTACCCGAGGTCTCGGTCGAAGACCTCGAGGCACAGCGGGAACTCGATGCGGCGCGCGAAGCCGCAGAGGGGGATGCAAGCGATACCCGGGCCACACCTGGAAGCCCCCATGATCACCACCACGGACACAAGCACCACCACAATCAGGACGGGGCCCACCAGGGCTCGCCAGCAATGGGATGGTGGGGTGGTCCGTCTCCGTGGGGTGGGGAGCGCCCGCGCCCGCCGCTGCGCAGACGCCTGCAATGGGGCGTGATGCGCGCCCTGGGTGGTGCCATGTCCGTCCCGGTGGTGACTCACCCAGTCGAGCAGGGCGACCTCCTGAATCTCGCGGGTCGGGAGATGTTCGTGTTACACACGCCCGGCCACACCCCCGATCACTTCTGCCTGCACGACCCGGAAGCGGGTATCTTTCTCGCGGGTGACCACGTGTTGCCCTCGATCACCCCACATATCTCCGGCATCTCGACCTCGGAGGATCCGTTGCTCTCGTTTTTCTACTCGCTCGATCGTGTCGGCGAGATCTCGGGCATCAAAACCGCGTTGCCCGCTCACGGCCACCCCTTTTCCGATTTGAGCAAACGCACCGAAGAAATCAAGCGCCACCACTTCGAGCGGCTCGACAGGATTCGCGAAATATCTCGTGATTTTGGCCGTCCCGCGACTGTCGAGGAATTCTCGCAACATCTTTTCAAGCGACGCAGTTGGGGTTCGATGGCGGAAAGCGAAACCTATGCTCACCTCGAGCACCTGCGTCACGCAAAGGAAGCCGAGAGCCACCGCGATAACAAGGGTGTACTCCTCTATTTGACGAATTGACGCCGGGACTGTGGCCATGCATATCGGTCGACTATTTGCTGTTGTGGTGTTGAACTGCTGTTTTGCCACGTCCCTCTGGGCGGCGTTTGATCCCGCACAATATCCACCGCACGAACCGCTACCGAGCCGCAAGGCAATCACAGGCGTGCTCGATAACGGCGTCCGCTACGTCATCGATAGAAACCATCGACACGAAAACAAAAATCGAGCAGCGATTTTTGTGGTGGTGGATGTGGGTTCTGTGTATGAATCCGACGGTGAAGCCGGCTATACCCACTTCATAGAACATCTTGGCTTTCGGGGTAGTGCGCGCCACCAGCCCGAGGATGTACAAGCATTCATGGCTTCCATGGGTGTAGCTGGGCTTTTTCACTCACAAAACGCGGCGACCGCACAGGAGCGTACGCAGTACGTTCTCACAATTCCTGAAAATCCCGATCGATTCCTGGGTAAGGCATTGGATGTGCTTGCGGCACGCGCACTCGAGCCGGCAATCACCACCGCAGCCGTCGAAGCCGAGCGCAGCGTAATATTGGCTGAAGAGCTCACACGACGCGTTTCTCAAAGCAGCCGCCAGCGATACCGTCTCTTACTCGGCGAACTGCATCCCTATCTGAACCACGATACGGTGGGATTGAGAGATACCATCGA
>SMUY01274035.1_pt1 | contig 12243 bp, 12 predicted proteins | sample 2456441 | NCBI WGS metagenome assembly SMUY01 (sample SAMN11095931, study PRJNA526329) | marine sediment metagenome | biome: Marine sediment; feature: Surficial sediment; material: Deep marine sediment; isolation source: Hadal surficial sediment | place: Pacific Ocean | collected 2014-11 | depth...
AAAAGGGCGACAAATCGTCAGGACAGACGATTTGCACGGCAGTATGCCGCCGCAGGCGAGGTACAGGGAAGTACCGAGTGAAATCAATTCTATAAAGAATAAATATATCTAATATTGACTCGGCTTTGTCTCCTGAGTCGCTCTACCTCCTGCGTCCATGCAGTCGTGGATACTGGCATACGCCAGTATGACGATTATGTGCTAATAGATTACCGTCTACACGAGCCGAATGACAAATTATAAAATCTAACTCAAACTTCAACCGTGCTCTCAGCCGACTCCTGCAAATAATCCGCCGTAGTTGGCCAGATATTAATCAAGGCCTTGACCAGGGTCGCCAATGGAATCGCAAAGAACACGCCCCAGAACCCCCATAAACCACCGAACACTAAAATAGCCACAATGATGGCAATGGGATGAAGATTGACAGCATCCGAAAAAAGTACTGGTACCAGGATATTCCCATCCAGAAATTGCAGGATCGCGTAACCAATCATTAACCACGCGAACTGACTATCCAGACCCCACTGAAAATACCCAACCAGTGCAACAGGCAGGGTCACCACGGCAGCCCCGATATATGGAATCAACACAGACAACCCCACTACTAAGGCCAGCAGTGATGCATAATTTAGATCCATTAATGTGAAGAGTACCAATGACACAGCAAAAACAATGAGAATTTCGTTGGCTTTGCCGCGTACGTAATTACCAATCTGCCCATCCATCTCATGCCAGATTTCTGTAATGAGCTGTCTCTCAGCCGGTAAAAAACGTGTAAGCCAGGAAATTATGATCTCCTTATCTTTCAGAAAGAAGAAGATCATCACTGGCACCAGGATTAGATAAACAAGTACGGTGATAATGGCAGGAATGGATGCCAGAGAAAGCGATAGAAAATTCTGACCAAGATCACTAACACCACTTTTGATCGCAAGAATAACCTCCGATACGGCATCCTCAGAGATAATTTCCGGATACTGTTGCGGAAGCTTCAACAAGAGTTCCTGACCACTGGCGATCATGTAGGGCACCTCCTGGAAAAACTGGCTTAACTGTCTTGACAGGATTGGGAATAAACCAATCAGCAAGAAGGCCAGAAAAGTCATAAACAGAAGGAAGACGATGTATACGGCTAATGACCTCGATCCCTGAAGCCTTTGAATTTTTTGTGCTGGCCCTTCAAGCAAATAAGCAATGATGATAGCAGCAATTAATGGCGCCAGCATCTTGCCCATGGTAAAGACAATCACAAACCCAATTACCAGCAAGACTGCCAGTAAGGCCGCCTGCGGATCGGTAAAGTATCTGCGATACCATGAGTTTATATATTCAAACATCGATTTAAATATTACCTGATATTCCCTGTAGGTATAATGTTATCTTGATCACTGTATTCTGTATATTAATATCACCTCGTTTGTAACCCTCGTGATCCTTGTGACCACTGGATTTTGCAATGATTAAACCTGTAAACGACATAGACTACAACAGACTGGCCGAACAGATTAAAGACTGGGGGTTTGAGCTCGGTTTTCAACAAATCGGGATTAGCGACACTGATCTGGCAAAAGATGAAAAATATCTGCTCAAATGGCTGGATCAAGCCATGCATGGTGAAATGGGTTATATGCAGCAACACGGCAGTAAACGCTCTCGCCCTGCCGAATTGATCCCGGGAACCATCAGGATTATTTCTGTGCGGATGGATTACATGCCTGAAGATGGTGAAGATCCAGAAGCTATATTAAATGATCCGCAACAGGCTTATGTCTCACGTTACGCCACTGGCCGTGACTATCACAAAATTATTCGTAACAGATTGCAAAAACTGGCAGAAAGGATCGCAAAGGTCACAGGTGAATTTGGTTATCGTGCCTTTACTGACAGCGCGCCAGTTCTGGAAAAAGCCATTGCCAGAAACTCGGGCCTGGGCTGGATTGGTAAGCATACAAATTTAATTAATCCAAAGGCAGGCTCGTGGTTTTTTCTGGGGGAGATATATACAGACCTGCCCTTACCCGTGGATGAACCATTTATCACAGATCATTGTGGCTCTTGCACCGCATGTATTGATATTTGTCCTACGCAAGCCATCGTCGAACCCTATAGGGTTGATGCCAGACGATGTATCTCTTATTTGACCATTGAATTACGCGAATCAATCCCGGAAGAATTCAGAAAAGACATCGGCAATCGGATCTATGGTTGTGATGATTGCCAGCTCGTCTGCCCATGGAATAAATTTTCAATTCTATCAACAGAGCAAGATTTCACTATTAGAAATAGTCTGGACTCATCGACATTGATAGATTTGTTTAGCTGGACGGAAGAAGAATTCCTGAAAAAAATGGAAGGCTCAGCAATACGGCGCATCGGTTACGAAGCCTGGTTGAGAAATATTGCTGTTGCCCTGGGTAATTTGATGCGTAGCCTGGTTGAAAACGAAACCGTTGATAAAGAAACTCCCCGGAATATTACTCGTGTGCTTGAAGAGAAAAGGCTACATGCATCTGAATTAGTCAGAGAGCATATTGAATGGGCATTACTACAATGTGCATGACTCCAATTCAGACCATTTCTTTTTTACTGGCACAACTAATACAAAGTGATGTGGCCGGATCCAGTTTTAATCTTGGTTCTGCGATTTCTTTGTCACACTCAAGACAGTAACCATACTCACCCTGATCAATTCTTTTTAATGCCAGCGCAATTTTATGCAGTTCTATCCGCCTGCGTTGGTTTACAGCAATAGCCATCGCTTGCCCCTGCATCGCATCCGTACGAGATACTCTGCCAACGCTAGTCTGATCCAACGCAACAACTTGCGCTGCTTCCTTACCTGCTTCTTCATCTTCCATTAATGCCGCTTTCTTCTCCAGCAACAAAGACTTGAATAGTTTGCTGTCCATTCTTGAATAATCCTGAATTTAATTGAAAACAGATTATCAAACAAATAATTTAATCACGCTTCAGTCAAATAACCATCTACAATAACGAATACCTGATCTGATAATGCCTTTGCCTGTGTCTGGTTATGCGTGGTAAAAATGATTGTTTTATTCTGCTCATTTCTTAATTTCTTTATCAATAGTTCAAACTCTTCAACAAATTCACTATCCAGATAGGTAAACGGTTCATCGAGCAATATCACTTTGGGATCAAGGACCAGTGCCCTGCCTATGGCAACTTTCTGTGCTTCCCCTCCAGACAATGATTTCACGGACCGATCGGCAAGGTTTTCAATCTTGAGTAAACGAAGTATGTCTTTCGCCCTGCTCTCTCTTTCTGCAGGTTTAACATGACGAAACTTCAGGCCGAGCTCAATATTTTTGATGACACTACCTTTAATCAAATAGGGATTTTGCTGAACCAGACCAACCGATTTTCGTAATGATGCCTGATTCTTTTTTGTCACCTTTTCACCGGAAAACTCAATCTCACCAACCTCTGCATCAAATATAAAAGACAGTAATCCCAATAGCGTACTTTTACCCGCACCATTAGCCCCGACCAATGCTGTTATTTTCCCCTGCTCAAAAATTTGTTTCTCGATATCCAGAACCTTCTTATTGGAATAACTAAATTGAATGTTACTCAATTTGTACTGGCAGCTCATGACTTTAATTCCTGAAACTGCTGTAAAACAATGTTCACGGCAAATGCGACCAATAACAGCATAAAACCAAGTGCCAGAGCGAACTCAAAATCACCTTTGCTAGTCTCAAGCGCAATCGCAGTGGTCATAGTTCGGGTAAAGCCCTCAATATTTCCACCCAACATCATGGCAACACCTACTTCACCAATCGCCCGGCCAAAACCGGCAACAATCGCCGCCGTTAATGCGAAGCGAACTTCGTTAATGTAAATCATCCCCTTCTGAAACAGACTAGCTCCAAGAGAAAGACAGGTAATCCTCAGCCTGGGATCTGCACCTTTCACTGCAGCAATGGATAAATTCCATATGATTGGAATAATCAAAATCGACTGCCCGATAACCATTGCTGCAGGGGTGTATAACAAGCCAAAATCTCCCAGCAGACCCTGACGATTTAGCAAGCCATATAGCAACAGACCGACGATCACCGTTGGCAAGGCCATGAGTGTATTTAATATGCTCAACAAAAAATTGCGTCCGGGAAATAACCTCAATGCTACGAGGATCCCTAATGGGATAGCGATAATCGATGCAATTATTACTGCAATCAATGAAATTCTCAGAGAAGTCCACACCACTAAAAACAGATCTTTATTAAAATTAAAAATAAGGCTGAATGATTTATCTATTGCATCAAGAAAAAAACTGCGCTCTATTTCAGCTTTTAAGACCACTTGTTGCTCTATCACTACTTCCATTACCGGATGGAATAATTGCTGCTGATTGATCTGATACTCTGCAATCAATCTTTGTGTTTCCTTGCTGGTAAGGAACTCAATGTATTTCTTGGCAAGATCGATGTTTATGTGTGCATGTTTTTCCGGATTGATAGCGATTACATGATACGGGTTATGTAATATTGCTTCACCTTCATAGAGCACTTCCATGTCCAGCTTATTTTGCATGGCCAAAAACGTACCCCGGTCACTTAATGTATAGGCATTCAACTCATTGGCAAGTAACAAGGTGGCGCCCATACCCTGACCCGATGAACGATAACCACTGCCATATTCATGAATACCTGCGGACTGCCATAACACCTGTTCTTTCTTATGTGTGCCAGATTCATCACCTCGTGAAACAAATGATGCCTCATGTTCCTTGATTTGTGTGAAGGCCTCAGTAATTGAAGTTACATTTTTTATCTGCAAGGGATCATCAATCGGCCCCAATAAAATAAACTCATTATGCATCACCGCTGTTCGATGAATACCATGTCCTGTATCGATAAATTCTTTTTCTGCTTCAGGTGCATGAACCAGCAACACATCTACATCGCCATTACTCCCCAGACGAAAGGCCTGACCAGATCCAACGACGACGACATCCAGATTAACGCCATATTTTTTCTCGAATATCGGGTTTAATCGAGACATCAAGCCAGAATTTTCCGTAGTGGTAGTAATAGCGAGGCGTAATCGATCTTCATTTGCAGTCACTGGCAAGGCAATGATAAAAGCCAGAAGTAACCCCGATAAAATTTTCTTACCCATCACTTTAATATTTCTGCAAGATTATGCTAATCACGAATTACATCCGGTGTAAATAATATCTCATCATTTTTCTTGAAATCTCTGATGATCTTTTGACCAGTATCACCACGAATGAAATCGATATATTTTTTAGCTAATTCAGCCTTCACATAAGGGTGTCTTGCCGGGTTCACAATAATCACATGATAGGGATTAAATAATTCCGGATCCCCTTCGAACACTGGCACTAAACTAATCTTGTCTTTATGGGCCAGATAAGTCCCCCTGTCTGACAGGGTGTAGGCTTGCATATTATTTGCTATCTGAATAACAGCTCCCATACCCTGTCCTGCAGCCATGTACCAGTTTCCGACAGGGTCTTTACCGGCAGCACGCCAAAGCGACATTTCTTTTTTATGCGTACCTGAGTCATCTCCCCTTGAGACAAAATAGCTACCCGAGTCATATAATCTTTGCAGTGCTTCATTTAATGTTGCTGCGCTACCAAGACCTGCAGGATCGTCTTGCGGACCCAGAATAACAAAATCGTTATGCATCACTGGCAAACGGTCAATTCCATAACCTTTATCAATGAAGCTGATCTCTGCAGCAGGAGCATGTACCATGACTACATCAACATCACCATTTTCACCAAGGCGTAATGCTTTGCCTGTGCCCACCGCTATTACATCGACTTTTACATTATATTTTTTTTCAAATGGTGGATGTAGTTCGGTAAGCAGACCTGAGTTATCTGTACTGGTTGTCGTAGCAAGTCGTAGCCTTTCCTGGGCATTACCCAAACTCGGGGCAAAACATATTAAAAAAGATAAAAAATAGAATAGTTTTTTCATGTGAATCAGCAGCAAATGTCTTGATATCGTGTTTTAAAATTCAACCTGCGATCTTATCTGGAATGATTCAGGCTCATCTCCAGCATTGATCCCACCTTTCACATCCAGAACATTGACATAATTTGCAGCAAATCGAATGTTCGGTGTCGCATACCAGTTTAAACCAAGGGTAAAATTCTCTTCCTCACCACCGGTGATATCTTCGTCAGTCAGATCAAGACTGCTAAAGCGCAGCGCTACTTGCCAGGCACCTATCCCTCCTTTACCAACGATGCCTTTAGGCGTGACACGACTGTAGATGCCCTTTGATGGTTTATAGTTCATGGATTCCCCGGTCAGGAACCAGCCACCTTCGACATAAAAGCCACTGAAATCCAGATCTGCATTGGTACTGATATCACGATCCACACTGGTATGATAATACTCCCCCTGCATATGGAATGGACCGGAGATAAATGCTGCTTCACCAACAAAGCGGTTATAAGAATCTGCATCGAAGAAGCCTGTATCCACCAAACGTGTATTTGTCAGGTGTGATTCCGGGCGTATTCGAAAGCGCAAAACATCTATTGACCCGGTGGAACGATATGCTGCAGATGCCCCCAAATGTAATACTCGGTTTTTTTCATTGATGGGTGCATAGGTGATCCGACTCGATACACCGAAACCTTCGTCGTTATCTAATTCTGCTCCATTAACTCCCCTGCCATATACACCGACGGCAGCACTCCAGTTTTTGTCATTATGACTGACTTGCAAACCCAGGTTACGGCCTCTTGAAAATACGATTGGCAGTGCCCTTTCTGTAAATAACACATACTTTGAACTGGTCATGTTCTGTAAACTGAATGACTCTTTGGTATGGCCTATACGAATTTTAAAACTCTCAAATCCTGTAAAATCCAGATACGCATCTCGTAATCCATCGATGACAATGTCGCCAGCAAAATCATATTGCAATTTATATCCCCAGGCCTTGCCAAGATTACCTTGTGCATACAATCGAGCTCGACGAATTTCAGTACCGTCACTATGGCCTGCAATATCACCATTATATGTTGCAGCATCGACCTGAATACGTCCGCCAATCTTGATACTATTTTCTGACTTTTCCTTTTCAGCTATTTCTTTGCTAGCGAGTGCAACATTTTCCTTAACCGCCTTGTCTGCTGCCTTGTCTATTGAATGGCTGACTTCTTCCCGCGTAATTTCCTGAACAAGCTTCTTTTCACTTTCTGTCTCAGATTGTGCGACATTTTTAACCAGCTCGTAGGTTTGCTCATCGATGGTGCCATTTTCCTGAAGGGCTTTTAATAACTCCATCAATGCCTGATTTTCCGCTTGTACAGGAACAACGATACATAGATACAGGGCGGCCAATATATTGAAGATAATTGTTTGCTTTTTCATCTTCTTTCCACTTATATAATATGTCGTTCTTTTCATATTTATTAATAATATTGTTGTATCATATAGGTATAAGGTGAATTTTATATAGGTTCTCATATGCATATTTCTTTTAGGCTGGGCTGGTTTTATGGCGACAAGGATCAACAAGCCATCGAGGAAGCATTGCTGCGCTTGCTGCAGGCTATAAGGGATCAGGGATCTCTAAAACGTGCAGCTGAGGAAACCCGATTGTCTTACAGACACGCCTGGGGATTACTTAAAAAATGGGAGTCCGAATTTAATAGCCCACTGGTCACGCTGCAACGAGGTCGTAACCACGGTGCCAGCCTCACCACCTTGGGAGAAAAACTGCTTAACGCCCACCTGTCCCTCGCCGACAAATTCATGTCTGAATATAAAGCCATCGGAGAAGAGATCAGTCTGTCTTTGCTGGAAGAAATAAAATCGAATGCGCAAAATAAAATCAAGATCAGCGCCAGTAATGGCATGGCTATTTCTTATTTAAATGAGTTACTGCAGGACAATGCATCTGTCAAAACAGAATTCGAAGTACATGGCAGCCTTGAAAGTCTACGTTTGCTCAATCAATCAAATTACGATGTTGCGGGGTTTCATTATCCCCTGAATGACTCACTGAATAATTTCAGCGATACACTCGCACCGCTTTATCGACAGCACCTCAATCCTGAAAAATATGAAATGATGCTTGTTGCCACTCGTGAACAAGGGATCATTACCGACGCAAAAAATAGCGCAAAAATAAAAACATTGTCCGACTTACACAAACGCTCTGTCAGGTTTATTAACCGTCAACATGATTCAGGCACAAGAACGATACTGGATCAGCTGCTTACTTCTTCCAACATCAATGGAAAGGAAATTAATGGTTATGGCAATGAAGAATTTACCCATGTCGCGGTCGCGGCAATGATCGCATCAGGTGCGGCAAATGCCGGCTTTGGTATCAAGGCTGCTGCAAGTAAGTTTGGCCTGCATTTTATCCCGGTAATAAAAGAAGCCTACGTTCTGGCCATTGACAGGAAAATTCCAACACATACGAGATCGTTATTACGGTCGCTGCTCAGTTCAACAGAATTTAAAACCACGGTTAATGCCTATCCTGGATATGATGCAACAAACGCAGGTAAAAAATTAAATCTTGAAGAAATATTTTCAAATAGTAATTTAAATATTTAGAGATAATATGAATCCAGGACAAACCCAGGCCATCTTTTAAGAATAATTCTAAATTCTATTTAATAACTATTGATTAATCAAAATAGCATGCTAGTCTTTGACCCAGGTACAAATGCGCCTGGATGGGGGATTCAGGCACTGTTTATTCTGCTGACGTACACGGAATGGATACAAGTTGTAGCCAGCCAGGGCGACTAAATTCAATCATGTCCGAACCCGAACAATCTGGCCACCTTAATGAAGCAGTCTATGCCGAACAGGTTAAATTATTGTATGCCTGTTCGAAATATCGTCCGTGCTTACATTTAGTTTCTGCCATTGTTGTCGTTTTAATAGTACTAGACTCAGTTCCACATCTGTATATCGCTGTATGGGTTCTTGGCCTGTTCGCATTAAATATCTATCGTATTATAGATTTCAGTAGTACACAGAAAATTATTGATAAAATCGACGATTGGCGATCAATACATAAACGCTTTGTGCTCACTGCTGCTTCCCTTGGGCTTATCTATGGACTGGGCCTTACGTTCTTTTTTACGCAGCTAACTTTAATAAACCAAATCTATATCCTCTGCCTTGTAGCTACTTTAGTGCCTGCCGGGCTGGTATCATTTGCATCAGATAGATATTCATTTTATGCATTTTTTTATAGCCTCTGTATTCCCTTGCTTGTACAAATATTGTTAATGGCAAAACCCCCATACATAAATATTGGGATCTGTGCCATAGCATTCATAGCTATAACAAGACAATTATTTTTATGGAACCATGAAGTCATAAAAGACTCGATTGAGTTAAAAATTAAAAATGAAGAGTTACTAGAGTCTTTGCAGCAAACCAATACCCGATTGCAGCAACAAAATATAATTGATGATTTAACCAAGATTGCAAATCGCCGACATTTCGATGAGATCCTTGAGAAGGAATGGTTGCGTGCCAAGCGTATCAGAGCATCACTGGCATTATTGATGATTGATATAGATTTCTTCAAACAATATAACGATACATTTGGCCATCTTAAAGGCGATGAATGCCTGAAGCAGATTGCAACGGTGCTAAGCAATAACCTTAACAGACCAGGTGACTTTGTCGCACGCTATGGGGGTGAAGAATTTTGCATTCTCATACCTCAGACAGATCTGGATGGCGCGACAACCTTTGCAGAAAAGGTCCATTCGGCCATTATCGAACTCAAAATTGATAACCCAGGTTCAAAAGTGAGTAAATATTTAACCATTAGCATTGGTATCGCAGCTATTGTGCCAAAACATGATGATAGCTATATGGATTTAATCTATACCAGTGATAAAGCACTATATAAAGCGAAAGCAGATGGCAGAAATATTATAAGAACGAAAGAAACTCTAGAGAGAAATCCAAAACCAAAGTTGGTCATCTAAAAGTATCAGTTTTTTCATTGTGCTTGGCGTGGAATTACTGCCCTACTTCACTATTACTGTTGTCCCTTCAACGATTAAGGTCGATCCCTCCACAGCAATCACACGCACTGTTTCACCTGCATCTATATCTGCCCCTGTGATTTTCCAGGTTGAGTCATCAACTTTTATCTTGCCCTCACCATTGACGATGGGCTCTGTCAGCGTAAAACTTTGGCCAACGTATTGTTCAGCTCGACGATTCAGCGCGGGCTCATCTGTAACAAGAGGATTTTTCTTCCGATAAGATTTATACATTACCACGGTGATTACTGATAAGACCGCAAAGATCAAAACCTGCACTAATATCGGCATCTGTGGGAAGACAAACATGGCACCACCGACGATAGCAGCCGAGATGCCCATCCAGAGAAAATAGGCCCCTGGCATGAGTATTTCCAGAATGATCAGTGCAACTGATAATATCAGCCAGTGCCAGTATATAATGTTGTTGATCCATTCCATGTGACTTAAGTTCTCCGTGTGGGTGGTTTATTCGAACCACCATCATTTGATGATCCGGCCGAGGTATCCCGACCAAATGTTTCTTTGGCAATCTCGGTAATACCCGCAAGCGCACCGATCACATTGCTGGCTTCCAGAGGCATTAAAATAACTTTCTGATTCGGTGCAGACGCAATGTCTTTCAGTGCCTCAATATATTTGTTTGCAACAAAATAGTTGATCGCCTGAATATTACCGGTAGAAATCGCATTGGAAACATCGGTGGTTGCCTTGGCTTCTGCTTCTGCCAGTCGCTCTCTGGCTTCCGCGTCGCGGAAGGCTGATTCCTTACGACCTTCTGCCTCAAGGATGGCCGCCCGCTTTTCACCATCTGCTCTAAGAATTTCGGCTTGCTTGAGACCTTCCGCCTCAAGAATATTTGCACGCTTATCCCGCTCTGCCTTCATTTGTCTGGCCATCGCTTCAACCAGATCCTGTGGTGGTGTAATGTCCTTGATTTCAATGCGTGTAATCTTCACGCCCCAAGGTCCTGTGGCTTCATCAACAACAGAGAGCAGTCTTGCATTGATGGTATCTCTTTTTGATAACAGCTCATCCAGATCCATTGAGCCCATCACCGTACGAATATTGGTCATGGTCAGATTCAGTATCGCCCGGGTCAGGTCATTCACTTCATAGGCCGCCTTAGCCGCACTCAGTACCTGAAAAAAGACCACGCCATCGACTCTGATCATGGCATTATCTTTGGTTATCACTTCCTGGGAAGGCACCTCCATGACGGATTCCATCATATTCATCTTGGCACCGATTGCATCGAAGTAAGGCACGATGAAATGCAAGCCCGGACGTAATGTTTTTGTATATCTTCCGAAACGCTCGACCGTGTATTCGTAGCCTTGGTCAACTGTATTGACGGCTTTGAAAAAGCCAATAAATATCAGCCCCAGAAAGATAAATGTAAATATTGTTCCTCCGTCCATATCTCTTCTCCTAAATAATCCTTAATAACGATCATGTTTAGTTAATAAACCATTTATTTAATTAATCTGATGCTCAGGGGATATCGGTAATACACCCCTTCATATGCCTTAATTGAAGCAATGATGACAACAATAAATTGAAAAATTAAAACGACGAAAATGAGTACAAAGCCAATCAATACAAACATCAATAGTGCAGAGACGATCGTTGCAAGCATCATGGTGATCTGAAAATTCAGGGATTCTTTGCCCTGATCATCAACAAAGGGCATTTCGTCCCTTTTAATCATCCATATGACCAGCGGACCGATAATGCTAGCGAATGGAATAATAAAGCCTGTAAAAACGATCAGGTGACAAAACATGCCCCAGGTACGTTCTTCCTTATCCGGAACATGAACCGTATCAACTTCCTGATTCACTGAGCACCCCCCCCTTCTTCTGCTAGCGCAGCTAATTAACCGCTTGTTATCACCAGTCTATTGCCTTTCATGCAAGATTTCAGGTGAAATTACAGAGATTTCGGTAGTTTCGTCCATGACTAACACAATGTTCTGTAACCAAGCCTGAATTTGCTCTACCAACACATCTTCAAGCCCCAGATAATGATGCCCTGCCTTTTGCAACTCGATTTGTTGAAATCCAGTATTTCCATTTTTACTTGCTGCCAGACGACGATCGTCAATCCCTCGTCTGACATCTTGCAGATCATCCTCTGCGTAGATATCGAGGATAGGAACAGGTATCCCAGCAATAAATTTGTATACGTCC
>SMUY01173961.1_pt1 | contig 12238 bp, 13 predicted proteins | sample 2456441 | NCBI WGS metagenome assembly SMUY01 (sample SAMN11095931, study PRJNA526329) | marine sediment metagenome | biome: Marine sediment; feature: Surficial sediment; material: Deep marine sediment; isolation source: Hadal surficial sediment | place: Pacific Ocean | collected 2014-11 | depth...
ACACCGTGCCGACCGGCAGGGTTCGGTACGGCAAAGGAGTGTCCGGATCGTCAATAGCTGAAATTGACTGCAACGGTTGTTCCGGGGGATCTGCATCGGAAACGGTATCAATCGACAGGTTAGCCAGGACGATGCCAACGCCCTGCGGCAACGAAGATTTCGCTTCTGATGTTTGTACCTCCAATTCACCCACATCAGTCGAAATGACGTCCAGCAGGGCCGCAAAGGGGCTCGCCGAATGTGTTTCAGAGGGGTTCAGGCTCAAGCGCGCTTCCAAACCGGACGGTGCGACTTGCAGCATCTGTGGGAGAGCGTCGGTGCTCAACGATTGAACGAGGTTGAAGAAATCCATTTCCAGCGGGTTGACTTACTTTCTATTGTTAACTTTCTATCTGCTATCTGACTTTCTAATAGCAATATCCTTGCCAGGTCACGTCTGCTTGCGCAGCGCCTGCAGATCCGTAACGGTTCCCTGGTATTCTTCCGCGATGCAGCGGATAAGTGCCTCGAGGCTGTCCGCCGAACGGGTCTCCCTGGCTTGCTGTTCGAGCACGGCACATCGCTGCGCGAGCGCCTTTGCGCCAAGATTCAGACTACTGCCCTTCAAGCTGTGAGCGGTGCGCGAAAGTGCCTCGCGGTCGCCCCGGGAGAGGTCTGTGCCCATCTCATTGATTAGTTCGAGGGATACGCTGACGTAGTGATCCAACAACATGTCGAAATCGTCTTCCATGATCTCCCGCAGTTCGTTCAACGCTTCTACATCAATTCTATGAGTCATGACCTACACTCATTCGTAAAACTACTTCGATCGCGTTGCCATTGCCTTTGAAGGTCAGCGACGAGCACAGCTGATTGATCAATTCCAAACCGCGACCGTGGTATTGGCCGTCGGCTGTTTGCTTTTCGAAGCGGACTTTGTGGTAATCGAATCCCGTGCCGCTATCGATAACGCAAATCGTCATCTCTATCTCACCGTTCCGTTCGGAGCTTTCGCATTCGAAACGTACGAAACCCTCTTCAAGTTCCTCCAACGCCTTCTGGTAATGTTTGTAGTACTTCGCGAAATCACCTTCTCCGCCTTTCTGCGAAGATGGCATGTTGAGTACTCCATGTTCGAGCGCATTGTTGTATAGCTCCGCGAGAACCGTGTATAAAAGGCTGCCATGGCCCCGTAAATCGTGACCTTCCATGATGATCTGATGCAGCAACGGCAGCGGATGAAACGACTTTAACGAGCTTGCCCGCAACTCGTAGGTCATTCGCCAATCTCTGGCGTGGCTTACGATATCCGTTCGGTATTCAGCGAGTGGCTGCATCTCCGCATTGGCAACCATCTCTATTTCGATCAAGGTAATGTCATCATCACCTTTGCGCTCACCTTGCTGCTCATGGATCTGTCTGGTGAGTTCGTCGAACCGATCACTCAGCTTTCCTTCGCCGCTGAGGATTTCTTCGACTCGTGCAGCACCGAAATCGTTTCCCTTGGCATCGCGGGCTTCGAGAACACCGTCGGTGAACATGATCAGCCTGTCTCCGACGGATACTTCGAAAACCTGAGTGCTGGGATCAAAGCTCTTGGGTGCGAGAATTCCCAACGGCAGGTGCTGGGACTCGATTCGGCGAATCGCGCCACGCTCACTGGTGATATACGCGTCCGGGATGCCACCAGCCCATATCTCAATGGTGCCCTTGAGCATGTTCATCTCGATTATGTTGACGCAGCAGAAGTAACCCGTTGGAAAGATGGAGTTGAGCTTGTTGTTACATTCCACCACGATATCGCGCAGCAGATGTCCCTTGCGGGTCATGCTGAGAAATACTTGTGCGAGGGGAATAGTGCCAACAGCCGCCGTTAATCCGTGACCGATGAAATCACCGATCAGAATGTGCAAACTGCCACTGAGGCTGCGCTCAGCCAGTAACACGTCACCATTAAAAGCAGCCAGAGGGGAAATCAAGTGGCGAATATTTTCTCGATCTAACGCACCAGACGGCGCGACACAGTTGAATATCTCACTTGCCGTTTCCTGATCGCGGATCAGGTCGCGATTATGCAGTGCAATCTGATCGCGCTGTTCAAGCATAGTCACCTGCATTTGCCTGAACCTTTGCAGAACATTGAGCTTGGCTCGCAGGATAACCGGACAATACGGCTTCGAGAGGAAGTCGTCACCACCCGCTTCCAGGCACTTAACGAGGTCGTCCTTGCCTGTCAGCGATGTGAGAAATATTACCGGAACAAAAAACTCACCAGATATGTCTTTGATGCGCCGGCCAGCTTCCATGCCGTCCATTTCAGGCATGATGACATCGAGCAGCACGATCTCCGGGCGATGTTCTGCGAATTGCTCAACGGCGTCCTGACCATTAACTGCTTGCAGGACTTCGTAACCTTCCTTACGCAGGATGTTGGACAGGTACATCCTGTCCACACTGTTGTCGTCCGCAACGAGAACTCTTACCGACGCGGACATGATATGGCCTAGTGAATCTTGAAAAGCTGGTCGAAGCTGGCGATCGAAAGAATTTTCCGAACGTCGGGGTTGCAGTTGATAATTGCAATCTTCGAATCGTCTCCACCGGCGTGATCCCTCAGCAGCAGCAACATACCGAGTGCGGAGCTATCAAGATAGTTGGCACCACGCATGTCCACTACGTAGCTCTCAGGATTGACGTAAACGTCATTGTAGCTCGCCAGAAATGACTTGTGGCTGTGCAGGTCGAACTGCCCCTCAATCACGATCTTGAGACAGTTATTCGAGACCGTAGAGTGAATCGACATAGATCATCTCCAAATCAGGGAATATCTGCTTGAGTGTAGTAGCTCGATGATTAATCGCGGCTCAAGCGCCTCTGTTTGGTCAGTTCATCCAGTTGCCGCCGTTCTTTACGGGCAGCCTCCCTGGCAAGGGTATCTTGCAAGCGCTGTTGCAATTTCTCCCCCGCACGAACCCGCAGACGGCTGGACACAACATGCACTCGGGCGGTTTCTACGTATTGTTGCGCTTTCTCTGTCTGCAGTCGCTGCACTTGCGAAGCATCCTCGAGAGAGATCAAGAATCTTTTCCAGCCCTTGACGAGGCGTGCAGGCATTCCAGAACTTGCGCCTGTCTGATATCGGCCGCGATACTCGAACAGGTATTCCTGCATGTCCGCATCTTTGCCTCGTTCCTTGCGGAGCCGTTCCAAGGCGGTCACGAACTGCGATGTGGCTACCTGTTCGCGTTGTTTGAACAGCTTGCGAACCGCCGCGATCTTGCGTTTCTTATGGCTCGCCATCGCTCTCCACTACCGGCAGTTTGTTTTCAAGGAACAAATCCATGAGTTGGCTACGACTTTCACTCAAGCTCACGGGGGTATGAATATCCTGACACAGGAACGCCTCGAGCTTGACGCGCATGCGGATCGCACGATCCGTAATCGGATCCGATCCCTCCACATAGGCGCCAACATTGATCAAATCTTCCTGTTGCGCGTAACGACTCCACAACTGCCTGAATGTCCTCGCTGCTTCCTGGTGCTCGGTATCTGTAAGTTTAGACATCAACCGGCTGATCGATGAGGGGATGTTGATTGCAGGATACAGCCCAGCCTCGGCGAGATTGCGATCGAGTACGAAGTGCCCGTCGAGAATTGACCTTGCCGCATCAGCGACGGGTTCTTGCATGTCATCTTCCTCGGTGAGCACCGTATAGATGGCAGTGATCGCTCCCTCATCCGGCCCCGACGTACCGGCACGTTCAACGAGCGTTGGCATCAGCCTGAACACAGACGGGGTGTAGCCTTTGGTTGTAGGCGGCTCTCCTGCAGCGAGCCCCACCTCCCGTTGTGCCTGGGCAATACGGGTGAGGGAATCCATCAACAGCAACACGTTCTTACCTTCGGCCCGATAACACTCTGCTATCTCGGTTGCCAGGAACGCGGCGCGGATTCTCAGCACAGGAGAATCGTCCGCCGGAGAAGCAACGACAACCGAACGACTCAAGCCCTTGCCAAGATTTTCTTCAATGAACTCCCGTACCTCCCGGCCTCGCTCGCCTATCAACGCGACCACGACAACGTCTGCTTTGACGAAACGCGCCAACATACCGAGCAGCACACTCTTACCAACACCGCTTCCAGAAAAAAGCCCAATCCGCTGGCCAATACCCACGCAAAGCAACGCATTGATGGAACGCACCCCAAGATCCATCTGTGCAGTAATCGGTTGTCTTTGCAACGGGTTGATGGGCTTGGGAGGGCCATACACGTTGTCTTCCATCGTCCGGATCGGCGAACCATCCAACGGTTCACCAAGACCATTAACCACTCGGCCGAGCAGTGCGTCGAGACATGGCCGCGGCTCGGTATCGATTGGCCACACGCGGGCGCCTACCTGTAACCCGGTCACATCTGCAAAAGGTTGCACGTGGGTAATCCCATCGTGAAACCCGACTATCTCGGCGGTAATTCTTCTCGTCGGCAGTTCGATGGCGCATCGTTGACCAAGTCCCTGCTCGCATCCGCTGACTTCGAGCGATGACCCCACCGCGCGGCGCACTCTGCCAAGCGTTTCGAACAGCGGTTGGGGTGACAGCGCTTCGCGCTGCATGCGGGAAACGAATTTAGCTGTTGTCCAGGTCATCGCGTATCGCTTGGAAAGCTTTTTCCAGGACATACAGTGGTTTGTACTCCTCGGAACGTTCTAACGTTTGCAGCACGACCGTGCCTTTTTCCACGGAATCGTCAGGGACTATACGGGCTTCAAGATCGTGGCGATCCAGCCACTGGCGATCCTCGGGGTTGACGCATACCTCGATGAGTGCGGGTTCTGTGCTCAACGTCTCCACCGCATGAGCTAGTACTTTGTCGAGTACCTCGGGTGAGGTGGTTAACTCCGTACCGATAATCTTTTCGCATAGAGCGTGCACGGTATCGGCAAGCGCACGAATCTGATCTGCTTCGACGGTGAGGCGCATCGCGTCCAAATCTCGAACCGCGTTCCCGTAGCGTACTCTGAGTTCAGCAAGCTCCACATCGGCCGCGGCTCGACCTGCTTGCTGGCCGTGCTCGAACCCCTGCTGGTGACCTTCCTTCTCAGCTTCAGCCAACGCGTGTTTCAGTGCCCGGTTGATGTGTGGCACACGGTTTTTCAAGTCTGGCCAGACGATCGTTTCGCTCATTACCACTCCAACAACCGCGGTTGATGAATCAAATGTTCGACGCCTGCTGAACTAAAGAAACTTACCCACCCGGACACTTACATCATCTCTTCGCTGGCAGAACCGGCAATCACAATCTCTCCGGCATCGGCAAGACGCCTGGCAATGAGGACGATCTCCTTCTGCGCGGCTTCCACATCACTGACCCGGATGGGACCCATCATCTCGATATCGTCTTGCAGCAGTTCGACGGCACGCTTAGACATGTTGTCGAAGATCTTTTTCTGTACGGCTTCATCCGCGCCTTTTAGTGCCACCTTGAGAGAATCTGTGGAGATTCCCTTCAGCAGCGTTTGCATGTCCCGATCCTCAAACTTGCCAAGATCGTCGAATACGAACATCAAATCCTCGATCTGTTCGCTGAGTAATTCGTTGCTTTCCTGAATACCTCCCAGCACCTCTTCTTCAATGCTCGTGTCGGTGTTGTTCAGGATCTCGGCCGCCACCTTGGTGCCACCGAAGTGGATGAACCGACTCGTAGCTAATCCATCAACCTGTTCTTCAATGATCGTATTGAGTTCGCGTAACGCGTTGGGTGCCAGCGAATCGAGGGTTGCCACCCTCATCATGATGTCCACCCGGGTCTCGGCGTTTGGAAAGTAGTTGAGTACTTGAGCCGCATGGGCGGGATCGAGATGTGAAAGGATCACGGCCTGTATCTGGGGATGCTCCCTGAGTATGAACTCCGCGATGCTGCGCGCGTCCATCCATTTCAATTTGTCCAGACCCGTGGTTTTCTCACCGAACATGCGCTCGATCACTTCCATCGCTTTTTCTTTGCCCATAGCATTGACCAGTACACGGTAGATGTAATCGTCTGGATCCGGGGGTATCCCTGTGTCGAGGTCAAGGGCGACGAGAAGATTTTCGATCACCTCGTCAATGTCTTTGCGCACGATGCCTTCGACCTCAGCCATGGATTTCCCCACCCGATGCACCTCGCGAGGTTCCATGAACTTCAACAACTGCGCGGCATCGTCCTCGCCAAGGGCCATTAGAAATATCGCCGCCTGCTGGACGAGTGGACGGCTCGCAGGTTTCGCTGTTGGTGACGGTGTCTCGGTGGACTCACTCATCGCTGGTCGCCCACCGCTTCACGATCTGGGCAACCCGGGCCGGATCTTCTGCGATTAACCCCTGTACTTCTTCCATCCTGGGTCCATAACGAGGTGCGGCGAGTGCCGCCCGGACCTGACCACCCGCCAACTGAACCGCACCATCCCCCCCGGTCAGGCTTGCGGTTGCGGCGTTTGTCACCAGCGCGCGATTCGCCTTCACCTCTGCGCCGACCTCCTTGACGTTACGAATGAGCGGACGTAACAACCCCATTACCAATATCAACAACGCGAGCCCACCCAGTAACTGCTTCACGATGTCTATGAACCAGGGCTGCATCCAGAACGGCACTGGTTCCGAGAGTTCGATAGGCACCTGTACAAAGGCTGCATTGATCAAGGTCACCGTGTCGCCTCGCGCTGCGTTGTAACCGATGGCGTTTTTGACCAGCACGGTCAGTTTCTCGAGTTCGGCTTCCTCTCTGGGTACATAGCTCGTCTCGCCGCTCTCCTGATTGAGTTCGGCCACATCGGCAACAACTACCGAGACGGTCAACCGGGAAATGGTTCCTACCGAATACCGTGTATGACTGATTGACCGATCCAGTTCAAAGTTTCTTCTCGTTTCGGTACGGGTGCGTTGTCCTGTCGCTGCAGATGCACTGGACAAAAGTGCATCGCCTACCGTTTCCGGTGCCTGTGCAGCACCGGGTGGTTGATTAGAAAGCGCTCCAGGAACTCCTTGAGCAAGCTCTGCTCCCCCACGGCGCTCCTCAATAAGCAATTCGCTGCGCGTCGAGGGGAGATCTGGATTAAACGTCTCTGCAGTTTCCTCCACAAATGTGAAATCCACTTCGGCGCTCACCTCAGCCCTGAATCGGTTCGGTCCGATGATGGGTAACAACAGGTTGGTAATTTTTTCCTTCTTCGACTCTTCGAGTTCGCGAACGTAGTCCAACTGGAAATCGGTCTGTCCCAGCGCCGGGTCTTGCGCCTTGCGCGAGAGCGTATTTCCGTTCTGGTCCACCACCGTCACCGCATCCACAGACAGCTCTGCCACAGCACCCGCTACCAGGTTCATAACGCCTCGAACCTGGTCGCCAGTCATACTCTGAGGACCGCCCATGAGTACCAGTGTGACGGTAGCGGTGGGTGTCGGGTGATCCTTGATGAAAACAGTCGGCTTAGGTATTGCCAAGTGCACCCGGGCAGCTTGGACGATGTTGATCGTCTCGATGCTGCGGGCCAATTCACCTTCCAGGCACCTGACGATTCGGGCCTTCTCGATGCGCTGGCTGGTGCCAAAACCCTGTTCTTCAAATAGAATCTCACACCCTTTCCGACTGCCGTCGATTACCGCCCCGCTGGAAGCCATCTTCATCCGGGCTTCGTGAAGCTGATTCTGGGGGACCATGAGCATCCCGCTGGTTGGATCGATGCGATAAGGAATATTGTTCGCCTGCAGGATGTCTGCGACCCTGCTCCGTTGTTGGGTGGATACAACACCATCCAGCGCTCGATAGTCCGGGTCGCGCATCCACAACACCACCGACACGCCGACGGCGACACTTGCTGCCAATGAGATGAGGAGGACGAGTTGACGCACCACGGGCAGGCGGGCAAACCCCATCAGGAAATTCGATTCGAGAGGATTCTCAGCAGGGGCGGTTGGCGCCGCCAAAGCCCTACTCGGTACTTCTACAGGTAGTTCCGCCATCTTCTTCTACGCTTCAGATCGGCATGTTCATGATTTCCTGATACGCGCTCACCAATCGGTTTCGCGTCTGCAGGAGACCCTGGAAGGCGACATTCGCTTTCTGGGTAGCAATCATGACTTCTACCAGGTCGCGAGTTTCGCCGCGGACGAATTCGCTCTGCAACGTGCCCGCTACAATCTGGGTATGGTTGACGCTGTCAATCGCACTGCGCAACATGACCGAGAAATCTTCACTCCGTGGAGCAGCAGGAGCGGCCGGGCCATCGGCTTGCTGCATGATCCGCAATACATCACCGTGGGCCGCTTCGCGCATCGCGCGCATCTGTGAAAGTACCGCTTCCACGTCCATACGAATTGGTCCGATTTCGCTCACAAAATGATTCCGTCTTGCTCTCGTATGCGTTGCAGCTTGTGCCGCAACGTTCGGTCACTGATGCCTAGCGCCTTTGCGGCATCCCGCTTTTTGCCGCTACAGGCTTCAAGGGTGCGTCTGATGAAAACCTGTTCCGTTTCACGCATCTGGCGATCAAGCGATGCGTTTACCAGCGAGATGTTGGCAATGCCTTGCAAGCCAAGATCCTCTGCCGTGATCACATCGCCGTGACACATCACCAACGCCCGTTGAATCGCGTTTTCCAGCTCGCGAACATTGCCAGGCCAGGCATGGCCAAGCAGTAACCTCTCTGCCTCCTCATTGAGTTTCGGACAAACACCCAGCTTAGTGCTGTGCTTGTCGAGAAAAAATTCAGCAAGTGGCAGTATGTCTTCGAGTCGATCGCGTAGTGGATGCATTACCAAAGGAAAAACGCTGAGACGATAAAAAAGATCTTCGCGAAATGCGCCCTCGGCAACGAGACTTTTGAGATCACGATTGGAAGTTGCCAGCACCCGCACGTCTATTGGCAAAGGTGTACGACCACCGACGCGTTCAACTTCCCTTTCCTGGAGCACGCGCAACAATTTTGCCTGCATGCTAACGGCCATTTCCGAGATTTCGTCCAGCAGCAAAGTGCCTCCGTTGGCAATCTCGAATTTCCCAGGCTTGCTTTGATGGGCACCGGTAAATGCGCCTTTCTCGTGACCAAAAAGCATCGCCTCTATCATCTGCTCCGGGATCGCAGCACAATTGAACGCGATGAACGGACCATCACTGCGCTTGGATTGATCATGAATATAACGCGCGATGATCTCTTTGCCGGTGCCGCTCTCGCCGGAGATCAGCACCGAAACATCGGTCGCTGCAACGCGCCCGGCAAGCCGAAAACTATCCCGGGAGGCAGCAGAGATACTGATAGGGGATCGAGTTTGACGTCTAATGCACCCTGCAACCACATCAAGCAACTTAGCACGGGCCACAGGTTTGTTGAGGTAGGCGCTTGCGCCAGACCTGACGGCCATAACGACATTCTCGATATGTGCCGACTCGGATAACATAACCACGGCGGTGGCGGGAGCCTGGCGGCGCATGGTGCGGATAAACTCGAGGCAAATCGCAGCACCTGGACCGTCATCGGATAGACATAACTCCACCGTAGAGCGCGCTGCTACCTTCACGGCTTCGGAGCCTTTGCTGACGGAAATTGCGTTGTACCCGGCTTCAGACAGGATCGCGCACAGAGATTCAGACTCCTGCTGATCCTCGTCCACCACCAGTATGGTGGCCGTCAAATCACCTTCCACCAGTCGCCTACCATACGGATTCATAAAGCGCGGGAATTGCTGCGCTGCAAACCATATTTACGCATTTTCTCGACAAGCGTGGTCCTCCGTATCTGCAGGCGATCAGCCGCGCGGGCAACCACTGAATTCGTATCGTCGAGCGCTTGGGTGATGAGGCTCTTTTCCAGGCGACTCAGGTACTCCTTGAGATCGATGCCGTTGATTGGCAACAGTAGCTGCGCCTCTGAGTCCATGGGGGAGCCCTGTTCGAGACTTCGAGCCTCAACGCTTATTACCCTGTCACCACTTCCCAGTCTGACTTTTTCCGGCAGGTCGTCAGCACAGACCATGCCGTCAGGCAGTTGAATGGTCATACGCTGCACTAGATTGGCGAGTTCGCGCACATTACCCGGCCAGCCGTACACCATCAGCACAGCCCAGGCATCGGGTAGGAAACGAACACCAACATCCTGGTCGCGCCGGATGTCCGCTGAAATTTTACTGACAAGATCTGGAATGTCTTCACTACGTTCGCGAAGTGGCGGCACATATATGGGGAAAACGTTTATCCGATAGTAAAGATCTTCACGAAACGAGCCCTCACGAATCATCGCTTCCAGATCCCGATGGGTTGCCGCAATCAGCCGCACGTTGCAGCTTTTTGATACCGTTCCGCCGACCCGTTCGTAGGTTCTTTCCTGGATTGCTCGCAAGAGCTTTACCTGCATCGCCAGCGGCATGTCGCCAATCTCGTCGAGGAAAAGTGTGCCACCCTCCGCGAGTTCGAAACGTCCTGCTTTGGCGGTGACCGCACCGGTAAACGCGCCTTTCTCGTGACCGAAAAGTTCGGTTTCCAGCAGTTCGGTCGGAATCGCACCGCAGTTAACTGGAACGAATGGGCCGCTACCGCGATGTGAGGCGTCGTGCAACGCCCGCGCAACCACCTCTTTTCCGGTACCGGATTCTCCTGTAATGAGCACCGTTGCATCGTTCTGAGCGACTTTACCCATCTGTTCACGGACGTATTGCATTGCCTCGCTGGCTCCAACCAGGCGCAAGAAGTGTGGGCTGGCGACTTCCGTACCGGGCAGGCTCCGTTGGTTGCGAAAAACCTCCGCGGCATGCAGGGCTGCAGAAACCTGATCGACGTGTAGCGGCCAGACAATGGTCGCGACGAAAGTTCCATTCACCGTACCGATACCCGTTTTGTCCAACCATACGACGGGTAGCTCGGTGTCGTAAAACGAACCGTGTGTTACGTCGGTAAACACGACCTCCACGGTATCTGGCAGCGGTTCGGATGGGGAGATTTGGCGTGCGTTTTCACCAATGAAAGACAAGCAGGTTATGGTTTCTTGACGTGTTTGAGAATCGTTTGAAACCACGGCTACGCGGGACTGCTGCATATTGTCTCGAACCACCTTAAGACAGTTGATAAATCTCAAAAGAAGTAAAGTACGTCTGTTGCAAAGGTCAAATTGCTGACGTTGAAACGGAAATTGATCGACAGATATGTGTGGTTCAGTGTGTTGGAGCGCGGTTCGTTCACGAAGCGAGGGACGCTCAAGCTCCATGGACTGATAGAGGACGAAAGCCGTGTTATCGCAGCGGCGGGTTAAACCGCCGCTGGCTTCATAACCGAATTGTACTGATTTGACACTTCACTGCCGCGTTGTACATGACGGAGTTGATCGCCAATCAGCTTTTGAATTTCTTCGACCTTGTCAATAAATCCCTGATACTCATCCAGCAGTTGTTCGAGTTCGCGCTTGACGATCGAAACGTCGCCTTGCTGGGCAAACTCTTCTATATGCGCGCTGATTTCCTCGTCTGCCCGCCGAATTGATTCTAACTCACCGTTGCTCACCGCTTCTCGAAGTGATCGTATCAGGCGCTGAAAACTAACATTCATGCTATTTATGGGGTACCCGCGGTACTTCGATCTGCGCGAGGTCCATGGCCGTCCATCCTTCCTTTAATGTCTCCAACAATCCGACAACTTCGGCGATCAGACTGGCGTCATTGTCGACGGTGGCACGGAACAATTGCCGTTGCATGTAATCGTAGAGACCGTCAAGGTTTTCTGCGAGCGCTCCGCCTTTCTCCAGATCGAGGGAGCCCTGCAAGCCGCCAATGATCGAAAGAGCAGAACTGATCAACTCAGATCGGCGTTCGATCTGTTGGTTTTCCATACATGTCACCGCATTGTGTAAACGGGCGATCGCACCTTCGAAGAGCATCTTAATCAGCGTATGCGGAGAAGCCGAGTCGACTCCCGATTCAACGGCAACTTTATGATAGCTTTGGGCACCTTGGTTCATTGGCTCGATATCCTGGTTGTTCCGTACTGCTGTCTAGTGACGGTCCGATCGCCGAAAACTTGAGCGGCATTTACAACCCGATCCTTTGCCTCGACACCTTCTCGTGCTCTTCTCGTGCTCTTCTCTCTTCTGAACAAGTTTCATGCCAATCTAAACAACGCATCAAGGGCGTAGCTGGATGAAGATCAGAGTAGGGTGGCAATTTTCTGCCGCCCTATTACCGTTTCCTGCCGCTTGGAACGGTTCGAGAGTACTTGACCCACATAGCGTTCCGTTGCCCTAGAC
>SMUY01134754.1_pt1 | contig 12228 bp, 11 predicted proteins | sample 2456441 | NCBI WGS metagenome assembly SMUY01 (sample SAMN11095931, study PRJNA526329) | marine sediment metagenome | biome: Marine sediment; feature: Surficial sediment; material: Deep marine sediment; isolation source: Hadal surficial sediment | place: Pacific Ocean | collected 2014-11 | depth...
ATAATGAAGACGAACCCGCGACGGGCAAGGATATTGTTGCCCGGGTGGCGGCGGTGTTGCGCAACCGGCCCAATACGCCGGTACTCGTGAAAGCGGACAGAGCGGTACCGTACGGCAACGTAGTGGGCGCGATGGTGCTGTTGCAACAGGGCGGCGCAGACAACGTCGGCTTCATCACGGATCCGATGGATACCTACCCGATACCTCAATAAGTCGATGTAGTCGATGCGACCTTGATACAAGATAACTACAACGTAATACCGCTAACAATGGCCACGATGTTGCACGGGTTGGTGATCGCCGGACTGTTCTATGCGGCTGATTTTACGCCGCCGTCGCGTCCGATGGTGCCACTGGCCATACAAGCGTCACTGGTCCTCGCGGAGGATCTCGCCCAGCCAGCGCCACCACCGGTAAAGGAAGTGGAAGTGGAACCGGAGCCCGAGCCGGAACCAGAACCGCAACCAGACCTGGCACAGGAGGAGCGGGTGCGTGCGGAAGCAGAAAAGCGCCAGGCTGACCTCCGGGCGGAACAACAGCGCATTCGCAAGCAGGAAGAGGTTGAGCGCGTACGCCGGCAAAAAGAGGAAACAGAGCGCAAAAAGCAGCAGGAAGCTGAAGTTGAACGCCGTCTCAAGGAGGCTGAGCGCAAGCGCCTTGAGGACATTGAGCGGCAACGAAAGGAGAATGAGCGCTTGAAGAAGGCGGCACAAGCCGCTGAACGGCAGCGTCAGCTTGATGCGGAACTGGCCGCTGAATCGCAGCGCCTCGAGGCGATGAACGCAGGCGAACTCAGTCGCTATCAATACGCGATCATGCAACAGTTGCAGCGCAACTGGATCGAGCCGGCCACCGCGATCGCTGGTATCAAATGTATCGTGCATGTCAGGCAACTACCCAGCGGCGCAGTGGTCGGAGTGACGGTTGGCACCTGTAATGGCGACGACTCGGTGCGCCGCTCGATTGAAGCTGCGGTCTACAAAGCGTCACCATTACCGTTACCATCCAATCCAGCTTTATTCGACAGGAACTTGACCATTACCTTCAGACCTGAACAATAGGCGCTCTTGAGCAAATACCGGATCCAATTTATGAACAAATTCCTCTCTTCTGGCCTGGCGCTGTTTCTAGTCATGCTGGCCAGCAGTGACCTTCAGGCCCAGTTGCAGATCGAAGTGACTGGTGGCGCGGGTCGACGTGCGCCGGTCGCAGTCGTGCCTTTTGCCTGGGAGGGCGAGGGCGAAAGTGCCCCGTTCGATGTAACAGCATTGATCGCAGCAGATCTTGAACGCAGCGGCCGTTTTGCGCCGCTACCCGAGGGTGATATGTTGCAAAAGCCGACCACGGGCATTGATGTGGATTTCGATGACTGGTCGATTCTTGGTGTCGAGGCGGTGGTAATCGGTAAAGTGACGCAAACCGGTGCAAATGCCTACAGCGTGCAATTTCAGCTATTTGACGTTTACAAGCGTGAGCAGCTGGTGGGCTACCGGATGCCGGCCAGCCGCGGCACGATGCGCCGGGTCGGCCATCGGGCAGCCGATATGATTTACGAGAAGCTGACTGGCATTCCGGGCGTATTCGGCACCAAGGTGGCCTATGTCACGGCCCAGGGATCGAAAGACAACCGCTTGTACACGCTGGTGGTGTCCGATACTGACGGTCAGAATGAAGTGACCATCATGGAGTCGCGAGACCCGATCATGTCACCCGCGTGGTCGCCGGATAGTCGCCGCCTCGCGTATGTTTCCTTCGAAAACAATGTATCGACCATATTCGTACAGACGCTGCGCACCGGCAATCGTGTCAAGGCATCCAGCCGTACCGGTATCAATGGTGCGCCGGCATTTTCACCCGATGGCAGAAAGCTGGTACTGACCCTGGGCGGTATCGACGGCAATCTCGACATTCACGTACTTAACCTCGCTGATCGTAAGCTAACGCGCCTGACAACCAATCGATCGATCGATACCGAAGGAACCTGGGCTCCGGATGGCAAGACAATTTATTTCACCTCGGATCGCAGCGGTGGTCCGCAGATTTATCGGGTCGGCACTAATGGCGGTACACCCGAGCGCGTTACCTTCGAAGGCGGCTATAATGCGCGACCAAGGCTTTCACCGGATGGCAGCAAGCTCGCCCTGGTTCATCAGGATCGCGGCAATTACCGTATCGCCGTTCTGGATATTGAGAGCAAGGATTTGCTGGTGTTGTCAGCAGGTTCACAAGACGAGTCGCCGAGTTTCGCACCAAACAGTGATTCACTGATTTATGCGACCCGGCAAGGCAGAAATGGCGTGCTGGAGATGGTGTCGGCTGATGGCTTGATCAGACAGCGCCTGGCAGCCACGCAGGGCGATGTGCGTGAACCGGTCTGGTCGCCGTTTCCGCGCTATTGATTGCGCTGGCTTGAGTGCTTAATCTACTTTAAGTTCTATTTATAATGTATTGATTTAAATGATTTTTACTCTTTGATGTTTGGGCAAACACTTTAAGAAAGGACAATGACATGAAACTGCATCGACTGCTTGTATTGAGCATGATGACATTCCTGGTTGCAGGCTGCGCGGGACAGGACATCCCTGATCCGGACGCCGACGCCAGCGCAATAGGCGCCGACGAGGGCATGATGGCCGAGACCGATGGTTTTGGTGATGACAGCCTGGGCGCTGGCGAAGAATTCAGCGACGACTTTATGGACGACGAGATGACGATGATCATCTATTTCGATTTCGATCAGTCATCGCTTCGTGCGGAATATTCCGACTTGCTGGCGCGCCATGCGGCGAACCTGTCGAATAATTCACGCGCATCCATACGTCTTGAAGGGCATACCGACGAACGCGGTTCGCGGGAGTACAATATCGGCCTCGGTGAGCGCCGATCACAAGCGGTCCGCAAAATGCTGCTTATCCAGGGTGCATCAGCCGGGCAGATATCGACCGTCAGTTTTGGCGAGGAGCGTCCGGCCGCATTTGGCAGTGACGATGAAGCACACCAGCTAAACCGGCGTGTAGAAATCAATTACACCAACTAACAGGAAACAGATCGTGGCAAGACGGGAAAATATTCTGGCGCTGGTGGCACCATTGCTGCTCGCCACTGGTTGTGCGGTAACGCCACCGGCGGAGGATCCGGTTCTCGTGGAACTGGAAGAACTCGATCAGCGTCTTGGCGCAATTGAGCGGATTCTGGCGACTGGTAGCCTGATTGATCTGACGATGCAGGTCGATGAATTGCAGCGGCAGAACGCGGTATTACAGGGTCGTACAGAGTCACTGGAACATAGCGCCGAAAACACGGCAAGCCGGCAACGTGATCTGTACGTGGATGTGGACGATCGCCTGCAGAATATTGAAAGCAGCCTGAAAGATCGAACCAGTACCGTCAATGTGCTGGACGGCGGTGCTTTGTTGCCGGGACAGTTGCCAGTACCGGGTGGTTCTGATCGGGACAATTACCAGGCAGCCTTCGAACTGTTGAAAGAACAGCGCTACGAATCCGCGGCACTGGCCTTCCAGCAATTCCTGATCAGTTACCCTGACTCTCAGCTGGCAGACAATGCGCAGTACTGGCTGGCCGAGTCCTACTATGTCACTGACCAGTTCGAGAATGCCCTGAAGGAGTTTCAGGTCGTCATCAACAAGCATCCACGCTCGCGCAAAGTGCCTGACGCATTGTTGAAAATAGGCTATGCCAATTATGAACTCAAACGCTGGGATGCAGCCCGAACCTCGCTCGGTATGGTTCAGTCCGAGTATCCGGATACCACGGCAGCGCGCCTGGCAGAGCAGCGCCTGAAAAGGATGGATGAAGAGGCCTAGCAGGGCGGCTGAATAGCGATGCACAACTTGTGATTTGCCGGCGCTGGTGTATCATCGCCGCCGGCATTTCAGCCATCCAGGCGACAATTCTAACGGGGCGTTAGCTCAGAGGTAGAGCATTCGGCTTTTAACCGACTGGTCGTAGGTTCGACTCCTACACGCCCCACCATTTTGCCCTGGGTGTATACCGGACACATAGGTAACACTTTTGGACTAAACGGGTTTTCGATGGGCTCGAGCCTGCAGGTCTCGTGATCAAAATGTTCGGGCTAGCCCCTGGTCCCAGATGTGTTCGCGCACCTTCATGCCTTAACGAGCCAGCGGTGGCTTGTGTTTGATAGCTGCGGTCGTAGCGCAGCATCGCCCAGGCAATGCGGACATTTATGTCCGCCCGTGCAACAGTGACGCGGGGATTTTTGAGCCATTGCTCGGTGGCATTGTTGGCGGTTCACTTTTGTAGTGCATTGACCACGGATCGCGCGCCGACGATCCGCGAAGACTGTGTTCGCTGATCGCCCCCGAAGTTACCGATGCTGCCGATCCGCGCCTTACCAGTGGAAAATGAGGGCTTCTCAACTGAGTGTCCCAGGTGGTCAGATTTTTCGCTGATCAGTCTTGCAGTTCTGAAACCATATAGTCCACGGCATCCCGAATCTCGGCATCGGACAGATCGAGACGCCCACCCTTCTGTGGCATGAAGCCGGTCGCCCCGGTATACCCTTCAAGCGCATGCAGGTACAGCGTGTCATTTCCCTGGTCAATGCGTGGTTGCCATGCGACGTTGTCACCTATCGTGGGTGCACCACCGATTCCGGTGCCATGACAGGCGATGCAGGCTGCGTTGTATACCTGAGGCCCGGACATTACCGTAGAGACCAGCTCCGGTTGTGCGGCTTCAACAACGTGTGGTTCACCAGCGCTGAGTTCCTCGCCCGGCAGGTAAATCTGGCCAAAAGGGCGAATCCGGTCTTCTACTGATGCCTGGTACTCTTCAGAATCGGCCGGATTCGCTTCTTGGGTCAACCCTGACATCGTTGTGGCAAGCACAAGAATGGCCACAGTGAAAATGGCAAGGCCGCCATTCACCAGGGAATATCTGTCAAAAATTTTCTGGTCCCGCTTCAAAGTGTTGCTCCGGAAATCAGGTTGTTGGAGCGTCCTGCCGACGGGCCGACCGAGTTCGGGCATATTATATAACAAAAGAACATGTTTGCAGCTCCCTGTTCGAGGCATAATGTGCGCCGATCATCTTCAGCACTAACGACCCGACTGTGACAAGTGCCCGGCAATGCAACTTTTATGTCGTAGTACTCGTACACCTTAAGAACACCGTTTCATGGCATTGCCGCGACCGATTCAAGTAGACCCTTGCCGATAACGCCGTCGGTGTAAAACCAACCCCCCACGCCAATACCAGCAATGAGCAACGTCGCATGGATCAACGCCAGGGTCTTTTTTTCGTGTCCGTCGTTTGCCTGCATGGTGGCAGAGAGTGCCGGAACAATTACCAGCATAGGCATCGTTTCATTCATTGCACCACTGATGACAAGGCTTGCGGCGGCTGCCAGGGTACCCGCCAGGAGGTGCCGGTCGCTGTATCTGCTACCGCGAGCCCAGCCAAATTTGCGGCGGTTCAACTCGTACGCACCAACTGCAGCCAGATAAGCCCACATGGCGCCCAAAGAGCCGGCAACCAGTTTCTCACCGGTAATCACACCGATAGCACCGAAAAGACCAATGAACAAACTCGGAATTCCCAGAAGCACAGCAATAACGGCCCCGACACTGATGATGACATTCCCGGTCGGTTTGGTACTGCCTTGTTCGGGCGGATCGTTGATTCCGGAATCCTCCGTGCTCGTCGTGTCAGGACTCGCGATTCATCTCCCAGGTTGAGTACACCGGCAGTCGTCTGGCCAGCGTTACTATCATTGCGAGGAAACCGGCAAGAAGCCCAACCGCCAATGCAATATCGATCCAGTGATCAAACGGCTGATCATCGGGCGAGAAGACCGGCACAATCATCAGATACTTGTTGATCCAGATTCCCAGGTTGATGGCGAACGCAACAATGCACATCGCGAGCACTGATCGTTTGACGATGGCGAACAGGAAGGAGACAAACGGCACAAAAAAGCAACCTGCAATCATGGTCCAGAAATATGGACTGTAGTGACCATACATCTGCCGCCACAGGGGTTCAGTTTCCTGGGGCAGGTTGCCAAACCAGATTACAAAAAACTGCGCCCAAAAGAAATAAAGCCACAGCAGCGTAAAGCCGGAAATTAACATTCCCAGGCTTTTGATCTGATGCGGTCCGAAATGCTGGCCGCCATCCACTGTGCGCATGACAACAACGATCGCAATCAGGGCAGCGAAACCGGCGAGAATATTGCCGAACCAATAGTGAATTGGAAATACTGTGCTGTGCCAGTGTGGGATCAGCATCATCGCAAAATCCCAGGCGATGAGCGTATTGCAGATTATGAATGCGATGATCATGATTGGGGAAAACAGGTAGAGCTGTCGCTCAAGTGCATCTTGATCGACAATCTCTGTGCTGTTAGCGTCGGCCATGTCCGGCCGCAGACTCTTTCTTACGTAAACCAATGCCAGGCTGTAGAACAGCAACAACCCACCGAGGTCTCTTATCAGGAGCCATTTGATGTTCAGCCATGGGCTGAGATGCTCATCAGGCGATGCATGTAGCCAGTAGAACAGGTCGTCCCTCGCATACACGAAAATCAACAGGAAGCCCGCAATCGCAAAAGGGAAATAAGCCAGCGTGGATAGTTCAGCAAGACGGTACCAGGGTTTGCCCCAATCGGATTCAACCAGCCGCAGGGTGGCGGTGAATACGACGCCGGTCTGGGTAATGCCCAAAAGAAACAGGAACGACACCGTAAACAGGGCAAAATCAGGCTGTGCTCCGCTGCCCGAAAGCGCATAAACAAGACTTGCGACGCCGATCAGGAAAATAATAAGCAGCAACGGGAAAACAATGCCACGGCTTCTGGATTTCGGTGTGTTCATTCTGCACCAAACTCGCTTTTGACGTAGTTAATGACATCCCATCGTTCCGAGTGGCTCAGCGCGTCACGATAGAAGGGCATCAGGACCCGTCCACGCGTCAGCGTGAAAAACAGCTGTCCGTCGGCCTGGTCCTGCGTATAAGGGTCGTGCAGATCGACGGGCGCTTTCTCGACAAATTTTTGACCCACGGGGCCGTCACCCCGACCTTCGGCGCCATGGCAAACAAGGCAATTTATTTCATAAAAGTACTTGCCACGCGCAATCGATTCGACGCTGGCCTCGACCGGATTCTGCAACGCCGCTGCGGCATCCTTCATATCGGCCGCCTCGTTGTCGGTCAAGGGCAATGGCAGGGTTTCTCCGCCGGTGATCGGCACCGACCCAGGTCCCGGCGGCGCGACCGATTCCTGCGCTTTCTCCGTCGGTTGATCGACCATGTCCTTGTCCCAGGGGTATGACCAGCCAAGCGAGGCCGGCACCATCGTCAGCATTGCAATAATTGGAAGCGTCTCGAATTTCATGATTGGCCCTCGTCAATTTTGCGGATTTCCTCGGCACCAGCTTCGCGCAGGATTGCCGCGGCACGGTCGAACAGTTCCTCGCTGTCGCACTCGACCGTGACTGCAAATTTGTCGACAGCAGTTTCCGGCACATAGACACGCTCGCGAATGGCCGGGAAGCGTGCGCTGATCAGGAAACCCAGCACGGTGGCAAGGATGCCGCAAAGAATGGTCATCTCGTAGGTGATGATCAGAAACGGAGGTATTGTGATGATCGGTCTGCCACCAGTCGGATGAACGAACATGACGGCCGTACCGGCGGCTAACGCAAATCCCCCCAGCGCGCCGAAAATCCCGCCAAATAAGGTAAATCGTTTAATCACAGATTTCTTGGCTCCGAGTACTGCCTCAACACCATGTATCGGGATCGGTGACATCAGCTCCAGCCTTGCAAACCCGGCGCCCTTGAGTCGACCGGCTGCCGCCAGCGCCGAATCCGGATCATGAAAAAGGCCTAGTGCATTGCGAGTCATTGCCGGTCGTCCTTTTTCTTCGGTGCATCCATGGTCTCTTTGATTTCATAAATGGAGACACTGGGGAAAATTTTGACAAACAACAGGAACAACGTGATGAACATGGCAACTGATCCGACGAGGATGGAGATTTCGACCAGGCTCGGAACGTATACACCCCAGGATCCCGGCAGATATTGCCGCGAAAGTGTCGTTGCGATGATCAGGAAACGCTCGGTATACATGCCAATATTGATAACCAGCGAGAGGATCAGCATGGCCATGAATGAGGTCCTGAATTTCTTCGAGATCAACAATAGCGGGGCGACGGCGCAAAACAGGATCATCTCCCAATACAGTGGTGCGTAGAAGCCGAATAACTTGTACTTCAGCTGCTCATATTCCGTCGATGTACCGCTGAACCAGCCCGTGAACAGCTCCAGTATGTTGATGTACGACCACAACAGAGACAGCAACAGCAACAGCTTGCCGAGGTTGTCAAAGTGCAACTTGGTGATGTAATGCTCGAAGTTCATGTACTTCCTGAGCACGAACATCACGGTGACGATACCTGCAGTACCCGAGTAAATAGCGCCGACAACAAAGTACGGTGCGAAGATTGTCTGGTGCAGGCCCGGTACTATCGATAACGCGAAATCCCATGACACGATACTGTGTACCGACACCGCCAATGGAATGATCAGGACGGCCAGGAATGTGTAGGCCCAGCCAAGTCGATGCCATTCCCTGTCGGTGCCGCGCCAGCCGAGGGAAAGCAGCACATACAGGTGATGACGCCAGCCGGATGTGCGGTCCCTGACCGCTGCGAAATCAGGAATCGAACCCATGTAAATAAAAATTCCACTACCGGTCAGATAGGTCGTAATAGCCATCACGTCGAATAACAACGGCGACCGAAAGTTTGGCCACAATTCCATCTGATTGGGGTACGGAGCGGCCCAATGAATGAACCAGGGTCGTCCCAGGTGCACCATGACCATCGTAATTGCCACGATCAACGAAAAGAATGTCATCGCTTCCGCACTGCGATACATCGCTTTGCGCCACTCGCTGTTAGTGATATGCAATACGCAAGACAAAAGGGTGCCTGAGTGGCTCAAACCAATCCAGAAAATGAAGCTGGCGAGATAGGTTCCCCAGACTGTGGGGCTGTTCATGCCGGCAGCGCCGATGCCGTAATAGAGCTGATAGAACCAGGGCAAGAAGAAGCAGGCCAGCATTACGAAAATGGAGATGCCGAGCGTGATGTAATAATTCCGCCCGGTGACAACCAGCGAGCGGACAACATCATCGTTGACGTCGGCGAATTGCAGCGGCTGCTCGTTAGCTTGCATCCGTATCAACCTTTTTGAGATAGACCACGGATGGCTGCGTATTGAGCTCCTCCAGCACGTGATAAGCGCGCGGATCGTTCATTTTTTTCGATACCATGCTATTGGCGTCCTTGCGGTCGCCGAATACCAGGGCCTCAGCCGGGCAGGTCTGGACGCAGGCCGGTTGCACCTCCCCGTCTCTGACGCGACGGCGGCCTTCGTCTTTCGCATGATCCTTGGCCTGGCGGATGCGCTGCACACAGAATGTGCATTTCTCCATGACCCCCTTCTCCCGAACCGTGACATCGGGATTGAGTTGTTGCTCAAGCGGGGTATCCCAGTGATGATCGTAGTAGTTGAAGTACCTGACCTCATACGGACAGTAAACGGCGCACGATCGTGTGCCGATACAGCGGTTGTATACCTGTGCGTTAAGGCCATCCTGATTGTGGTAGGTCGCGGATACCGGGCAGACTGTTTCACACGGGGCCGCGTCACATTGTTGGCACAGCATGGGAATAAACTTGAGTTTTGCATGCGGAAACGCGCCTTCCCAGTAGCCCTCGATCCGTATCCACTGCATTTCCCGGCCCCGACCAAGCTCCTCTTCGCCAACGATCGGGATATTATTTTCAGCCTGGCATGCCGTGACGCAGGCGCCACAACCGGTACAGCGATCGAGGTCGATCGTCATCGTCCAGGCGTAATCGAATTCTTCGTAATAACCGGGTTTGCGAAATTTCCGCCAACTTGCCTGAAAGCGCTCTATGAAATTCATGCCGGCTCCGTCACTATCGGAATACTGTTTAGTTTTGCACTGTGATCGGCGGATGCTGACTCTCCACCGGTGGTCTGCACAATGTTGCGGCCAAGCTGGCGCGTATCGCCGCCGGTCCTGATGATGACTGCGCGTCGACCGGTAGCGGTGAGACTGACGCGGGTCGCGCTTGTAGCAAGGATGCCGGATGTGGTTTGCGTGGTCGGTGCCAGGATGCGGATCGGGTTGGCGCCGCGATCTTTCGCATAGCGCCCAAGCGCTTCGTGGCCCTGGCCAATGGGCATTGCAACGACGTCCGGCATGATGGCCGGGAATACGAGCAATGGCGCCTCGATACTTCCGTGCTCGGATGCAATCTGCACCAGGTCTCCGTCTTGCAAGCCCATTTCTGCGGCAGTGGCCGGATTCATTTCCACCCAGGACCCATAAACCACATTGGTCATCGGATCCGGTAATTCCTGCATCCACGGCAGATTGGCGCCTCGACCGTCGTACATGCCGGTGGACAGGTAGGGATGCAGGACAAAGGGATAATCATCACTGTTGCCTGCAAATTCCGGCTCGGCGACGCCGATATTCTTAATTACGCTGCTGGCAATTGATACGTCGCCATTGCGGCGAACATTTTCGCCCCAAACACCTGAGCGCAGGATTTCGTGCCAGAAGGTGTCGAAATCCTGTGAGTCTTGTGCATCCCGTTCGAATATTTTTTGCCAACCATGTCGTAAGTAGTCTTTCATTGACTGCCAGGGCATTGCCTCGCTCAAGCCCAGCTTTCTGGCCAGGCCGAGGATAATGTCGCCAGTGTCGCGAGTGTTGTACAGCGGCGCTACGATCGGCTGTGACACGGCACCGACGGAAAATCCAACGCCGGGCTGGGGCATGTCGTCTCCCCAGCTTTCCAGGTAGGTGTGGCTGGGCAGAATGACGTCCGCCATCACGGTCGTCTCATCCATAAAACTCGACAAGCTGACGATCAGGGGTATCGATTGCAGCGCCTCGCGGAAGCCGGCCGCCTCGGGAAGTGCGAAAACGGGATTACTGCCGTAAACGATGAGTACCTCCACCTCACCTTGCCGGGCACTGGCGGCAAGGGCCTGCATTGATGAGAAATTCGCCTGCCGGTTGGCTGCAAACTCGCCGACGACGGGCGGCGGATTGAACACGATACCGCCTGCTTTGCCGATATTGCCTATCAGATAGTTGAGTGCATTGACGGCGACGAGTGTTTCGACACCGTTACTATGATCGCCGGCCGCACCGCCGCCAATCGCAAGGCCCGGTTCAGCGGCGGCGAGTTGTTCTGCCAGATGTCTGATCGTTTTTTCTTCGACACCGGTCTGTGCCGCGACATGGCCAGACGAGTAATCGGCAAGCGCTGCAGTCCACTCATCAGCATCCGCTCCGCTATACCCGTCGGCAACGATTCGGTGTGCGATTCCCAGCGCAAGAATGCCCTCGGTGCCAGGCCTGGCTGGAATCCATTCGTCCGCTGCAGCGCCACTAACAGACATGCGTGGCTCAATTTGTACGAAGTATCCGCGTGCCGCGTCTCCGCCATGCCGGCTGTGACCAAAACCCAGGCTATGGTGCACTGGGGAAAGCCAGTTGTTGAGGTAGTCCGCGCCGAAGGACAAAAGAAAACGGGTATTGCGAATGTCGTAGTAAGGAAGTTGCTTTTCCCCAAACAGTCGCTCGTTTGCTGCATAAAGAGCGTGCGGATGCGCGAAGTCAAAATGCAGCAGGTGGCTGGTGTCGAGTCCGTCTACGAACAATTCAAAAAGACCGGCCAGATGTCCGCGGACACCCTGGCTGAGGAAATAGATACCGTCAGAGTCACGGGCTTTAGCCAGGTGTTCTGCCACTCTCGAAAGGCCGTCTTCCCAGGTGATTTGCATGAAGTTATCACTGCCACGATCACCGTGCTGCAACATCGGTGCGATCAGACGATCCGGGTTGTACAGTACCTGCAGGCCGGCCTGGCCCAGGGCGCACAGGCGGCCCTGATTGACCGGATGCATTGGATTGCCTTCGATCTTCTTGGCGCGTCCCTCGCGTGTACGGACAGAGATGCCGCAGCCCGCAGGACACATCCCGCAAACCGAGTTGTACCAGGTGGCGATACCCGGGCTGAACTCCTCGGGCGGGACAGGGTAGGGAATAAGGTGTTCAACAGGATGCTTGATCGATTCGGCAAGCATGAAGCCGGCGCCGACGCCGACGCCACCAGCGCCCACCAGCTTCAGG
>SMUY01172723.1_pt1 | contig 12226 bp, 11 predicted proteins | sample 2456441 | NCBI WGS metagenome assembly SMUY01 (sample SAMN11095931, study PRJNA526329) | marine sediment metagenome | biome: Marine sediment; feature: Surficial sediment; material: Deep marine sediment; isolation source: Hadal surficial sediment | place: Pacific Ocean | collected 2014-11 | depth...
ACCAGCGCCACGCCGGCGTCCACCAGCAGGCGCTCGGCGAGTGCCACGTCGTCCTTCACCTCGGGCATGGCGTCCAGCGCCCCGCGCACGTCGGGGAAGGCATAGAAGGCGCCCTGGGCGGGCAGGCAGCGCACGCCGTTGCCGCGATTGAGGCGCTCCACCACGTAATCGTGGCGCTCTTTGAATACCTTCACCATGTCGGCCACACACTGATGATCGCCGTCCAGAGCCGCGGTGGCCGCCACCTGGGATATGGAGGCGGCACAGGAGGTGCTCTGACCCTGGACCTTCTTCATGGCGTTGATCAGGGCCTCGGGGCCGGCGGCGTAGCCGATGCGCCAGCCGGTCATGGCGTAGGCTTTGGATACCCCGTTGATGACCACCGTGCGCTCATAGAGCCCGGGACAGGCGGTGACGATGTTGCAGAAAGGCTCGTCGCCCCAGGTGATGAGCTCGTAGATGTCGTCGCTGACCACGACCACCCGGGGGTGGCGCAGCAGCACCTCGCCGAGCGCCGCCAGATCGGCGCGGGTGTAGCAGACACCGGTGGGATTCGATGGACTGTTCAGCATCAGAAGGCGCGTCTTCGGCGTGATCGCCGCCTCCAGCTGTTCGGGCGTTATCTTGAAGCCGGTCTCGATGCCCGACTCGACGATGACGGGCTTGCCGTCACACAGCAGCACCATGTCCGGATAGGAAACCCAATAGGGCGCGGGAATGACGGCTTCGTCGCCGGGGCTCAAGAGGGCCTCGAAGGCGTTGAAGATGGAATGCTTGGCCCCGCAGGAAACGAGAATCTGCTTCGCATGGTACTCGAGGTCGCTATCTCGCTTGAGCTTTGCCATGATTGCGGCTTTCAGCTCGGGGATGCCGTCAACCACCGTGTACTTGGTGAATCCCCGATCGATGGCGTTCTTGGCCGCCTCTTTAATATGCGCCGGCGTATCGAAATCCGGCTCACCGGCGCCCAGGCTGATGATGTCGCGCCCCTCGGCGCGCAGCTCCGCGGCTCGCGACGCGACCACCAGCGTCGGCGATGGTTTGATAGCCCGAACGCGGTCCGATAACACGATGTCCAATGCAGCAGTCCTCGTGGTTTCGTTAGCCGAGCAGGTACTATACGCGACCGGCGCCTGCGCTAGCGATCGTGAAATTTGATGCCCGACCGACCTTTCCAAATCGAAGCCGAGTTCGAGCCCGCCGGGGATCAGCCGGAGGCCATTCGCCGTCTGGTGGAGGGGCTGGAGGACGGCCTCGCGCACCAGACGCTGCTCGGTGTCACGGGTAGCGGAAAGACTTTTTCCATTGGAAAAGTCATCGAGGCGGTGCAACGCCCGGCCCTGATTCTGGCGCCGAACAAAACCCTCGCCGCCCAGCTCTACGGCGAGATGCGCGAGTTCTTCCCCCACAATGCGGTGGAGTACTTCGTCTCCTACTACGACTACTACCAGCCCGAGGCCTACGTGCCCAGCACCGATACCTATATCGAGAAGGACGCCTCCATCAACGAGCACATCGAGCAGATGCGCTTGTCGGCCACCAAGGCGTTGCTCGAGCACGGTGACGCCATCATCGTCGCCACCGTGTCCGCCATCTACGGCCTCGGCGACCCGCAAGCCTTCCACGCCATGGTGATGCACCTTGTGCGCGGCGATACCGTCGACCAGCGCTTCATTCTGCGCCGTCTCGCCGAGCTCCAGTACACCCGCAACGAGACCGATCTGCGCCGCGGCAGCTACCGCGTGCGCGGCGAGGTCATCGACATCTTCCCGGCGGAATCCGACCGGGAGGCGGTGCGGGTCGAGCTTTTCGATGACGAGATCGAACATTTGAGCTTCTTCGATCCGCTCACCGGCGAGATCCTGCGGCGGGTGCCGCGGCTCACCATCTACCCCAAGAGCCACTATGTGACACCGCGCCAGACCATCGTCGACGCCGTCGAGCAGATCAAGCAGGAGCTGAAAGAACGGCTCGCCTGGCAGCGGGACAACGACAAGCTGCTCGAGGCCCAGCGGCTCGAGCAGCGCACGCGCTTCGACATCGAGATGATGGTCGAGCTGGGCTTCTGCAAGGGGATCGAAAACTACTCGCGCTATCTTTCCGGACGCGCTCCCGGGGAGCCGCCGCCGACGCTGTTCGACTACCTGCCGGACAATGCCCTGCTGATCATCGACGAGAGCCACGTCACCGTGCCCCAGCTCGGCGGCATGTACCGCGGCGACCGCTCCCGCAAAGAGACCCTGGTGGAGTACGGATTCCGGTTGCCATCGGCGCTGGATAACCGGCCACTGCGCTTCGACGAGTTCGAGGCCCTCGCTCCCCAGGTCATTTTCGTTTCCGCCACACCCGGACCCTACGAGCACGAGCACTCCTCCGAGGTGGTGGAGCAGGTAGTGCGTCCTACGGGTCTGGTGGATCCGCTGGTCGACGTACGGCCCGCATCCACCCAGGTGGACGACCTGCTTTCGGAGATCCACAAGCGCGTGGAGGTCCATGAGCGGGTACTGGTGACCACGCTCACCAAGCGCATGGCCGAGGATCTCACCGACTATCTGTCCGAGCATGGCGTGCGCGTGCGCTACCTGCACTCGGACATCGATACCGTGGAGCGGGTGGAGATCATCCGCGACCTGCGCCTGGGCGAATTCGACGTGCTGGTGGGGATCAATCTTCTGCGCGAGGGGCTGGACATGCCCGAGGTGTCGCTGGTAGCGATTCTGGACGCCGACAAGGAGGGTTTTCTGCGCTCCGATCGCTCGATCATCCAGACCGTCGGGCGCGCCGCACGCAATATTAACGGCGCCGCCATTCTGTATGCCGACCGCATGACCGGATCCATGCAACGGGCCCTGGACGAGACCGGGCGCCGGCGCGAGAAGCAGCTGCGCTTCAACCAGGAGCACGGCATCACCCCGCGGGGCATCCGAAAAGCCGTCAGCGACATCATGGAGGGCGCCCGTTCGGGTGCGCCGGGCACGCCCAGGCGATTCGCCCAGGTGGCCGAGGAGATCGGCCGTTATGGCGAGCTGTCCCCGGAGGAGGTTTCCCGGCGTATCGATGCGCTCGAGAAACGCATGTACAAGCACGCCAGGAATCTCGAGTTCGAGGAGGCGGCGGCGCTCAGGGACGAGGCGGCCCGGCTGCGCGACTTCGGCCTCGCGCTGAAGGTGGGGTGAACTTGCGAGTACAGATCCGAATCGGTATCTTCGTCCACGCCCCAGGCGCGTAGCTCAGTGGTAGAGCACTACCTTGACATGGTAGGGGTCGGTGGTTCAATCCCACTCGCGCCTACCAATTTACCTCTCTAATAGGGCTTGAGAATCCCCGCCAACGGACCTAAGATCCGTCGATACGCCTGTCTGTGCGTAGTCCGTGGGTCGGGGAGGCCGTCCGGGGGCGCACAGCAGAGTCAGGTGGCCGTGCGCACGCGCACCCGTCGACACAGTCTGGACCCGGATGCCTTGGCTCCGGACCGGGGCGATGACGGGAGATCGCGAGCCGCGGCCTCGCTTTTTCCGGAGGAATACACGTATCGCAGCGCCTAGGAAGAACCGGGTCAACCAAGACATCAAAAGCGAGTCCGTGCGTCTCATCGACGCCCTGGGCGGCCAGGTAGGCGTCGTGACCCTGGCAGAGGCTTTGGAATCCGCGCAAGAATCGGGTTTTGACCTGGTGGAGATTTCTCCGAACGCCGAGCCGCCGGTTTGCCGCTTGATGGACTATGGCAAATTCTTGTTCCAGCAGAACAAGAAGCGCCAGGCATCGAAGAAGCGCCAGCAGATCATTCACCTCAAGGAGGTCAAGTTCCGGCCAGGCACCGAAGAAGCGGACTACCAGACCAAGCTCAGGAATCTGAAACGATTCCTGAACCATGGCGACAAGACCAAGGTAACCTTGTGGTTCCGGGGCCGTGAGATGCGGCATCAGGAGCTGGGAATGAAATTGCTGCGACGGGTAGAGGGCGATCTGGACGAGCTTGCCAAGGTCGAGCAGTTCCCGAAGATGGAAGGCCGGCGACTATCGATGGTTTTGACGCCGCGCAAATAGCGCCGGCGACGGGAAGACAACGGAAAGACGACATGCCTAAGATGAAGACCAATCGCGGTGCCGCGAAGCGTTTCAAGCAGCGGGCCAACGGCCGCTTCAAGCGCGCGCAATCCCATCGGCGACACATTCTTACCAAGAAGTCCACTAAGCGGAAGCGTCACTTGCGCGCCATGGACGTGATCAAAGCTGCGGACACGCCAGCCGTGCGCCGCATGCTCCCCGGTACTTGAGGAGGCGCGAGAATGCCCAGGGTTAAACGTGGCGTCACGGCACATGCACGGCACAAGAAAATCATCGCTCAGGCCAAGGGCTACCAGGGCCGGCGCAAGAACGTCTTCCGGGTCGCCAAGCAGGCGGTCATCCGCGCCGGTGCCAACGCCTATCGCGACCGCCGCCAGAGGAAGCGCCAGTTCAGGCGCTTGTGGATCGCGCGCATCAATGCTGCCGCCCGCGAGTGCGGCCTGTCCTACAGCAGGCTCATCGACGGTTTGAACAAGGCGGACATCGGCATCGATCGCAAGATGCTCGCGGACATTGCGGTCTTCGACAAGACCGCTTTTGCGGAGATTGCAGAAAAGGCCAAGGCCAGTCTCTGATCCTCCGACGGCCGCCGGCTGAGGCGCGCCACCAACAGCAAAGTTCGAACGGATGGGGAAAGGCCTGATGTCCTTTCCCCTTTTTTGTGCTGCATCGAGATATGCCGGAACTGACTGACATCGTAAGACTGGCCCGGGACGAGCTCTCCGCCGCCGCCGACGCGGTGGCCCTCGATGAGGTGCGGGTGCGCTATCTGGGCAAGCAGGGCGTGCTCACGGTTGAGCGCAAGCAGCTCGGCAAGCTGCCCGTGGAGCAGCGCCCGCAAGCCGGCAAGCGCATCAACGAGGCGCTGGAGAGCGTGCAGCAGGCCCTGGAAGCCCGGCGTGCGGCGATCGCGGCCGAGGGGCTGGAGGCACGCCTGCGCGACGAGCGCCTGGACGTGACCCTGCCCGGGCGCGGCCAGCACACCGGCGGCCTGCACCCCATTACCCGCACCCTGGAACGCATCGAGGAATTTTTCGGCCAGCTGGGTTTCGAGATCGCCACCGGGCCGGAGGTGGAGACCGAATTCCACAATTTCGAGGCCCTCAATATTCCCGGCCACCATCCGGCCCGGGCCATGCAGGACACGTTCTACTTCGCCGACGGCTTGTTGCTGCGCACCCATACGTCGCCGGTGCAGATCCGTGTCATGAGCGACAGCCAGCCGCCCATCCGCATCATCGCGCCGGGGCGCGTTTACCGCTGCGACACGCCGGACATGACCCACGCGCCGATGTTCCACCAGGTGGAAGGGCTGATGGTGGGCGAGGACGTGAGCTTCGCCCACTTGAAGGGCATGGTCATGGACTTCCTGCGCCATTTCTTCGAAGAACAGCTGGAGGTGCGATTCCGGCCGTCCTATTTCCCCTTCACCGAGCCGTCGGCGGAAGTGGATATCCGCGGCCCATCCGGCTGGCTGGAGGTCATGGGCTGCGGCATGGTCCATCCGCAGGTGCTGGAGAACGTCAATATCGACTCGGAACGCTACACCGGCTTCGCCTTCGGCATGGGCGCGGAACGTCTGGCGCAGCTGCGCTACGGCATCAACGATCTGCGTCTGTTCTTCGATAACGATCTGCGCTTCCTGGAGCAGTTCAAATGAGAACGACAGCGGGCTCAGCCGAGCGTAGCGCAGAGCCATGAAAGTCAGCGAGCAATGGCTGCGCGAATGGGCCGACCCACCCGTCGATACCGACACCCTGGTGGAGCAGCTCACCGCCGCGGGTCTGGAGGTGGACAGTGCCGTAGCGCTGGCCCCGCCCATGGACAAGGTGGTGGTGGCGGAGGTGGTCGAGGTCGCCCCTCACGGGCAAGCCGATCGCCTGAGCCTGTGCACGGTGGACGCCGGCGGCGGCGAAACCCTGAGCGTGGTGTGCGGTGCGGACAACGTGCATGCGGGCATGCGCGCGCCCATGGCGCTGGTGGGGGCGCGGCTGCCGGACGGACACACGATCAGACGGAGTCGAATCCGCGGCGTCGAGTCTCAGGGCATGTTGTGCTCGGCCAGCGAGCTGGGCCTGGGCGAGGACGCCGACGGCATCATGAGCCTGGACCCGGATGCCCCCGTCGGCCAGCCGCTGTCCGAGCATCTGGGCCTCGACGACGTGATCATCGACATCGAGCTGACGCCGAACCGCGGCGATTGCCTGAGCATCTCAGGCGTGGCCAGGGAGATCGCCGTGGCCAACAAGATCCCCCTGGGCGGGCCGGCCATGCAGACCGTGGCAGCGGTCATCGATGATTGCTTGCCGGTGCATCTGGATGCCCCGGAGCATTGTCCGCGCTACGTGGGGCGCGTGATCCGCGACATCGACGGGTCGGCACGCACACCCGTGTGGATGCGCGAGCGCCTGCGCCGGTGCGGCGTACGCCCCATCGGTCCGGTGGTGGACATCAGCAACTACGTGATGCTGGAGCTGGGCCAACCCATGCACGCCTTCGATCTGGATAGCCTCGACAGGGCCATCCACGTGCGTCTGGCGCAGCCCGGCGAGGCACTGACCCTGCTCGACGGTGACGCCATCACCCTGGGCGGCGATTCCCTGGTCATCGCCGACCAAAGCCGGGTCGTGGCACTGGCCGGGATCATGGGCGGTCTGGATACCGGCGTCACCCACAAGAGCCGCAACATCTTCCTCGAGTGCGCCTGGTTCACGCCCAAGACCATCGCCCTGGAGGCGCGCCGCCTGGGGTTGCACACCGATGCCTCCCATCGTTTCGAGCGCCACGCCTCCCCGGCGGCACAGACGGTGGCCGTGGAGCGGGCCACGCAGTTGCTCATGGAAGTGGTGGGCGGCCGCCCGGGTCCCCTGGTCGACACGCTCGACGCCCGGGCCCTGCCGTCGGCGCCCCAGATCACCCTGAGGAGCGCCCGCATTGAACGGGTGCTCGGCATGCCGGTGGCCGACGATGCCGTCGCCGACATCCTCGAGCGCTTGGGCATGGCCGTGCACGCGGGCGGTGGGCAATGGCAGGTGACCCCGCCCGCGTTTCGGGCCGACATCCGCATGGAGACCGATCTCATCGAGGAGGTGGCCCGCATCATCGGCTACGACCGCATCCCGGCCCATGCGCCGACGGCGGAGCTGCTGATGTCCAACCGTGAGGAAGCGCGGGTATCGGACGCTGCGGTGCGCGCGGTGCTGGTGGAGCGCGGCTACCAGGAGGCGATCACGTACAGCTTCGTGGACGCCGCCGATCAGCAGCGCCTGGATCCCGAGCACCCGCCGCTGCCATTGGCGAATCCCATCAGCGCCGAGTTGGCGGTCATGCGCACCACCCTGTGGCCTGGTCTGCTGCAGGCTCTTGCGCACAATCTGAACCGCCAGCAGCCGCGTGTGCGGCTGTTCGAGATGGGCCTGCGCTTCCGCGTGCTCGACGGGCAGCTGCGCCAGCAACCGGTGATCGCCGGCGTCGCGGCCGGCCCGGTAATGCCTGAGCAGTGGGGAGTCACGGCCAGGGACGGGGATTTTTACGATCTCAAGTCCGACGTGGAAGCGCTGCTGGCCCTGGCCGGCGACCGGGAAGATGCGCGCTACGCGCCGGCTGAGCACGCGGCCCTGCATCCTGGCCAGAGTGCCAGCATCACCCGTTCCGGGGCCTTGGTGGGCTACCTGGGGGCCCTGCATCCGGCTCTGTCCAGGGAGCGAAAACTGGCGGTCCCTGTCTACCTGTTCGAATTGGATCTGGACGCGGTCCAGGTGGGACACGAGGCCAGTTTTAGGGCATTATCGAAGTACCCCACCATACGCAGAGATGTTTCCGTGGTGGTGGATGAATCCATCACCGCCCGGGCCATCCGGGATTGTGTTGGACAGGTGGGGATTCCTGTGCTAGAAAACTTAGAGTGTTTTGACGTTTATCGCGGCGAAGGTATTGATTCGGGGAAAAAAAGTCTTTCTCTAGGACTCACTTTTCAGGACTCGTCAAGGACCCTGACAGACGCGGAAGTCGACCAGGGTGTCGACCGGATCGTGGCCTCCCTGAAGACAAATCTCGGTGCCATTTTGAGGGGGTGAAATGGCGTTAACCAAAGCCTATATGGCGGAGAAACTGTACGAGGAGCTGGGTCTCAACAAGCGCGAGGCAAAAGAGCTCGTTGAGGCGTTTTTCGAGGAGGTTCGCGCGGCCCTGGAGTCCGGCGACCACGTCAAATTATCGGGATTCGGAAACTTTGATTTACGCAGCAAGAATGAGCGTCCGGGACGAAATCCCAAGACCGGGGAAGAGATCCCCATCACCGCGCGCCGCGTCGTCACCTTTCGACCCGGTCAGAAGCTCAAGGCACGTGTAGAAGCGTATGCTGGATCCGTCCAGTCACAGCAGTGACCTTCCGACCATTCCCGGCAAGCGCTACTTCACCATCGGTGAAGTGAGCGAGCTGTGCGGCGTCAAGCCGCACGTGCTGCGGTACTGGGAACAGGAATTCCCGCATCTCAAGCCGCTCAAGCGCCGTGGCAACCGCCGCTATTACCAGCGCCAGGATGTGATCCTCATCCGCCAGATCCGCAGCCTGCTCTATGAGCACGGATTCACCATCGGCGGCGCCCGCCAGCGGCTGTCCGGCGAGGAGGCCAAGGTGGACGTGAGCCAGAGCCAGCAGATCATCCGTCAGCTGCGCACCGAGCTCGAGGACGTGCTCCTCATCCTCAAGCGCTGATCGCTGAAAATAATCCCGCCCGGAATAAATTCCGGTATCATTCCTGGCTCTCGGGGCGTAGCGCAGTCTGGTAGCGCACTCGGCTGGGGGCCGAGCGGTCGGAGGTTCAAATCCTCTCGCCCCGACCAATCAATACACGGGCTTGGGAGAGATCCAAGCGCGTTGCGGTTTCTTTGGGACCTCAGAGGGGCGCAGTCAACGTCCGGGTAGGGCCCCCAACCCGGCAACACTTCGGGCGCATTCCCTAGCCACTGTACGCCTCGCGTGCCCGCGCCAGGATTTGCCGTAAGGTATCTTCATACTGCTCCTGCATGGGCCCACCCAGACGCACTGCTTGTCGCGCGGCTCCCTCGGCCTCCGGCAGTCGCCCCTGGTCAGCCAAGACTTGCGCCAGATTGTTGAAAGCGACGGCAGCATCCGGATGATCCCGTGTAACGCGCCGGTAGGCCGCTTCCGCACCGGGCATATCGCCAAGCGCGTAGCGACTGTTCCCGAGGCCGATGCGTGCCACGAGGTTGTCCGGCCAGCGGGACAGCGCCGTATCGTAGGCAAGAGCAACGTCCTGCCAACGCTGCAGGCGCTCGAGGCTCAGAACTGCATGCACATAGGACGTTTCCTCCGCAGTGCGCGGCAGTCTGCCGGGTGGCATGCTCACCATCGCCCAGAAGTCACCGCGCTCCCAGGTGCGCTCGAAAACCCGCATCGAGACGATATGGCGGGCTTCGCCTCCAGAGCGCAGAACGATTTCGCCTCTGGATAGATCAAAGCCGACGATGACCGCGTAGTGCCATTTCGGGTACCAGCTCAACCCCAGATTTTGGAACACGAGGACCGGCGTTCCAGCAGCCACTTCATTCAGGACGTCGTCTAATCGAGGCTCGAGCACATAGGGGATATAGCCGTGGCGACGGGTGGCGGCCAGCAGCTCGAACTGCAGGCTGCCCCGGCGTTCGGGCAAATAGACCTGGGACGCAAGGACCTCAGGCGTGATGCGCGCACCGGCCGAGCCGAGCACCGTGGCGAGGGCTGCGGGACCACACTGATAGGCCGTCTGCGGAAAGAAGGGTACGTCTGTGAGCTCTACCGAGTGTTTCGGTCCAGCGCGCGTGGCCAAGATTTCGTTCGTCTGGGGCGTGCCCGCACACCCTACCGTCAGTAGTGTCCCCGCGATCAAAAAAGCGCACGGGAATACACGTGCAGCTTTCGATGCAATCGTCATGGCGCCTTCAACGGTGGGAAATCCTACTCGGCCGATTTCTTCACGAACGGGAAAATGTCCGTGTAGCCCAATATATCCGTAATAAGCAAGGTCAAGAATACAAGAAAGGCCACCGTCAACAGCGTGCCAAACCCCTCACCGGCAGGATACTCGTCCAGGCGACTGGCAAGGGCATGGACCTCGGCGTCCGTGAGACTGTCTACCCGCGCTTGCATTGAAGCCGGTTCGACCCCCTGAGCTCGCAGGTAGGACTTAACATTGTCGCGATCAAAAAGTTGATTCAAATGATTGCGTTCAATTTGGATCTGATTCGCGGTTGCCACCGCCTCCGTGCTGATGATCGCCGCACGGCTGGCAGGCATGTAGCTACCCAGGCTGAGCAGGCAAAGCACTACGAAATAGCTTGTGGGTCTGGCGAACTGCCGCAATTTTCCCATCGATAGCCCCCTGGTAGGAAATGGTATCGAAGTGTTGCATAGCCGGAAGATGATTTCCTGTTCTCCGGTGCATGTTGCGCGGGCCGGTCGATGCTTGCATGTGAAACGCTGCATTTGGCCCCGCCTTCGGGGGTAGTAAAGGTGGGACTTGGATCTGCTTGGTCCAATCCTCGCGCGGGGGATGATCGGCCGCGAGGCTCCCTGACGCATGCTGACGTCGATTACGAATGAGCTGTAGAATACCTGCGCTTATGGGGTTGCGATGGTCGGAGCTTCAAATCCTCTCGCCCCGACCAATTTTCCCGCCACCATTTCAGCATCGCCGTGAATGCGCCCAGCGACAGAGCATTGAAGATCGGCATCCAGCTGCCGGAGGTGGAGCGTGACGTGCGCTGGCCGGAGATCGCGTCCATGGCGATGCTTGCCGAGGACCTGGGCTTCGATTCTCTGTGGGTGGGCGATCACCTTCTTTACCGAAACCCCGGCGAGCCCGCCAGGGGCCCGTGGGAAGCGTGGTCGCAACTGGCCGCTCTGGCGGCCATCACCTCGCGGGTGGAGATCGGACCGTTGGTGGCCGCCACCAGCTTCCACAATCCCGCCATGCTCGCCAAGAAAGCGGCCACCGTGGACGAGATCAGCGGCGGGCGCCTGGTGCTCGGTCTGGGAGCAGGTTGGAACCAGACCGAGTACAGCGCTTTCGGTTTTGCTTACGATCACCGGGTGTCGCGCTTCGAGGAAGCGTTCACCATCATCCGTACTCTGCTGCGCGAGGGCGCTATCGATTTCGACGGCGATTACTACCAGCTTCGGGATTGCGAGTTGCTGCCCCGCGGCCCCCGGCCCCGGGGGCCGCCCTTGATGGTGGGCTCCGAAGGTCCGCGCATGCTGCGTATCACCATGCCCCACGTGGATGCATGGAACGCCTGGCACGACTGGTACGGTAACAGGGTGGATCAACTCGCCGGCGTGCTCCACAAGGTCGACAGCGCCTGCGCGCAAGTGGGGCGGGATCCGGGCGAAGTCCTGCGCACGACCACCGTGCTGGTACAGCTCGCCGGCGGTGCCGGGCGCGCGTCCGGTGACGGCGACAAGGGTGGCGCCGTACCGCTGCGGGGATCGACGCAGGAGATCGCCGCCGGGTTGCGTGCCTACGCCCGGCACGGCATCGGACATCTGCAGCTGGTGCTCGATCCCATCACCGCCGAGTCCATCGAGAGTCTCGCGCCGGTGCTCGCGCTGCTGGATGCCGGTCACGGCTGATAGGGGCAGCATGAGCGTTACCGTCGAGCCTCTGGATGCCCCCCTCGGCGCCGTGCTGAGAGGCGTCGACACGCGGAGCGCGCTGAGCGATGCGGATTTTCAGCTTATCGAGCAGGCGCTGCTGGAGCATCTCGCCATCGTCATCGCCGACGTGGAAGACGACCTGGACTGGCTGCTGGACGTGGGCCGCCGCTTCGGTCCCTTGACGCCGCACATACTGACCCGCTTCCATCATCCGAAAACACCGGAGATGTCGGTCATCACGGCCAACATGGACAACGCCGAGTCCCGCGAGACCGCCAGGCCCGCCGGCGCCTTCTGGCATTCCGATCTTTCCTACTGCCGGGACCCCTCCGACGCCATTTTCCTTTACGCCACCCATGTGCCCTCCGATGGCGGCGACACCCTGATTGCGAACACGCAACGCGCCTACGAGGCGCTGTCCGCCCCACGCCGCAAAGCCATCGAAGGACTGACCGCCACCCACCGCTACGGTTGGCGCGGCAAGGGTGCCATCACCGAGCC
>SMUY01235625.1_pt1 | contig 12221 bp, 11 predicted proteins | sample 2456441 | NCBI WGS metagenome assembly SMUY01 (sample SAMN11095931, study PRJNA526329) | marine sediment metagenome | biome: Marine sediment; feature: Surficial sediment; material: Deep marine sediment; isolation source: Hadal surficial sediment | place: Pacific Ocean | collected 2014-11 | depth...
ATGTCATCATCAATCCACAGATCATTGATGGTTCCATCCAACTCGGTAAAATCCGCACCAGCGCTAAAACAATCACCGGCGCCGGTAATGAAGACCTTGGAGGTGCCAGGGCCGACTTGCCTGGTCAATGCATCTCCCAACGCTGCAAGCAGCGCGTGTGACAGCGCATTACGACTGTGCGGCCGGTTAAACAACAAGGTAAGCGAATTGGCTTCATGTTGTACCAGCAGGGGTTCAGTCATAGCTGGTATCCTTCAAGGTGTTTTTGTGTAACTTCATTCTCCGGTATCCAGCTTATGATGTCTGTATTTTTCGCCATCGAATTTTTTTCAGTTCTGTCGAATACTAGCAACAAGCAGGGTTCAGTATCACTAATCATGGTGGCCAATCCGGTATGTTGGAGTTAGTGTCATGAAAGTCGGTTTGTCTCTCGGAATCAGTCACAGGGAGCCGATATCGCACACGGTTGAGGTGGTCCAGAATGCCGAGCGACTTGGTTTTGACAGCGCCTGGATCGCGGATGTCCAGCTGTCTATGAAAGATGCCTATGTGGCCTTGACGTTGTGCGCGGTGAATACCTCGTCGATCCTGCTCAGCACCGGTGTAACCAATCCTGTTACACGCCATCCAACCACGATTGCCAACGGGTTCACCGCCCTGAACGAGGTCAGCAACGGTCGCGTGATTATCGGCATCGGGACCGGCTGGACTGGGGTTTATTCCATCGGCCTGAAGCCGGCAAAAATCGCTTTTCTCGAACAGTCCATCATCGACATGAATACATTGTGTGAAGGCGGCGAAGTCGAGGGCGCAGATGGCAAACCCTATCGGCTGGTGACTGCCACCGGCAAAATTCCGGTGTTTGTTGCCGCCAATCAACCACGCATTCTCGCGATGTGTGGCCGGGTGGCGGATGGCGTCATCATGATGGGTGGCGCGAATGAGGAATTCACCCGCTGGCAGATCGATCATGTCCGCAAGGGCGCCGAAGAGGTCGGGCGCGATTTTAATGAAATCAAGCTCCATTTGTGGGCCACTATCGGAATCAATGACGATATCGATCAGGCACGGGAAGACTGCAGCCATTGGGCCGCATCACAAGCGGAGACTTTCAGTAAATGGAAATATAAACCGGAATTCATGCAGCCTTACCTGGATGACTTTGAACGTGCAAGCGCAAATTACGACCGTCTGAAGCACATGTCATCACATGCTGGCCACAAGCGCTCTGTATCTTCGGAATTTATCGACTGGGTGGCCATTGCCGGCCCGGCGGATCATTGCCTGGAGCAAATCAAAGCGCTTGAAACTACCGGTATTCATGGTGTCACACTGGCGTTCCGCGCAGGTGCCGGAGGCCGGGCGGCGCGCATGGAGGAGATCAACCGCGAAATCATCAGGCATGTGACCTGATTGATATAGGTCATACCCATCAATGCAGACGAAAACGGCAATTCTGATACATGGGCTGTCTGAAGAACGTAGTGTCTGGTCCAGGCAAGAGCCGTTCCTGAATTCTGCATTGAATGTTTTGGCCTACGATGTTCGCGGGTTTGGCGCCAGCCCGGTGGGGGATGGACAGGGCACGGTTGCCCAGATGGCAGATGACCTCGGCCAGCTTCTCAGCACCTCAGTTACCGGTCCAGCCTGGCTGGTCGGCTTTTCCATGGGCGGAGTGATCGCGCAACGCTTTGCGATGGATCACGCCGACCGGGTGGCAGGCCTGGTGTTGATCGCAAGCTCCTGCAATGTCGGACGTGCCGGGGTGGCGTTTTTTGAGGACCGAATCCGGCAGGTATCAGAAGGCGGTCTGGAAAGGTTACGCGAAATCAACGCCAGGGATGCCAAAGGTTGTCTTTCTGCCGGTTACCAGAACCTGGTGGAGGAATACAGCGCTTTACGCACCGCGGCCGTGCGGGATCCCGAGGGCTATCTAAATGCCTCACGGGCCATGCTCAGGCTCAACACGGAGCCCATGGTGCAGGATCTAGGCGCCATCAACTGCCCAACTTCCGTCATCGCCGGCGAACTGGACCCCTACTGTCCGCCCCGTGCTTCCGAACAAATCGCAGCGGCCATACCCGGCTCGGAATTGACTGTCATTCCTGCTGCCGGTCACTGCCTTCATTGGGAAAAGCCCGACGAAGTAAACCAACTGATCCTCGATTTCATCCAAAAAGCATCTTAAGCTTCTGAACCAATGAGCGAACACAAGCACATATCCGAAACTGATCCCCTGATCTGGGAAACGCGTGGTCCCATCGCAATCCTGACCCTGAACCGGCCGCAGGCGATGAATTCCTTTGACATGGAATTGATGAGACAGCACCGCCAGAAGCTCGAAGAATTCGAAGCCGATGACGATCTGAGGGTGTTGATATATACCGGTAACGGCCGCGCCTTTTGCTGTGGAATCGATATCAAAAAAGCAGCGGATTTCCTGTATCTTGATCCGGAAACCAGGGTCCGGCACTGGGTGACGCCCAATTCCCTGAAAATCAGCAAACCGACCATCGCCGCGATCAACGGCTATGCATTGGGCGGCGGCCTGGAACTGGCTTTGGGTTGCGATATCCGAATTGCTGGCGAAGCCGCCAAAATGGGCCTGCCTGAAGTTAAACTCGGCGCCTTGCCCGGAGGAGGTGGAACACAGTGGCTGCCACGCCTGATCGGAATGGGCGATGCCATGCTGATGATGCTGACCGGTGACCCCGTTGACGCGCAAGAGGCTTTACGTCTTGGTCTTGTGCAAAAAGTGGTTCCGGACGATGAACTTCTCAATGAAGCCCTGAAAATTGCACAAACCATCTGTGACAATGGCAAATCTGCCGTGCGTTTAGTCAAGGAAGCGGCCATGATGGGTATTGATCTGCCCGTTACCGACGCACTTTGGCTGGAAGAAACGTATTTTGCGCGTAACCGCGATGAGGCGGCCGATGAAATCGAGCAGCGTCTGCGTAAATTCCAGAAAGCATCAAACAAGAAGTCCTGACCCGCTGCAAGCTGCGGCTGTAAAAATTGAGGACTATTAAATTGGACCTGGGCCTGAAAGGAAAAACCGCGATTGTGACCGGTGGCGCTTCGAATATCGGAAAAGCGATCAGCGAGGGACTGGTTTATGAAGGCGCCAACGTAATCATCGCTGACGTTGATGAAACCCAGTCTAAACGCGTTAGCGATGAATTGAATACAAGCAGCGCCACTGAAACGCTTTTCATCAGGACAGATGTCTCTGACCGCGCGCAGGTCGAGCGCATGCTTGCAAAAGCGTTGGAGCATTTCGGCCAGGTCGATATCCTCGTCAACAACGCTGGCTGGACCAAAAACGAGCAGTTTATCAACAAGAGCTACGACGATTTCGAACGCGAGGTCGATATCAATCTGTGGGGCCCGATACACTGCATCAAGGCCGTGGCGTCCACGATGATTGAAAGGCAATACGGCAAAATCATCACAATCGGCTCGGATGCCGGGCGTGTGGGCGAGTACAACGAGGCAGTTTACAGTGCATGCAAAGGCGGCATGATTGCGCTGACAAAAGCACTGGCGCGGGAATTCGGACGCTACAAACTCAACGTGAATATTGTCTGCCCCGGCCTGACCTTGCCCGAGAAACCGGAAGACGCGGGCGATAAGAGCCTGTGGCACCCGGATAGCCACCAAAGCGGAATCTTCCGTGATCCGGAAGTGATGAAAAAAGTTGTACGCAATTATCCATTGCGACGCGCCGGCGTGCCGGCTGATATTGTACCCATGGTATTAATGCTGGCTTCTGACAAGACTTCCTATATCACCGGGCAATGCATCAGCGTCAGCGGCGGATACGCAATGTGAGCATGAGTTTTACACTAACTGAAGAACAACAGGCCATTTGTGACGAGGTCGCCAAGGTCTGTGCGCCCTTCGATGATGATTACTGGCTTGAGCACGATAAGTCAGCGGAGTTTCCTTTCGATTTCCATCGCGCCATAGCCGACGGGGGCTGGCTGGGCATCGCCATGCCGGAAGAATATGGTGGCGCCAACCTGGGTATCTGCGAAGCGGCTCTAATGATGCACACGGTGGCCAATTCATCCGGCGCCATGAGCGCTGCATCAGCCATTCACATCAATATTTTCGGGCCGCATGCGATCGTTGTATTTGCCAATGACGATCAAAAGCAGCGCTGGCTGCCCGGCCTGATCAGGGGCGATATACGTTCCTGTTTCGGCGTCACAGAGCCGGATGCCGGCCTGAACACCACCTCGATCAAGACCCGCGCAGACAGGACTGCTGACGGATACCTGATCAATGGTAAGAAAGTCTGGATCTCGACCGCCCAGGAATCCGACAAGATCATGCTGTTGACAAGAACCACGCCAAAGGAAGAGTGTGAACGACCTACCGACGGCATGACACTGTTTTTCACCGACCTTGACCGGGACTATTGCCAGGTGCGTACGATCCCTAAAATGGGTCGCGCTTCGGTCGATTCATGCGAGGTGTTTATCGATAATCTGCCGGTTAAAGCAGAAGACAGGATTGGCGAAGAAGGAAAGGCATTCCAGTACATTTTGCACAGCCTGAACCCGGAAAGAATTCTGATCGCGGCGGAAGCCATCGGTATTGGCCGAAACGCGCTGGCGCGGGCAAGCAAGTACGCGAAAGAACGCGTGGTGTTTGACCGACCGATCGGCCAGAACCAGGCAATCCAGCATCCACTGGCACAAAGCTGGATGGAACTGGAAGCAGCCTGGCTGATGACCATGAAAGCCGCGAGCTTGTATGACCGGGGTGAACAATGTGGCATCGAGGCCAATGCGGCCAAGTACCTGGCCGGCGAAGCCGGCTTTCACGCTTGCACACGCGCGGTGATGACCCACGGCGGTATGGGTTACGCCAAGGAATTCCATGTTGAGCGCCTGATGCGTGAAATCATGATTGCACGACTGGCGCCGGTCAGTCCGCAACTAATCTTGTGCAATATCGCAGAGAAGGCGCTGGGGCTTCCAAAATCTTATTGATGAACGCCCGGTTATTACCAGCCCGGATATTTTATCAAGGATTCGGGCTGGGCTAACCCTTCATTGGGCAGTATTTGCTTAGATATTCTGCGTGGTCACCCATGGATGCGGCTGCTTGCCTGATCGCGCTTTTGATTTGCGCGAGTTGAGTTCGAATGGCATCGGTATCAACACGGTCAACCTGCGGATCCCACGATTGCGGAATAATGTGCTGGCCCAGGTAAACGGCCAGCCAACTGGGCACCAGGAATAATCCCTGCTGGTATTGCGCTACCTCGCCTTTTGCCCTGAACAGTTCAATTTTTTCCCTTAATGAATCCGGAATATCCATAGTGCGGGTGTAATTCCAGAAATCGGAGTCAGTCCGCTCGGTCGCATGGTAATGAAGGATTAAAAAATCGCGCACCCGGAGAAATTCATTGTCGAGGTTCCGGTTGTACATGTCGCGTTCCTCGCAACAGGAACGCGACGCTGGAAAAAGCCTGACCAGGTTCATTGCTGCGGCCTGGATCAGGTAAATGCTGGTAGATTCCAACGGCTCGAGGAATCCACCGGAGAGCCCGATAGCCACGCAGTTCCGGTTCCACATTTTTTTTCGTTTACCGGTGGTAAACCTGAGTATTCGGGGTTCGGTGAGCCTGTTCCCCTCGAGATTATCCAACAGGGTTTGTGTTGCAGCGTCATCGTCCACAAACGGACTGGAATATACATGGCCGTTTCCAACCCGGTGTTGCAGCGGGATGCGCCAACGCCAGCCGGAGGATTCTGCGCTCGCGCGCGTGTAAGGCAAAAGCGGTCCTGCACCTTTGCACTGGACGGCCACCGCCCGGTCACAGGGCAGCCATTGATCCCAGGTCTGGTAACCGGTTTCCAGCGCTTCCTCAATCAACAGGCCCCTGAAGCCGGAGCAGTCAATGAACAGGTCACCTTCAAGGACCTGTCCCGATTCCAGCTGTATAGACTGGATGTCGCCCGTCTCACCCTCACGATTCACGGCTACGACCCGACCCTCGGTCCTGGTCACGCCTCTTTGCTCAGCATGATTGCGTAAAAAAGGCGCATAAAGTGTGGAATCGAACTGGTAGGCATAACGGTAGGTTGAGGTGACGAGTTTCGGGTCCTGAGTGGGCTTGGCAAACCTGGCCTGGCGTGCCGCCACGATCGGCAAAGAGTAGTCGCTGATGGCGCCGGTAGCGGGCTCATCCGCCAGTTTTCGCCAGAAGTGGTGGAACCCCACACCATTGTTGCTGACGCCGTAGGTGCCAAACGGATGGATATAGGCGTCACCCTTACGCGCCCAGTCCACAAACTCGATTCCGAGTTTGAACGTGGCATTAGTCGCTGACATGAACTCAGCTTCATTGACGCCAATAGCCTGGTTGAAGCGGCGCAAATGGGGAAGCGTTGCTTCACCCACACCGATAATACCAATGGCTTCGGATTCAACGAGCCTTACCCTGGCCTTTGTGGCCGAAATCAGTGAAGAAACAGCGGCAGCGGTCATCCAGCCGGCCGTGCCACCGCCAACAATGACAAGCCTGCATACCGAGGATGCGTCTTTTCCTTCCATTAATGTAATTTATTCCATTCAGCCTTTAGTTGCTGCCGAAAATCAGGATGGGCAATCTCGATCAGGGTTTCGGCACGCGCGGCGGCAGCTAAACCACGAATACGGCGCGCGCCAAATTCCGTGACGATATAGTCGACATCATCCCGGGTGGCAGTCACCGGTGTATCGGGATTCAGGGCCGTTACTATTCTTGATACCTGCCCACCTTTGGCGGTCGAATTCAGTGCGACAAAGGACTTTCCACCGCTTGATCGTGCCGCGCCGCGCATCATGTCCACAGCGCCACCCGGCCCGCTGACCGGGCGGTCGCCGATGGTTTCCGCATTAACCTGGCCGGATAAGTCCACTTCCAACGCGCTGTTGATTGAAACAAAGCGGTCGATTTGACCGATTCTGTCTGAATCATGGGTATAGCTGACCGGACGAATCAATAATTCCCGGGCCGACCCTGCCCACTGGATCAGGGCCTCGCTCCCCAGCACGACACCAGTCACTATTTTCCCGGTATCTGTTTCTTTGCAGGCACCGTTCAGATTCCCTGCCATGGCCAGTTGCATAATGCCCTCCGTGATCATTCCGGAATGACAACCCAGGTCGTTCTTTTCGCCCAGCGCGCCAAGAACAGCATTGGGGATGACGCCCATACCAACCTGTACACAACTGCCGTCCTCCACCTGTTGCGCCACCAGCTTGCCGATTTGATCAGCCTCCGCTGTGGCGTCCGGCACTGGAATAATCGGCACTGCCCGATCGCACGCCACCGCGTAGTCCAATCGCTCAGTACGAATTACAGGAGCATCCACGGGAACGGGCTGTCTGGCATTGATTTCACCAATCACCAGGCCGGCCTTGTCAATTACAGCCGGTAAAAAGTCTGCGCACAGGCCCATGCTGACGTGACTGTCTTTATGGAAAGGCGGTAATTGCACCAGTGCCAGGTCGATCTGCAGCGCGGCGGACAAATATTCAAAAATCTCGCTGTATCTCAGCCGCTTGAAATCAAGGCGCCCGGCTTGCAGGGATTTCCTGTTCGCCGCAGTGGCAAAAAAGGCTTGCGAAGAAGCATCTGCGTGCAAATCGCAAAAATCAAAGTGATTGACGCCGGGTAAGGATACCGAGACAAAGTGAACACCGGCACAACATTCACCTTGCCGTAACAGGGCCTCCAGGATCTCACTGGGTTCCGCGGTAGCGCCCGCGACGAAAACCGTCATGCCGGGCCTTAATAATCGGCCAACCTCATCTGCCCCGATCCACCGGATCATATTGGCGGACGGCGATGTGCCCAGGGCTTCGCCTGTTCCAGTTGGCCTGCCAACCGGAACAGCGTCGATTCATCCCCGAATCGCCCTGTCAGCTGCACACCGATCGGCAGATTGTCTTCATTCCAGTACATTGGAAGCGAAACGGCCGGATGACCCGAGGCATTGGCAATCAGGGTAAATCCGGTGAAGTGCCCGAGCCGCTCAATATGCTGTAAGCGAGTCTCTGGGGTATATGAAAAATACCCAAGCGGCACGGGTGGCTTGACCAGCGTCGGTGTTAACCAGACATCAAATTGATCAAAAAATGCGGCGAATTGCCGGCAGCACATCTGTAGTTTTTGCCAGGCCTGCAGGTAATCACCGGAGCTCTGTTTCAAACTGTTCTGATACATGCGCCAGGTAACGGCTTCAAACTCTTCCTCGACAGGCTCCCGACCGATCTGCACGGCCCATTTTTTGATGGTCCAGCCCACGTAACCGGTCATCACACCGCCAAACGACTTAAATAGCCTATCGCGGTCAACTTGCGGAGAATCGAACTCAACATCATGACCAAGCTGCTCGCACAGCTGCGCTGTTTCCTGCGCCGCACTGGCACAATCCGGGTGGGCCTGTTCGCCGCCAAGTGAAACCGTCCCCAATCCAATACGCAACGAGCCGGGTGCCCTTTGGGTGTCTTCCAGGTATGTGTGCGCGTTTTTGGGCGGTACATTTGGATCACCGGGCACGGGGCCGCCAGTGGCATCCAGTATGGCGGCACTGTCTCGGATACTGCGTGTGACTACATGATCACTGAGAATACCGCCGGCGACATCACCCAGCCCGGGGGCATAGCTGTTCCGTCCCCGTGTCGGTTTGAACCCCACCAGGCCACAGCAGGACGAGGGAATGCGAATCGAGCCGCCGCCGTCACTTGCATGCGCAGCGGCGACCATGCCCGAGGCGACTGCGGCGGCTGACCCGCCGCTTGAGCCTCCGCTTCCAAGCGCAAGGTCCCAGGGATTCCTGGTTGGACCGAAACGGTCCGGTTCCGTGGTCGGCAACAGACCGAACTCCGAAGTATTGGTCTTGCCGGCAATGATGAAGCCGGCGCGCCTGAAGCGCCGGGTTAATTCGCTGTCCTGCGCCGCCAGGTAATGGCCTGCAACAAAGGCAGATCCGTCAGACCTCGGGGTTCCCGCATAATCGGCCACCAGGTCCTTGAGCAGGAAAGGCACACCGGTGAACGGCGCGTGCGGCAGTTTGCCTTGGACTTCTTGCCTGGCCTGCTCAAACAGCGGTGTTATCACCGCATTGAGCCGAGGATTGATCGCTTCGATGCGGGTGATCGAAGTCTCAAGCAATTCTGCAGCCGAGATCTCCCTGCTGCGGATCAATTCGGCTTGTGCTGTTGCATCAAGAAAAGCCAGGTCGTTCATGTTCAGGACTCGCTTTTCTGCCCGCTCCCGCGCTGATCTGCATGCAGGGATTTCGCCAGGGATATCGCCATTGCCACGCCAACAATCAACAAGGGAAGTGAAGCGATCAATACGCCCGAGCGAATGATTTGCAGCCCCCCCACGGACATCATGACGATCGGAAGAATTCCCAGTACACCGGCCCAGAACAGGCGGTTCCAGCGCGAAGGATTCTCACCTTCCCTGAGTTGTGAAGTTGCGGTTGATGCGAGCGTATAGGAGGCAGAATCGTAGGTGGTGGCCACCGATATAATCATGACCAGCGTAAGAATACCCAGTGCCAGCCCACCCAACGGCAATGTTGCAACAATACTGGCAAGCGTAATGTACATATCGGTGGCAGCCAGCTTGCCGGTCACCGACATCACGTTTTCCAATTCCAGGTACAGTGAGTAATTACCGAGGATAAAATAGAAGATCCAGCAACCCAGGGTGCCAAAAAGCACCATCGACAGCACCACCTGGCGAATGGTTCTGCCCCTGGAGATACGTGCCACAAAAATCCCGATCGCAGGTGCGAATGCGATCCACCAGGCCCAGTAGAAAATCGACCATGCTTCGACAAAACCGGATTTCTCAATCGGGTCGGTCCAGGTCATCATGCGCAGGAAATTATCTAACATAAAACCCAGGGTGTTGGTGCTGTTCTTGAGAATAAACAAGGTTGGACCGGCGACCAGGATAAATGCCAGAAAACCCAGCGCAAGATATACATTCAGGTCGCTGAGCCGCTTGATGCCTTTCTCCAGCCCCTTGTACACGCTGAAAGCAAACAGCAATATGCACACTGCCATTACCATCATTTGCAGGCTGAAAGAGGTTGAAATACCAAGCAACTGGGCAGTGCTTGCCGCAATAGTTGGTGCGATCACGCCCAGCGAGGTTCCGGCTCCGCCGACCAGTGCGATCATTACGGACAGATCCACCATTCTGCCTACCAGGCTGTTTTCACCGCCGCGACCCAGAATTTCATGCAATGAAGTGCTGGCGCGCAGATAGGGTATGTTTCTTACGTAAAATGAGTAAGCAATGGCAATCGTGGGCAAGGCGTAAAAACACCAGGCCGTCACGCCCCAGTGAAACGGCCCATAAGCGCTGGCCCACTCAATCGCTTCTGTAGACCTCGGCTGGGCACCGAAAGGGGGATTGTCGTAGTAGAAAGCCCATTCAACGCCTGACCAGACCAGCAAGGATGCGCCGGTACCCGCGCAGAACAACATGCCCGCCCAGGAAAAGTTGGAAAAATCAGGTTTGTCGCCGCCGAGACGGATTTGACCATAGGGACCGAACACCAGCCAGGCGAGGAAAACCATGGTACCTAAACCAAAAAGCTGGTAGAAAACACCGAGGTTGGTAGCGATCCAGTTATACAGGTCAGAAACGAATGGTCCTGCCTGTTCGGCCATAAGAATCAGTGCTGCACTCACAGCAAGCACAATCACCACCGCGGAAAAAAACAGAACGCGATCGATTTTTTTTTCTTTCATCAAGCGCTCCGTGGCTCGAAATCAGTTTTGGATTGTTGCCGTGGTTCTGCCCCGGCTTATCCTAACCCGTCTTGCGAAGTCCGAGTTGCTGTCGAGCCTCTTCCGGTCCCACAACCCGTGCTCCCAGGCGTTCGATAATTTCCACTGCCCGACCGACCAATTGTGCGTTGGTAGCCAGCACACCTTTGTCCAGGTATAGGTTGTCTTCCAATCCGACTCGCACATTTCCTCCCAGCAATATCGCCTGCGCCACCATTGGCATCTCCATACGCCCGATACCGAATCCAGCCCAGTTCGCACCGGCCGGCAAAGCATTACGCATTGCGATCATGCTGTCTGCATCAGCTGGTGCACCCCACGGGATGCCCAGGCAGAGCTGGAACAATGGCGGACTATCGATCAACCCCTCGTGGATCAGTGTATTGGCCATCCATATCTGCCCGAGGTCAAACACTTCCATCTCGGGTTTGACGCCCCACTCCTGGAGCAGGCCTGCCATGGTTCTCAGGAAACCCGGCGTACTGATGTAGATTTCGTTATCGCCGAAGTTCATCGTGCCACAGTCGAGACTGCAGATTTCCGGCCGGAGTTTTTCCACGTGTGCAAGACGCTCGCTGGGTCCGATGTTGTCCGTTCCGGGGCCCGGGAGTGCCGGATCTTCCTCGCTGGGGAACCAGGCGCCACCCATTCCGGCCGTCAGGTTGATAATTACATCAACATCGCTGGCCCTGACCAGTTCGACGGCCTGGCTGAACAATTCCACATCTCTCGAACCCTGGCCTGTGTCCGGATCACGAACATGAATATGAACGACAGCCGCGCCGGCCTTTGCTGCAGAAACAGCGGCCTGCGCCACCTGTACGGGCGTGACCGGAACATCGGGGTGTTTACCCACCGTGTCGCCGGCACCAGTCACTGCACAGCTAATAATCACGTTCCGGTTCATTCTTGCGCCTCTGCTTTATCTATCCCAATGGATTGTAATATGGACATCCTTCCAGCAACCGCCAAGAGTAAGAGGACGATACCGGAGATGACTAACATGTTCGGTACTGGTGTGTCGGCTAGCGTGTTGAGTAAGTCCATCATGATCTTTCTCCCGTCGCCATAAAGGGGCGCATGCGTAGACGAGTCGGCCATACGCCCATACACCTAAGATATTGTTAGTACAAAAAATCTGAGATGCAAGAAAAATTTGAATCATCTTCGTGAAGTGTTTGCTCATCGTAAAAACTGCAACCTATCATTGACTTTGAACTGCTGTTACAGGCCGTCAGCGGTCGCTAGCTGTGCATTTGATAATAGTCTCTGGGTTATATTCACCAATTCAGTCCTAGGAGCCTGTCGGACTTAACATGATCTACTGCGGAAAAGCCGAGTTTGGCCAGATTTCCCGCTCTTTTTCGTTAAATAGCGGTGTTATTCGCCTCAAAAGACCG